>JAABUU010003215.1_pt1 | contig 21116 bp, 18 predicted proteins | sample 5559301 | NCBI WGS metagenome assembly JAABUU01 (sample SAMN10711884, study PRJNA513360) | rock metagenome | isolation source: Antarctica rocks | place: Antarctica: Victoria Land, Richard Nunatak white | reverse complement strand
GCAGTCGCCGCTCCTCCCGCGCCACCGGTGACGATCGTCACCACCGCCGTCTTCACCGCCCGCCCCCCCGTTCGGGCGTGCTCCTCGAACGCCCCCGAATGCAGATGCATCGGGGTCTTCACCATCACGAGCAGCATCCCCAGGGCGGCGAAGGGCGCGAGCACCGTGTGCCCCACCGAGCCGGGCAAGTAGAGGCCCTCCTTGAGGGCATCGAACAACCGGAACTCCACCGCCCAGAGCGTCGACCAGAAGAGCAGCTTCGCCGTGTGCTTCGCCCAGGCCGCGCAGTAGCCACTCGTCTCCGGCACGAGACCGAGCGGGAGGACGAGCGGGCCGAGGACATAGGCGACGAGCAGGAAGGCGAAGCCGAGCATCCGCACCACGCCGAGGACGAAGAGGAAGCCGAGGGAGATCACGCCCATCAGCGCCCAGAGCGGACTCGTGCCGGGGATCGCCCCCAGGATCGCGCCGAAGTCGGGGTGGGCGGCGTTCGTCCCCGCGTGCAAGGCGCCCTGCGCGACCGCATTGCTCGCCGCGACCAGGAGGCCGACGAGTTGCGTGTAGAAGCCGAGGGCGAAGAGCACGGCGACGAGCCGCCCCAGCGCCGCAGTCGGGGCCGTCTCCCCACCGAGCCAGAAGCGATAGACGGTCGCCAGGAACAAGACGATCACGAGGGAGAGCGAGGCGAGGCGCAGAGCGTCGGCCATCCGCTGCACGTTGCCCATCTGCCCGTCGGTCGCGGTGAGGTTGGGGTTGGTGAGCAGCCAGCCCGCGATGTCGTCGCCGAAGCCCGTGATCCCGTTCACCCCCAAGGCTTTCCACAGCCCCGTCAGGAGCTTGCCAATCCATGCACCGAGATCGACATGGAAGGCGACCGGGCCTTTGCCGATCGTGACGCTCGTGTCGGGATCGGTTGGCGCCTCGGTCCCATCCGCGCTCGCGGGCGGGCCACTTTCGGTGGCGGGCGTCGGCGAAGCGGTCAGCGTCCCGGGGCGAGGAGTCGTGGCAGGGGTGTCAGTGGGTGTGGGGATGGTGGTGGGGATCGGCGCCTCCGCCCGCACCGGCGATGCGGCGAGGAGTGCGACGATCGCCATGCTGAGGAGTGCCGCGCGGATCAGTCGATGCATCATGCCTTCCTTCCCTTCCATCAGTGAGTGCGGCACGCCCACTGCTCGGGCGCGACCCATTGCCCCTGGACATCCTTCAGTTCGATGTGGAGGTGCGGCCCCGTCGAATACCCCGTGTTCCCGCTGTAACCGACGAGCGTGCCGCGATGGACCGGCCCCTGCGCCACCTGCCGGTCGAGATGCAACAGGTTCCAGGTGGAACCGTTCACGAGATGGAGCGACTCGATCAGCGCGCCGCCGGAGGTGCGGGGCTCGGCGACCGCGTCGTCGGGGGCGTAGAGCGGCGTCTCCAGCGGCGCGCCGAAGTCGATCCCCGTGTGGAAGTGGGGGAAGGCGCCGTAGGCGGGCTCGCCGCTCAGCGCGGACGGCCCCCACCCCTGCGTGATCGGGAAGGCCATGCCGCCGAAGACGATCGCCATGATCGGCCCCACACCCGGCGGCATGGCGAGGTTCTGCCCGGCGTCCACCGTGGGCAGACGCGGCCCGCACTCCGTCGCGATCGGCGGCGCGGCGGCAACCGGTGGCCCGGCGTGCGCCGTGACGAGGCCGAGCAGCAGTTGGGCATAGCGGTCGCCGCACGGCAGCCCCGCATTCCCCGGGTCGCTGCACGGGTCGTAGATGCGGGCATACTCGGTGAGGGTCTGCGCGCGCGGCGGATAGAACGTGCCGACGTAGGTGAACCAGATCCCCACCCCCGCCTGCACGCTTGGGCACGTCGCCCAGTGATGCCCCTCGGTCGAGGCGCCGGGGGTGCAGCCGTACTGCTCCGCGTACGGCGCCGCCGCCGCCCAGAGCATGTTGCCGCCGTTGCCGGGGCTATTGACGCCCGCCGTCGCCATGCCGCTCTCCAGCTGCCACTGGGCGATCAGCAGGGGGTCGATGCCGAACTGCTGCCCGAGGTGGAGGAGCCACACGCCCTGCCCGACGAGCGGGCTCCTGGGGTTGAGCGCGGCGATCAGGTGCTCGACGCGGGCGGCGTCCGAGGGGCCGACGCCGAGGTCGTGAATCGTCGGCGCGCCGCCCGTCGTGGCGAGATAGACGGGGCCGAAGGCTTGCCGGAAAGCGCCCGCGAGTCCATCGCCGGGCAGTCCCGGGAGGACATTGAGGGGATTGACGGCGCCCATCAGTGCCCCGACGCCGGCGATCGCGACCGAGAGCAGCACGAGCGGCACGAGGAGGACGCCAATGGCGATCAGGGCGAGCCGCTTCATGCGCGCCTCGCGACCCGGATACCGGGTGGAGCGTGCGCCGGGATCGGCGCGACTGTGCGCGGTTCTCCCGTGGACGCCGGTCGCCAGCCTTCGGCGAGTGCCCGCACCGCCGCCCAGACATCCCCGCCGTGCTCCCCGATCGCCGCCTGCCGCAGCTGCCGCTCGGCGGACACCGAGGTGAAGAGCCAGTATTCCTCCGGCGTGACGTACAGGCTCAGTTCGCCGGAGTCTGCCCCCCGTCGGGAATGGAGATAGGCGCCCGCCCGGACTTGCTTGACGGTCCGCAGCCGCCCGACCATTGCCCGCTCGTCATCACTGAGATGGAAGACCTCCGCCACCTGCGGCAACGCGTGGTCCGACTGCGCGAGCAGCAAGGAAACCGACGCATTATCGATGACGGCTTGACCGAGCGGCCCCTCGTAGTCGGTGACCATCTGCGAGAGATTGAGGGTGATGATCCCATGGTGCCTCCCGGTCCGCGTCGCCTCCGCGACGAAGCGGGCGCTCGCCGGGTTGTTGAGGAGGCTCCATCCCTCGTCAAGGACGACGAGCGTCGGGCGGGTGGGGTCGGCGATCACCGCCCAGATGTACTCGATCAGGGGCAGCATCGCGAGTGGCACGAGCCGGTCCGCCAATCCCTTGAAGTTGAAGACCTCCAGCAGGGCATCGGGGCGCACGGTCGTCGGGCCGTCCAAGAGACCCGCATAGGTCCCCTCACCCACGTACGGGGCCAGCCGCTCCGCGAGTGCGCCGTACTGCCGCCGGCGGACCGGATCGCCGCCTTCCCGCTCTTCCCACGCCTCGGCGCGTGTGAGCCAGTCCTGCAGGTGGGTTTCCTGTGGGACGCGGGTCTCGCGGTAGACCGCCCGGCAGGCCCCTTCCAGCAGGGCGCGCTCCCCTGCGGTGAGCGTGGGCACCCCGCCATGCAGCTCCCCGATGAGCAGCGTATGGAGATCGAGGAGATATTCCAGCTTCGTCTGGTTCGGCTCACGCGCGTGGCGGGGGAGTTCCCAGGGATTGATGCGGAAGCCGCTATCGAGCAGGACGCGATGGACCACTGCCCCCGGCACAGCGGCGGTGAGATCATCCCAGTGGCCGGTGGAGCGGTCGAGGACGATCACCCGGCCACCCTGCGCAAGGTGTTTGAGCGCGAAGGATTGGGCGAACATCGTCTTGCCGCTCCCACTGATCCCCAGGCAGGTGAGATTCGAGTTGTCCAGCGCCGGATCGTACATGTCGAGGGTGACGACTTCGTGACCGGGCTGCGAGAAGCCAATCAGGGCCCCACCCCGCGTGCCCGCCCGGTGGTGGAGGAAGGGGAGCGTGTCGGCGAGGCTGGTCGTCACCGTGCGGTAGGTCATTCCCGCCGGGTTGTGGGCGAGCGGCAGCGTCGCCCGCCAGACGACATCCTGGTAGAGCTGGCAGCGGTCGATGGCGGTGCCGCCCGCGTCCCCTAACGCCTTGCCGACCGCGCGCGCCGCCGCAGCGAGGTCGTCCGGTGTCTCCGCCCGGACCGTGACGAAGAGCGCGGTGCGGAAGGTGCGCAGATCGGTGGTCGCCATCTGCCTGAGTAAATCCTGCGCCTCACCGTACGCCTCCTCTTGCTCGATGTCGGGGCTGCTCCCTTGCCGCTGCCGCTCGGCGAGCACGGCGTGCCGCTGGCGGAGCATGCGGGTGAGGGCGGTCCGCTCCTTCTGCTTGGCGAGCGGGCGGAGGTGGAGGGCGAAGCGAAAGGCGACACCCGTCGCCATCAGGGTGCGAAGCCAGCCCGGGAAGGTAGCATCGGGCAAGGCTCTGAGCGCAAGCGTCGTCTCATAGCCGCCATCGAGCCGGAGGTGGTCGGCGCGCCGCACGCAGCGACTCTGCGCGAGGCGATCGCGCAGCGTGCGGAAATCGGCGGGGGAGGCCGTCTCAAGCGGTGAGGCAACGCCCTCACTCCATCGGGGATTGGCGATCTGCCAGAGGAGATCGAGCGTCCCCTGCCGCCCGAGCGGTGTGGCGACGATCTCCACCTCGGCGAGGGCGTGCGCAAGTTCATCCGCCGCCTGGGTGAGTGCCGTCACCGCTTGTTGGTGTGGGACGCGGTCCACGCGCAAGACCCTGCGGCCACGACGCCATGCGGGCGCCGCCGTGCGCCCGATCGGGGCGCCGGGCAGGGAGAGGACGGCATAGAAACGCAGGTCGGGGATGTACTGTCCCGCGAGTTCCCGTCGGTACGCATCGCCGAGGAGGGTCACGTAGTCGGCGAGGCCCGGCGGGGGCGCAAATTGCGCGCGGTGGCGCGGCACCCAGTCGTCCGCACGCAGTGGGGTGTTGATGGCAAGCAGTTGAAGCGAAGCGTCCGTGGGGAGGTAGGCGAGTACGGCGGCGAAGCGGGCGGCGATCGTTTCCGCCGCAGCGTCCGACTGGATACCGAGATTGATGCCCGTGCAGGCGAGCGCGCACCCCACCCGCCCATCGGTGGTGACGAAGTGACTCTCCTCGACGGCGAGCAGCGGCAGGAGGTCGGCGGCCGCTCCCCTATGCATCGGGATCCTCCTCGCGCGGCTTGCCGTCCTCCACGACGAGGGCGAGCGGCCCAGAGCGTGGGGCATCGGGCAGATAGTCGGCGGGTGTGCGGAGACTGTGCCAGACGCGACGCGGTACCTCCAGCAGCGAGCGTGAGGCGTCCCCCGCGAAGGTGAGGCCGAGCGGCAGGCCGACCATCAGCGCACCGAGCGAGAGGCGCAGGGTCGCGGGGATGACGGGCGGCAGGAGGGTGAGACAGCCCCAGAGCAGCAGTGCGCCGAGGGCGATCACCGTCCACTGGGCGAGCGTGAAACCGAGGATGCGCAGGGGATCGTCGAGGTGACGCGGCGTACGGTTGAGGGTCCGGGACATGGATGATACCTCCGGGACGAACGATGGGTGCGAACAGGCGGGCAGCGCGGGGATGACGGGCCTTTCCCGGCCATGGCGGCGGTCATGGACAGCGGCGACGGGCCATCGCGGGCACAACCGTCCCGCACCACGGAGACCGCGCGCCATTCGCCGGGACATTCACTTCGCGACCCCGCCACCGAGCCCGGTGAGGATCTCCCAGAGCTTGGTGATCACGAACGGCGCGAAGGCGATCAGGAAGAGGGCGGCACCCGCGTAGAGCATCTTCTCCACCCCCTCTCGTCGGCCGAGCAGGAACATCACCGCCCCGACCGTGAACATCAGGATGCCGATCGGGGCGGCGACCGGGATGAGTAACTGCTCATAGACCTTCTTGAAGAAGTCGCCCATCTGCGAGGCGTCGCCTGCGGCGGCCAAGGAGACGAGCAGGGCGTGTGCCTCGCAGATGCATCCGGTCAGTGAAAGCATGGAAAAACCTCCTCGTTAGACGTCCGCCAGTCGCCCCAACACGGCGACCAGCAATCCCTTGACGGCCCGCCGGTAGTCTGCGGGCAGCGCATCCATGGTGAGCGTGCCGTCCCCGAGCATCCGCCGCAGCGGGGCGGAGTAGGGCAAGGGCACGACGGCATTCAGGCCGGAGACAACCATCCGCACCTTGGCAAGGTCGATCGCCGCCGCGCCCGAGGGGAAGCCCGCGCCGTTGACGACGAGCGTCATGTCGGCGAGCGCACGGGCACGGACGGCGGCATGATCGGGCGCAAGCTCCGCGAGGACGCTCTGATAGTCGTGGGCATAGCGGCTACTGGCCAGATAGTCGATGGCGGCGACGGTCTTCTGCATGGTGGGATGGTCCGGCCAGCCGACCACCTGCAGGTGATCCGCCGCCTGGATGGCGAACTGATTGAGACGCTGCGTGAACGCCGTGCCACAGTCGAGGATGATCAGGTTGTAGTGGAGCGAGAGGAGTTTCAGGACGCGCTCGTAGTCGCGCGGGGCGAGGCGGGCCATCTCATCGGGACGACCCGGCGCGGTGAGGACGGGCAGCCGCCCCCACATCGTCACGTACCCCTGCAAGAGACCGATCCCCGCCTGGTTGATCGCGGTGAGATTCTGCAGGAGGTCCTGGATCGTCCGAGGGTTGGCGTCGCCGAGCACCTGATCGATCGTCCCCCAGTCGGGGTTCAGTTCGACGACGATCGGGCGGGCGAGCGGCACCTCGGCGAGGACGAGGCCGGTGGTGAGGGCGACGGTCGTCTTGCCGGGCCCGCCCTTGGGGCCGATGGTGGCGAGGATGCGGCAGCCGGTGGACATCATCGCTATGCAGTCGGCGATCTTCGCATCGTGCTCCGTCTCGATGCGACCGGGCTGGGTTCGTACCCGCATCCACCGCTGGGCACGGGTTGACCACGGGACGACGAGAACAGGCGGGCGGGTGCGCAAGTCGGGTACCGGGATGCCCGGGGGTGGCGTGATCGGGAGCGACACGGGTTGCCCTGGTGGACTGCCGAGGAGTGATGCGGGGCGCTCGGCTGATACCGGTATTGGCGGTGAGATCCGTGATGCAACTCGCAGCGAGACCTGGTCCCAGCCGACCCCCCCGGTCATCATATCTCTCGGTTCCGCGATCAGATGAGGGCGTGCAGGATCGGGCATTGACACGGTATCCTCCTTGCTCAGCGCATATTTGTATGCGCAATGGCGATGAGCGAGAGCAACGCGGCGATGGCGAGACCGGTGTATCGCCGGATCCGACGTCGTTGGCGCTCGCGTGCGACTTCCGCATGGATGGTCGCCACAATGCGGTTGTGCAATCCGGGTGGTGGTTCGGGCCGCGAAAGCGCATAGACCGGATGCCTTCTCGCCACCTCAGCACTTGGGGCCACCGACATAGCATTCGCAGTTGTGAACGATATAGTCAATCTGTTCATAATTACGGATAATACATGTGCGATCCCTGATTGTCTAGGGGTGCTGAGAAAGACGTTCGTAGGGGTGTACTACCTATGGTATGATTCGTGCGCGTGGATGCCTCAGCCGCGATGTGAGTCGTCAGGCCGATGCAGGAGCGAGGCGATGATGAAGACTGGACACAACGGGGATGAGATAATGGCACCGGAGACACCACCGGGCGGCCATCCGACGTTAGCGGAGAAGATCGACCGCGTCATCCGGGTGATGCGGATCCGCGACCGGCGCGACTATTCGTACAAGGATCTGGCTGCGGCGATTCGGGCACGGGGCGGCGCCTCGATCTCGACGACATACCTGTGGGAGTTGCACACAGGGGCGAAGGACAATCCCCAGAAGAAGACCCTGGAGACGTTGGCGGATTTCTTCGATGTGCCAGTCATGTACTTCTTCGACACGGACGAAGCCATCCACCTGTACGAGCAACTCGACTCACTCCCCATCGCCCTCGACGCAAATGTGCGCAAGATCGCCCTGCGCGCCGCCGAACTCTCGCCGGACACGCTACGAGCGATCGGCCAGATCATCGAGCAAGCGCGACAGATTGAGGGATTGCATGCCGGTCGTAAAGGCGCGCGGCAAACACCGGCCGACGATGACCAACGATTCAAGGAAGCTGACCAGGAATAGCTTCCCGGGGGACTTTTCCAATGGACATGAAAACGCTCCGCAAGCGCTGTGCAGCGCGCATCGCTGATCTTCCGATCCCCATTCCCTTTGATGTACAAATATTTGTCGCGTCACTTGCTGAACGTCGCGGCAGACCGATCGCGCTCGAACCGATGTCGCTGCAAGGGGTGGTCTCGGGGGCATGGGTCGCGATGCCCTCGGTCGATGTGGTGGTGTATGAGCAGCACGCGATGCCGCTGCACCAGCGGCACATCATCCTCCACGAGCTGAGCCACATCATTTGCGAACACCAGGGAATCGATAGCTCCGAAAAGGGCCTTCAGTCTTTATTTTCCGCGCCTATAGCCGCCGCACGACTGCGGACCCTCCAGGACGATCAGTATTCAGATGGAGAGGAACAGGAGGCAGAGGTACTCGCCTCGCTCATCCTCGAACGCGTCAGCAATGCACAGACAGACAGCTCAATCAGCGATCCATACATTACGGGTACGCTCCAGGTGCTCGACGATCTGGAGGGCATGACATCGTGAGCGAGACGCTCGTGAGTGCCCTGACAGTGCTATTAGTCTGGGGATCGCTACTCTGGAAGATGCAGGCGCTCCGCTGGCAGCCGCGTGACGCGATTCAACGCTCCTACTGCGGCGCGCTTCTCGCACTCGCACTCGCGATGACCGTCTTCCATCCGCCCATTTATCGCGCGGTGGATCGGATAACCGGCGTGCCGAATTTCGCGCGTCTCCTCGGCAACGGACTTGGAGTTGTCAGCGCATGGGCATTCCAGCCCGTCATCACGAAACTGCTCCGCTATCAGGCGCGTGGACGGGGCGTCCTGAGTGGTGCTTGGCCGATGATCGGCACGCTCGGCGTCATGATATATCTCTTCAGTCGGATGTCCGTGCCGCAGTCGGCGCCGTTAGACTTCCAGCAGCGCTATGGTGCCGCGCCATTCGTTGCCGCGTACCGAATCGTGCTCTTCGCGTATATCGGGTTGACAATGTACAACCTGTTTGCCCTCTCGCTCCGAAACGGTCGCGTCGTGCGCAGCATTAGCCAACCGCGCCGGAGACTGTGGGCGCGTCTTCAAACGGTTGGCTGGGGCCTCGGTACCGCATATGACGCAAACGAATGCATCTATGTGGTGCTTCGTCGCTCGAAGTTCGCGCACAATGCCCCATACGATCATCTGCTTGCCAACGTACTCCTGACCGGTTTTCTCGTCGCAATCTTGAGCGGCGCGGGCCTCAGTCTGTTTCACTGGCTCGGACAATACAGGGCGCTGCGGCAGCTCTATCCGCTGTGGCGCGATCTATACCGGGCGACGCCCCAGATCGCGCTGGATCCTCCCTCGTCGGAAGGCGCAGACACCGTCGCCTTCCGCGACGTGCGTTTCCGGCTCTATCGGCGCGTAACCGAGATACACGACGGGATTACGGCTCTGGAGTCGTATAGTGATGCGGCGATGACAGATAAGGCCGATCGTGCCTGCAAGCGGATGGGCATCACGCGAAGGCAGTCGAGAGTGACGGTTGAGGCCTTGATGCTCGCCCAGGCAATGTATGCGAAAGGGGTGGGCAAGCGCACATCGGAACCTTTATTGTTCCCGCTTATGACGATGGAAGAGAATCTCGAGCACGAAGTGCAGCACCTGAAGGGGGTGGCCCGCGCCTACCGAGGTATCTCGGCCCAAGGGCGGGAGACTCTATCCCATTCCCTGAGTGAGCGTCCAGATTCACAGGAGGCGATACGCAGACGATGACCGTTTCACCTTCACTTCAACCCATCACCCGAAGCGGCAGCGAGCGGGCGGCGAAGATTATCACCGAGGTACTCGCGCCGACACCATTGGGTATCGTCGTGGTCGCCTTCATCGCGTGGCATTTTGCACCGAGGGCAAGTGATGCGATCAAGGAGGCAATCATCGGCGTACTGCTCGGGTTGCTCTTGCCCTTCAGCTATTTGCTGCGACAGGTCCGGAGAGGACGGGTCACCGATCATCATGTCGGGACACGCACCCAGCGTCCACGTATCCTCCTCGTCTTCTTTTTTGCTGTGCTTGCTGCGCTCGTGGCCCTGATCAAGTTCGGTTCACCCCCGGAGCTCATCGCGCTTATTGGGGCGAGCATGACGGGCTTAGTCGTCGCCCTGACGATCACGCTTTTCTGGAAGGTCTCAATCCACGCGGGCGTCGCCGCAGGCATCGCGACCATCTTCGTCATCCTGTTTGGTCCATGGATGTTGCTGCTCGCCCCGTTCGTCCTCGCAGTCGGCTGGGCGAGGATAACGCTCGGCGATCACACAACTGCACAAGTCATCGTTGGGACCGTCATCGGTGCATTCATTTCTGGGGTTGCCTTTTCTCTCTTCCTGATCGCATTGCGCTGATAATCACGCGCCCTTCGGCGAGATGCCCCAATTGTAGCGACTAGACATCAAGACAGATATGTCGTACCATTTATGTGTGAGGATGATTTACGCATTTGTTCATGATAATGTACGTCTCAGATGTCTGTATGCTATAGCGACAGAACGCCTTGTCGTCTTGACATCAAAACATTCATGCTCCACACTACGACACAGATGGTGTACGTACACTTCGGTGAGGAAGAGGAGATATATCAGTGCATAGCGAAGTCAAAGGGGACATGACCTCAACGAAAGAACCCATCGAAAGGGATCGATTCCGGACAACGGTGTATTTGACGGAAGACGAAATTACGTCCCTCGACGAGTTGAGAGCCCATTTCCGGCGACAGGAGCGGCGTCAAGTCGACCGCTCACAACTCATTCGAGAAGCAATTCGCCACTACCATGAAACGATGCTCACGCAGTAGCTCGTTAATCGGGGGAACGGGGGTTTCTGATGGGATCAGAGAATTTCAACCGGCAGTTCATCCTGCTGGACTTCACTGATCTGGACAACCCGGATTTCCTTTCGTTTACTCGCTCACCCGAGTTCTCGACGTACCTCATCATGCGCCGCCACATCTGGCGCTCCCGCGATCCTCACTACATGGGTCTGCACGAATACTTCGCTAAAGGTTACCTCGCGTGCTCGCTCGACCGCGAAAAGATCGCCGAGTGGCTGAACCTCTCACTCGTATCCGTGAGCAACGACATCACCGCGCTCTCGCGTCGCACAGTGATTGAGAGCCTACGAACGGGTCGCCAAAATATCTTCGTGCTCGGTCGGTGGGTCGAGGATAAGGGCGCATACTTCGAGCACTTCCACTTGGATCGCCTTTACGTCAGAAGTAAAGAAAACTTGATATCAGGCCTTCTTGACGACAGATATAAAGAAAACTTTACATCAGAAGAAAAGAAAACCCGTACCTCTGATGTAAAGAAAGTTTTACCCAATAATAGAGAAGGGAATAGAGAACCGAATAGAGAAGAAAATAGAGAAGTGGAGTTCGAGAACTCGAAATTTCGAAAGGCCTTAAATCATGAAATTAGTGTGATTACGGACTACGTCAGCGACCTCGCGCGGGAACTGAATGACGAAGCTTCATTGCCGGCATCGGTCAGTCGCGCGATGAACCTCTACCGTCGGGCCGCCATCGATCTGGACGGCTTTACTGACGCTTTGCTCGGCGCACGCGCTGCGACGAAACAGCATAGCGCAAGCATCCGCAAGCAGAGCGACGCGAACGGTAACCTGATCGGCCCGACGAAGAATCGTATGGCGTATTTCTTCGCGGTGCTCGAGGACGTGCTCGGGCTTGTCGAGCCGAGGGTAGCAGGCGAGGTGCGCAGCCAATGAAACGAGAACGGATCGTTGCGATCGTCAACCGCAAAGGCGGCAGCGGGAAGTCCACGACGACGCTCAATCTCGCCGGTGCCCTGGTCGAAACCGGACTGCGGGTTGTCGTTGTCGATTTGGACCCCCAGGCCTCCCTGACGCGCCTACTCACCGACGATCCGGTGGAGCGCGGGATCGGCGCGTGCATCTCCGCGCCCGGGCTACCGGTGAGAGACCTCATCCGTGTTACCGGTGCAGGCATCGACCTCGTCCCGGGCGATCGCTCGATCGAGGCTGCGGCGCTCTCCTTGAGCGATTCCCCGACGGGCTTCCTGCGCCTGCGGAGGATCCTCACAGCGCTCGACGGATACGACGTCCTGCTCCTCGACACGCCGCCTACATTGGGATTCGCCCTGTCAAGCGCCATACTGGCCGCTGGGTGGGCGGTCCTACCTACGGCTACCACGCAGCAGGACATCGATGCGCTCGTCGATACGGTGATGGCGATCGACGAGTTGGCGGCGGATGAGATGGTCTGTGCGGAGCATCTCGCCATCGTGCCGAATGCGGTACATCGGGATCGTCCCGACCAAGGGGGATTAGCGGTGCTGCAGGAGGCGTTCGGCGACCTTGTAACGATGCCGGTGCCGCATTCGGCGGCGATCAAGCGTGCCCTCAATCGCCATCTGCCACTCGCGATGACCGAGCCAAAGACCGTAGCCATGGAATCGTATCGCGCATTGGCACAGCGCGTCGTCTGTGCGATCGCGCGAACTGAGATGATCCCGGAGGAGCAGTATGTCGGCGCATAATCGTCGTGAGGCGGAGGTCGCTGTCGTCCGACCCGCACAACCGCGCACGACGCTGCACGCGGTCGCGGGCGCGACCGAGCGGCGATTGCCGGGCGCGATGGAGGTCCCGATCGAGCAGGTATCCTCGGACCCCGGTCAACCCCGACAGGATTGGGAGCACAACAGTGGCGCACGGCGCCTGAATGAACTTACCGAGAGTGTCCGCGAATTCGGCATCCTGCAACCGCTGGTGGTGCGCGAGAACGGTACCATCGGCGATGGTCGCCAGCGCTACCTGATCATCGCCGGCGGTCGTCGGTATGCTGCCGCACTGCGGGCGGGTCTGGCGACCGTCCCCGTCGTCGCGCGCGGTGAGGAATCCTCGCGCGTCCGTATCCTCCAGCTGGTTGAGAACCTCCAGCGCCAGGATCTCAGTCCCATCGATGAGGCCCGCGCGTATCAGGAGTTGATCGACCTCGAGAAACTGTCACCGCCAATGATCGCTGCGCGGCTGCATCTCTCGGCGCAGCATGTACGAGACCGGCTCCGGGTTCTCAGCGATCAGGTGCTCTCTGATGCGGTCGAACGGCAACAGCTCTCCGCCACCGCCGCACGGGACATCATGCAGTTGCCGGACGATGAATACATGGCTTTCCGGGCACGCGTGCTGAACGGTGAAGCCATCCAATCGAGCGATGTGGCCACGGCACGCGGACGCCTCTCCGCCGCCGGCATCGTAAATCCGCGTCGCAAAGCGGCACAAGCCAAAAAACAAACGTCGTTTGTTCCTGAGGATGCTGATGAATCGTCGATCCGTGCCTCAGAAGCCACACCGTCAACGGTACAAATAGGAGCTGCGGAGGAGGGTGCTGGCCTCAAGACGACCATAAATACGTATCCACGCAACGTCGAGGAAGGGGAGCAGTGCAAAGCCTCGGACGAATTGGCGTCTTCGGCCGACAGTATCGCACTGCTCATCGAGAGTGCCTTACGAGGTGCGCGGCGCGCTGAAATCATCGCGAAGATCACCAGCCAAGAAGATAGCGATGTGATGGAGGAATGGTGGCTCCTTGTCTACCGGCGACTCCGGGGGCGCTTCTTGACGACATAGCAACGTCTCGCGCACTCTCCATACACATCGCGGTTTGCGGAGCGCACCGAAAAAACTACGAACCGCCTTTCCGTGCATAGTCGAGCAGGATCCGGTCGATGAGGTCCTCGACCGGTGCCAGGTCATCGGTGAACACCTTCGGCCCGGGTGCAACCTCCCGAATGTCTCCCTTCGCGATCGCGTCCTCGCCGATCGTCACAATCGGTGATTGTGGTCGATCCGAGCGCTCCACCTCGATGTTCTTCGCGAAATCAGCGAGCTGTGAAGGATTCTTCGTGCCGATCACCATCGTGTTCGTGTACCCCGGCGTGTCGATGAGGTAGACCCCAGCCGGACAGATCCCTGCGCACCGCGCGGCGCGGCGCTCTCCGCGCGCCCTCCGCCGCGACGGCGCAGGCGCGCCGGGTGCTATACTCGCCGGGTCACCCGCCGTCGACCCGCCGCCTCCCGTGGGGTGCAGCATGCCGAGCGCCACCGACCGGCCCGCCGATCATCAGCCCTACGTCTTCGTCAGCTACGCCAGCGCCGACCGTGATCGGGTCGTGCCCGTCATCGAGACGTTGGGGCGCGCCAGGGTATCCGTCTGGCTGGACCAGCAGGGCATCGCGGGAGGCGAGAACTACGCCCTCGAAATCACCGAGGCCATCGAGCACGCCGCCGCATTGGTGCTGATGTGCTCCGCCGCCTCGCTCGCCTCGCGCAACGTCAGGCAGGAGATCGTCCTCGCCTGGAAGTTCGAACGCCCCTATATCCCGCTGCTGCTCGAGGCCGTCACCATCCCGAAGGACGTGATGTATTGGCTGGAAGCCGCCCAGTGGATCGAGGTGCTCGGCACGCCCGAAGGGGCATGGTTGCCGCAGGTACTGGCCGCGCTCGCGCCGCTCGGCATCGCGCCCGTCGTGTCCCAGCAAGAGGAAATGCACTTGGCGGGACGGGAGAAGGAACTTACCCTCCTGCGCGAGAAACTGGCCGCCGCCGAGCATGGTCGGGGCGGGCTGGTGCTAATCGGCGGTGAGGCAGGGGTGGGCAAGACCACGCTCGCCGAGGCAGCCCTGCACGCGGCGGCGGCACGGGGCTTCACCGTGCTGGAAGGGCACTGCTTCGACCTTGCGGATACGCCGCCGTACGGCCCGTGGATCGATCTCTTCGCCCACTACCAAGCGTCGTTATCATCTCCCCCGCTGCCCCCCGCCTTCGCCGAGCGCGGCACGGTGGGCGCGGTGGCCAGCCAGATCGCCCTCTTCGTCGCCGTCGAGGACTTCCTCAAGGCGCTCGCAGTCCGCCAGCCCCTTGTTGTACTCCTGGATGACCTGCATTGGAGCGACGCCGCATCGCTCGACCTGCTGCGGTTCCTCGCCCGTTCCGTCGCGGGCCTGCCGCTCCTGGTGCTGGTCACCTATCGCAGCGACGAACTGACCCGCCGCCATCCGCTCTACGCCCTGCTGCCGCAACTGGCGCGCGAGGCGAGTGCCGAACGCATCGACCTCGGTCGGCTCGACGACGATGCCATCCTCGGCCTTGTCGGGGCGCGCTATGGCCTCCCGGATGCCGATGCGCGCCGTCTCACGGCGTACCTGCAGGAGCGCGCTGAGGGGAATGCCCTGTTCGTCGGCGAGTTACTGCGTGCCCTCGAAGAGGGCGGCGTCCTGGCGCGCGACGGCGACGGCTGGCGGTTGAGCGACCTCGCGCAGACAGCGGTGCCAACGCTGCTGCGGCAGGTGATCGAGGGGCGGGTGGCACGCCTCGATGATGACGCGCAGGCGGCGTTGGGCGCTGCGGCAGTGATCGGGCAGGAGGTGCCATTCGCCATCTGGGCGACGGTGGGCGGGACGGACGAGGAGACACTCACCGGAATCGTCGCGCAGGCGGCGACCGCCCGGTTGATGGAGGAGACGGCGGACGGGACGGGGGCGCGCTTCCTCCATGCCCTCGTTCGGGAAGCGTTGTACGAAGGCCTCCTTCCCTCGCGACGACGGCGACTGCACCATACGGTCGGCGAGACGCTGGCGGCGCTGCCCGACCCCGACGCGGATGCGGTGGCGCACCATTTCCGCGTTGTCGGCGATGCACGCACCGCCAGCTGGTTGGCGAGGGCGGGGGAGCGGGCGCGCGCCGCCCACGCCTACGTCACCGCCGCGGAGCGGATGCAGGAGGCGGTGGCGCTGCTGGACAAACCGGAAGACGCGGCGCTGGCGGCCAGCCTGTGCGTGCAGGTCGCCTGGATACTCCGGCTCTCGGACAACCCGCAAGCCATCCGGTACGGCGAGGAAGCGGTCAAACGGGCGGCGGCGGCGGACGACCCGGTGCTGCTCGGCGTGGCGCGCTGCTGCCTCGGTAACAATCGCTGGCTCGTCGGCGACTTCGCGCGCGGCGTCGCGGAGTTGCGGGCGGCGGTGGCGGAGTTGGAGGCGCTGCCGCCCGCGGCGTGGCAACGCACTGGTTCATCGCCGCGATGGACGGCGACCGCTCATCCGCCACCGATGTCCGCACCGCGCTCGCCCACCCGCTCGCCGTCGTCGGCGCGTGCGAGGAGGCCCTCACCCTGCTGGGCGGCACGCTCGACCTCGACGACGACGCGCTCGCGACGGCGAACCTAACCAGACTGCTCGCCCTCTCCCTTGTCGCCAACACTCTTGGCCGACCCGATGCGGCGAAGCGGATCAACGCAGAGGTTCGGCATGTTTTCCGAGCGGGAGAGGACTGGTACTCGCTCGGTCTCAATGCGTTCCGCTTCCTCGTCCGTACGGTGCTGCCCTATCACGCCGACGACCTCGCCGTTCGCGAGGCGATGGCGAGCACGGCGGAGGAGGGGTGGGCGCGAGCGCAGGCGCTGCACCTCGTCGCGCCCTTCCCGGTGCGCGCCGTCCGCTTCCCGCTGGACTTCATCGCGGGGGATTGGGATGCGGCCCGGACACACGCCCCCATGCTGGTAGAACCTTTGCGCGGTGGTCTCGCGCACATGCCCAAGGTGACACTCGGCACGATCGCGCGGTTGCAGGGAAGGGCGGAGGAAGCGTGGCGGCAGGTGCGCGATGTTACCGGAAGGCGCGAAGACGGAACCGGGCACGACGACTTTTTTGGACAGCATGCTGTTCCTGCACCTCGGCGGCCTGCTGGCGCTGGACGCGGGCGACCTCGACGGGGCGCGAGAATGGGCAGAAGCGAGTGACCGCTGGCTGGCGTGGTCGGGGGCGGTGCGCGGCCAGTCCGAGGGGCAGGCCCTCTGGGCGCAGTACCATCGGCAGGCGGGGAATAGGGAACAGGCGCATGAGCACGCCGATCGTACTCTCGCCCACGCCACCGCGCCACGCCAGCCCCTCGCTCTCATCGCCGCCCATCGTCTGCTCGGTGAACTCGATACCGACGCGGGCCGGTTCGACAGTGCCGCCGAGCATCTCGATGCATCGCTCACCCTCGCCGATGCGTGCCACGCGCCGTACGAGCGGGCACTGACGCTCCTCGCGATGGCGGCACTGCGGGCGGCGCAGGGCGCGAGCGACGACGCGAAACGACTGCTCGACGCGGTGAGGTCCATCTGCACGCCGCTCGGTGCGCAGCCGGCGCTCGCCCGTGCCGGCGTGTTGGCGGCTCGCCTCACCAGCGGCTGACCGCTCCGCTGGGGGTGGAGTGACGAAACGTCAAGGAAAGGACGCGCAGGGTCAGACGCGATCGGGGTCGCCGAGCAGTGCGCGGGAACCCGTCACAGTGGAGTACACCCCAAATTGACACTCCGTCGCGCTCACCGTCGTACCACCGGACGCTGCGCCCGTGAGCGTACTTTCATTGACGGTTCGTCAATGAGAGCACAAAAAAGTCGGGGGTATCAGGCCGCTTCCCGCGTCGCCGTGGCCGGCGTCGGCACCGGCCGGAAGCGCGGAGACCCCCGACTTTTTTGTGCTCTCGCCTCCGGGTGCAGATACTCGGGCAGCCTACGCGGCTCTTCTTAGTTTCCTGACGAGATGATCTACTGTACCAGATAACCTTCGTTATCTGGTAGAGCAGTGGCACTACGGGCGCTCGGCTCGCCCTCTTTTTCCTCACCCTGCTTGGCTTTTCTCCATTCGGCGCTCGGGCGCAACGGTGACCCTTTCCGTCCCTTATCTGGTACGCGCAGCGAAACGCTCGTGCGACGCCCCGCAGCGATCATCGCGGCACGTTCGGAGGCACGCCCTCTCGCGCACCGGCAGATTCCCACACCCACGGGGGAATTCGGGTGCGGACTGGTCATCTGGCAGCGGCTCCACCGCACAGTTATCTGGTACATTAGATTGGATGGCCAGAATGCTAACAAGAGCCCAGTAACAACCGCCGCAGCCCTGCGATGCGATGCATCGGCACGGCGCTCGCTTCCGGGCGGACGAGCAGGATCGGCTGCGTGGTGGCGGCGATGACGGACTCTGCTACCCGTCCGAGGTGCCGTCCCTGCTCGACAGCCCGCCCGTGCGTCGTCAGGACGACGAGCGCGACCGTCGCCTCGGTCGTCGCTTGCACAATCATTGTGGCGTGATCGCCGACTTGTATGCGGATCTCGCTGTCCATTGTCTCCGCCTGCGTGAGATGGAGGTGCTGGCGCACGTCCTCTTCGGACACAGGCGCGGCGGTGACGTGGAGGATCGCCGTCTCCGCCCCTCGTTGCACCGCGATGATCCGCGCGATGGGTAGTGCCGTGGCCGCTGCGGGCGAACCGTCCAGCGCCACGAGTACCACTGGGGGGTGCGGAATTTGTCGTGGCGTCATCATCACTCCGCGTCTGATCCTTTGATGACCGGCTACTGCCGTGGGAACGGGCCTCAGTCGGCGACGTCGGAGCGTTAAATCGGCTGCGAGGCTTTCTCGGTCAGCGGCGGCGGCTTGCTGTCGTCGCCGGTCGTCGGCGGCAGGTGCAGCGCTGCGCGCAACTGCACGAAGCGCTGCAGGTCGCTGCGGGTCAGGAGGCCGACGATGTGGCCCTCCGCGACGACCGGGAGTTGGTTGAACCCCCCTTCATGGATCCGCTCAAGCGCGGCGAGCACCTGGTCGGCGGGACCCACCGAACTCAGGCGCGCCACCGGGACCATCGCCGCTTCGACGAATGTTCCCTGCCAGCGATCCTGCGGCACGCGCATCACGTCGCTCAGCGTCACGATCCCGACGAACCGGCCCGCCTGCTCGACCGCCCCGGCGCGCGTGTTGTACGCGAGGAAGGTCCCCTCGATCACCTGTGCGAGCGTCGTCCCCGCTTGCACGACGGCGAAGTCGCGCGTCATCACATGCTCCACGGTGACGCCCGTCAGTTCTTGCTGGAGGGTGAGTTGCTGCACGCTGCCCTGCGCGCTCGTCAGGACGAACCAGCCGGTGAACGCGAGGATGACCCCGTTCGCGATCTGACCGTTGAAGAGGAGCACCACGCCGACGGCGATGAACCCGTAAGCGACCAGGGAGCCGACGCTCGCCGCGACCCGCGTGCCGCGCGAGTACGACTTCGACCGTGCCCAGACGATGGCGCGCAGGACGCGCCCGCCGTCCATCGGGTAGCCCGGGATGAGGTTGAAGGCGGCGAGGGCGATATTCACCAGGCCGAGATAGACCGCGATGCCGCCGAGCGGCACGCTGATCGGGCGGGAGGCGAAATACAGGCCGAGGAAGAGCGCGCCGAGCAGGAGTGAGGTGAGGGGGCCGGCAATACCGATGGCGAACTCCTCGGCGGGCTTCTCCGCCTCGCGCTCGATCTCGGCCATCCCGCCGATCGGCAGGAGGGTGATCCGCCGCGTGCGGATGCCGAAACGGGAAGCGACCAGGGCGTGGCCGAGCTCGTGGACGACGATGGAGGCGAAGAAGAGAAGCGTCGTCGTCAGTCCGGCAGCGTAGTAGGCCTGGGTCGTCCAGCCGGGGTAGCGGTCGGGGTAATATGCGGCCGCGAACGACCACAGGAAGAGCACGAAGACGATGATCCACGAGGCGCTGATGGAGAGGGGGATGCCGCGGATCGTGCCGAGGCGGATGGAACCGTTCATTGGTCGGGCGTCCTTTCATCGCGAAACGGAGGTCGGGTCGTATCAGTCGGGATAGGCATTGCTGCTCGTCCACACAGCGCCGTGGATCTTCTCCCATTCAGTCTTGCCCCACATGAGCCACGCCGTCCTGACTGCGACACGCTTGCCGAGTTCTCGCGCTGCCTCCTGCTCCGCCTGTGTGGACTCCCGGTCGCCGTGCGCACCCGTAATCGTGGTGGCCCCGTAGGGTGCCGCGTCATTTTCTAAGATCGGTTCCCCCTGGCCCGGTGTGACGATAATCATGCCGAGATGCATCATCATCGTCAGGATAGAGTGGAGCGCCTGCTCGTTGCCACCATGTGGCGTCGCGGAGCTGGTGAACGCGGCGCCAATCTTGTCGCGGAAGAGGTAATGACGCCACGGGCGCGACCGATCCGTCACCACCGCATTGCTGGCCGTCGCGCAGTCCTCGAAAAAGCGCTTCATCGGCGAGGCCATCCCGCCGAAGTATGCCGGTGCACCGACGATCACGGCGTCGGCCGCGCCGAGTTCGCCGATTACCTCCGCCCGACGCATCGCCATATCGCCCGTCTGCTCGCCCAGTCGGAGCGCCTCAATCGGCGCGTCCTCCACCACGAAGAAGCGCACCTCAACGCCCTTGACGCTCCGTGCTCCGTCGGCGATCTGCTTGGCCAGCACCGTGAGGGCGCCGAAGCGGCTGTAGGAGACGATCAGTATCCGGGGGTGCCTTATTGCTGTGTCCATGTTTCCCTCGCATCGGCGTCATGCCCGATCGGTTATCCCGCACGCTGGGCGGCGGAGACGGGTATGGCCTCAGACCCTACTATGGTTGTCCCTGCCCGAACGATGAGGATGGGACACGGTGCGTGATCGAGCACCTCTTCCGCCGTACTGCCGAGCGCCCAGCGCAGCACCCCGCCGCGTCCGTGGCTCGCCATGATCGCGATTCCCGTTGGCTGCGTCGCCAGGACGGCCGTGACCATCTCCGCAGCCTGGCTTGTCACGCTACGCTCCCAGCGGGCATGCACATCCAAGCCCGATACGCGCAGGCGTGTCGCGACCGCTTCGAGGTATTTCTTGACCCCCTGGTCTTCGTCGGCCTCCATCTCGTCGGTGACAGGATAGTAGGCGGCGTACCCGGCACCCCATCCGGTGTTCGCGAGGGAGGCGAGGCTCGGGATGATCCGCAGCAGCGTCAGGGGGATCGCGAGCGCGGTGGCGATCCGCGTCGCGATCGGCAGCGCTTCCTCCGCCAATGATGAGCCGTCGAGCGGCACGGTGATCGCCGCGATCGTCGCCGCGCCTTCCGTGGATGCGTCGTCACCCGGTCGCACCACCAGGGTGGGAATGATGGCGTGACGCAGGACATGCTGTGCGACGCTTCCGATGCGGAGGCGTTCCAGTCCCGTTCGACCATGGGTACTGATGACGATCAGCGAGTATTCCTCGCCCTCGCTCGCGGCGAGGATCTCGCTCGCCGGGTTGCCGTGACGGACGACGGTCGTCACTGCGAAGCCATCCGCGCGCATGGCGGCCGCGACGGACTCCAGGTAGGAGGTACTTTCGGTGACGTGCCGTTCATCATCTTCCTGCGCGGTGGCGCTCGGCAGTCCGGCGTGATCAGGGGGAGAGGCGACGACGGCGAGGAGACTGATGCGGGCATCGG
>JAABUU010003212.1_pt1 | contig 21126 bp, 23 predicted proteins | sample 5559301 | NCBI WGS metagenome assembly JAABUU01 (sample SAMN10711884, study PRJNA513360) | rock metagenome | isolation source: Antarctica rocks | place: Antarctica: Victoria Land, Richard Nunatak white | reverse complement strand
GAGCAGGTCACATTTCTGGGCAGCGGGTGGGCGCACGGGATCGCGAAGGAGGCGGCCTTGAAAATGCGGGAGGCGTGCCAGGCCTGGACCGAGTCCTACCCGAGCACCGAATACCGACACGGCCCGATCAGCATCGCCGCACCCGGCCGACTCGTCTGGCAGTTCGGGACCGGCGAACCAGGGCTTGCCGAGCAGGTGGACCACACCGGCGCGACCTACGTCCATCACCAGGACGACCCGCAAGTCGATCTGCTCCGCATCCAACTACTCGCCGCTGCCCGGGCGACCCGGCTGGGGTTGGACCCCGACCACCCCCGCAACCTGAGCCGCTCGGTCATCCTGGACGGCTGATCCAACCACCGCCGGTGACTCGGTACCGACCCCGGGAACCGCTGCCCCCGCATCGCTCGGTGCCCGACCCCCTCGGCGATGTCCGCCATCACCGCTCCGGTAGCTCAATCGGTTGCTGCACAACACTTATCGAATCCCCATGAGCCGAGAGGCACTTCCGTCAGATGACCAATACCGACCTGGCCCCCTCAGGTGACCCGCGGGCGCGGGCCGCGGCAGGAGCAGCGTCTGACCCGCGCTTGCGCGTGGTCGGCCTGATCGACACCACCGCCCTGGCCGAGCTGACCCCGCAGATCACCGCGCAGGCCCTGCAGCAGCCGGCCCGGGAGCGAACATGCTGAGCGATACCGCTGCGCTTTTTCACCACGCAGGCGACAATCGAACCCCGTTGTTGGCGTTCAACATCATCACTCTCGAACACGCTCACGCAGTGCTGCGCGCCGCCGAAGTCGCCGGTCAGCCCGTCATTCTGCAGATCAGCGAGAACGCCGCCCGATACCACCACGGGCCGGCTGCGTTGATCGCCGCCTGCCGCGTCCTGGCCCAGACCAGCACCACCTCGGTATCACTTCATCTTGATCACGTGGCAAGTGTTGAACTGCTGCACCTTGCCGCCGACCTGGGAGTCAGCTCCATCATGGTGGACGGCTCCCGCCTACCTGATCAAGAGAACATCGCCTTCACCAAGGACTCCGCAACGTGGGCGCACCAACACCACCTGTTCGTGGAAGCCGAATTGGGTGCGATCGGCGGGAAAGGGCACCCGCACACCCACGGAGTACGCACCGACCCGGCACACGCCGCCGCATTCGTCGCGCAGACCGGGATCGATGCCCTTGCCGTCGCGGTCGGCAGCCAGCACGCCATGACCACCCGCACCGCGGAACTGGACCAGGCACTCATCCAAAGGCTGGCCCGCAGCGTCCCCGTTCCACTGGTACTGCACGGTTCCTCCGGCATCGCCGACGACGCGCTCCGCCTAGCCGTCGGCAGTGGCATCGTCAAAGTCAACGTCGGCACCCTGCTCAACGTTGCCTTCACCAACGCCGTCCGCGACACCCTGGCAGCCGACCTCCAGCAGGTCGACCCCCGCGGCTATCTCGGCGCCGCGCGCACCGCCACCGAAACCGCCGTACTCCACCTGTTCCACGCCCTCATCCCGACCACTGCAATCGATCTCGGCGCCGGCGCGCATCTGACCCGGCCGCAATCTCCGCCCGGTCCCACCGATCCCATTCCTACCGATGAAAGGGAGGGCAGGTGACGGCGCGGGCCTGACTGCAGTACCAACGGCGGTCCCGGCGGAGGATGCCAGACCCTGCCGACGACGACGGCAGCAGGCCTAGCTACGCACATAAACCGGTCACATACGATCGATAACCAAAGTGGGGCCGCTGGGTTGGCGGTCGATGTCGTCGATGTGGGGCGGGCGGACCTGCCGGCTCGAGGCGCGGCGGGCCGGGCGAACACAATTCGCTCGAGGCAGCGCTCAAGCTGTAGTGGTCGCCGACGTCGTGCGCTGAACACGCGCGGTCGATGCACGATGATGTGCCGCCGTGCTCGGTTCTTGCCCCGTCAAAAGCGCGCCTAGTGTAGCACTGAGACACAGGCGTGTTACACTTATGTCATGCCGACTACCCGACCACGACACTTCGTGACCGAGACCGACGACCTGGCGCAGGCGCTGGACGCGGCCGCGACCCGCTGGCCACACCTCAGTCGCGCTCAGGTTCTGGTTCAGCTCGCGCTGGAAGGCCATCGCGCCGCGCAGCAGGCGCACGACGAAAATCGCCGCCGCAGGCTTGCCGCGCTCCGCGAGCACAGCGGAATGCTGACCGGCGTCTACGGACCGGACTACCTGGACCGACTGCACGAGGGATGGCCGGCGTGATCGTGCTCGACGCCAGCGTTCTGATCGCCTACCTCGACGGTGAAGACAATCATCACGGCCGCGCCGAAACCCTCCTCGCCCGCGAGATTGACGACGAGTTCGCCGTCAACTCATTGACCCTGGCCGAGGTGCTCGTCGCGCCCGTGCGCGAGGGCCGACTGGATGCTGTCCGCAAGGCGCTACAGGACCTGGAACTGCAGGAGCTGCCGTTTCCCGTCGACACCGCCGTCATGCTCGCCGCTCTCCGCGCAAGCACCAACCTGAAGATGCCGGACTGTTGCGTACTACTCGCAGCCCAAGACGCCCACGCACGCCTTGCATCGTTCGACGACCGGCTCGCCGATGCCGCAGCCACTGGAAAGCTCGTCACCGTTCGCGACTGACGGACGTCGGCGACGCACGAAGCGGCACCGGCTGATTCCTGTAGGCCGATAAACCAAAGCGGACCCCTCGCGACAAAATGGTTTCGGACATGCGCCGCCTTCATAGCCTGACAGGCACGGCCGAGGACTGTCACCGCGACGAGCAGCTTGTAGCGCTGTACCAGAGGCCCGACGAGCGCCGCGTCCGACCGGGTCGCCCTTCGGGACAGACGATGTGCACAGGAGACGGCGAGGAACGAAGATCCCGGTTGAGTTCGATCCGCCATCCGCGGCCGTTGACGCATCGCGGTCCGCCTCACCCGGCCAGCTGCAGGGTGAGGTAGTCCAGGCCGGCGCTGTAGCCGATCGCCGCGGCATTCTTGCCCGTCACGGTCAGCGTGAGCACATGGCGCCCGGCGCTGAGCTGGACCGAGCCGTCGTCGGTGAGCGGGGACACCGCGACCCCGTTGGCGTGAAAGCCGTCGAAGGGCGTGCCCACGACCGTGCCGTCCACGGCCAGATTGCTGATGCCGTAGTCCGGCGCGAGGGTCTGCACGCTGGACAGCTCGTAGCGCCCGGTGACCGGGACGGTGAACGCCACGGTCACGTGGTTGTTGGCGGCCGGGGGCCGGAACCACAGCTGTGCGCCACCGGACCAGCTGATGCCGCAGCAGTTGCCTTGCGCCTCGGCCGGGGCAGTCGTCTCCACGGGCGGCAGCAGCGCTTCCGCCTCGATGCGCAGGATGTCGCCGGTGGTCGCGCTGACTTGCGCGGAGGGGGCACCTGCGTTGCCAGCCGCGTCGACGGCGACGACACGGTAGTACCACCTCTGGCGCAGCCCTAGCCCGCTGTGCTGGCAGGACGAGGCGGCGGTCTGCCCGACCAGCGTCGCCGGACCGATGCCTACCGGGCTGCTTTGCGAACCGTAGACGTTGTAGTGGTCCACCCCCACGGTGTCCGACGAAGGGTTCCAGGACAGCGTGATCGCGTTGTTCTGGCCGCCGGTAGCCGTCAGGCCGGTGACGTGGCTCGGTGCCCGCCGGTCAGCGCGACGCCGAGCTGGAAGGTGTCGTCCAGCCACCGATGATCACTGTTGCCGAGCGGCTCCAGCCACGTTCCGGCCGGTTGTCCGTCGACGGTGACCGCGGCCTGCTGATAACTTGCCCCCTGGTCGGACGTGCGGCGCAGCAGCACGCCCTGGTTGCGCTTGTCGAGCGTCAGCTTGAAACTCACCGGTGCGCCGGTCGCCCGGACCAGGTGCGTGACCAGTTGCGGGGCGCCGTCGTTGCCCTCGAATGTGGAGGTGAGCGAGGTGGCCGCGCCCGGGTCGGGCGAGCTGTAGCCGTGCGCCTGCTCGCTCGCCGGGTTCCCGATGTCGAGAGTGTCGGTGAGCTTCTCGGTGTACGTGCTGCGGCCGTACCAGTAGGCGGTCGAGGAGTAGTCCGCCTGGACTTCGTCGACCGAGCCGTGCTCGATGCTGAACGTCAGGGACGAGCCGAAGGGCACCGCGTCGGTCAGCATCGAACGGTATGTGCCCGTGCAGTCCATGCCGGCCGGGCAGCCTGCGGTGCCACCCTGGTGGACCGGCTTGTCGTGGGCGCCGCTGCTACGCCCGTCCTTGACGACAGTTGCCCAGCCGACCTACGACGTCGGTGCGGAAACGGCCCGAATGCTTCTCGGCCGCATAAACGGCTTCTCCGGCGATGCGAGAGAGCTCATGCTGACCCCGACCCTGCGGGTCAGGGCGAGTTCGGCACCCAGTCACTGAACCGAGCTGTCGGCGATGGAACCGGGCGTCAGCCCACCGCCACAGGTCGTTCCAACGATTCGCGGTCACCGGCTGTGATATTCCGCAGGAACGACCGAAGGTAACCTCGGACCTCGCCCGGGTTCTGCTCCCGGCTCTAATTCATCCCGGTCATCGAGGCGAGCAGTTCATCGACCGTGGCCCGGGAACCGGTCACGTTTCGTAGCTGGACGATTTCGTAGTCTCGGACCATGTCGGCGAACTCGGCCCGTTCGCGGACTATGTCGGCGTTGGCCGGAGTCAGGGCGTCGAGTGCACGGCCGATGACAGCGCGGTATTCGACGATCAGAGTGCGCTCGACCTTCCTGACCTCGGTCGGTGCGAACGGATCCACACCGCCGGTCTGATCGCATCCATCCAGGTCCCAATCCGCTGCGCGGCCGGGCAGTGGGAACGGTCGAGCTGGGCGGTGAGCTACCGTCGGCCGTCGACGCGCCGTTCGGCTGCCGGTTCCGGACCAGGTGCCCGTTGGCCACCGAGCTGCACTCCGCGCCGGAAGCCGGTGCTCGCCGCCGGGCAAGACCGCCACGCGGTGGCATGCCACTATCCGCTGCAGATGTCCACCCCGGCCGCCGTGCCTCAATTCTTGGGAATGCTATGACCGTGCATCATCTCGATCCAGAGCCGGGGACCACCATCGATTACTTCTCCAGGGCGTCGGCAGCGGTGCTGACGGTCGACCCTGGGGACACGGTGGTCGTCCGGTCGCTGGACGCATCCGGCTATCTCGAGCGGCTGCAGACGCCTGGTGAGGTCCGGCCGACGATGTTCACCGAACCGCGCGGTCACTGCCTGACCGGGCCCATCGCGGTGCGCGGCGCCGAACCGGGCATGGTGCTGGCCCTTCGGCTCGAGTTCCTGCAGCCGCAGTCCTGGGGTTGGACCGTGGCGAACGCCCGCGACAACGCCTTGAACCGCCGACTGGGCCTGACCGATCTCCCGCCGTCCTGGTTGCTGTGGGAGATCGACGCGGAGGCCGGCACGGCCACCGACCAGTCGGCTCACCAGGTCCGGACGGCTCCTTTCCTGGGTGTCATGGGCCTGGCCCCGGCCGAGTTCGGCGAGCATTCGACCATTCCGCCACGCGCAATCGGTGGTGGCAACATCGACTGCCGGAGCCTCGTCGCGGGTTCGACCCTGTACCTGCCGATCAACGCGCCCGGAGCACTGCTGTCGCTGGGGGACGGCCACGCCAGGCAGGGAGACGGCGAAGTATGCGGAACCGCCATCGAATGCGCGATGACCACCACCGCCGTGCTGGAACTGATGACCGATCCGGTGATCCCGGGCATCCACGCCGAAACTCCCTCCGGCCGGATCACTTTCGGATTCGACGCCGATCTGAACGAGGCAATGGCCCAGGCTCTGGACGCGATGATCGGCTGGATGCAGGTCCTGTACGGGGTGGACAAGGTCACCGCACTGGCGCTGGCCAGCCCCTGCGTCGACCTGCGGGTGACGCAGGTGGCCAACGAGGTCTGGGGCGTCCACGCACTGCTGCCCACCGGGGCGATCTCTTGAACTGGCCCCTCGACGACGGAACCTTCATGGGGTGGCATGGCCACCTGTCCGATCGAGCTTCTCCCGGCGGCCCAGCCTTGGCCGGGTTAGCCTTCGGGCTTGTCCTTGTAATAATTGGAGTGCTGCTCGGATTGACTGCACAGTTGTTGATCCGAAGACGGAAGCTGGGTTCGTCTGCGCATTTGGTCACGTTGAACACGTTGCACACCGCCACCCTGGCCACACCCGGGCTGCGAGAGGGATTGACCGTGCCAGGCGCGCAGCGGGCGGTCCGACACCTCCGCAGTCTCCTGGGCACGGACGCGCTTGCCCTGACTGACACCGGGCAAACCCTTGCGGTGGACGGCAACTCACATCAACACGCCCTCCGTGCCATCGGACACGCACAAGGTGTGCTGGTCTCGGGGGAGACCGTGATTCTGCGCCGGTCCGACCTGGGCTGCCCGGACCCCAACTGTCCGTCTCCGACGGCGGTGGCCACTCCCCTGCTCGATGGCGACACCATCGTCGGGGCGATGGTGACCTACGGACGGGACACCTCGGCGGTGCAGGTGCGGGCGGTCGAGGAGGTGGCACGATGGGTCTCCGGGCAACTGGAGCTTGCTTCCGCGGACCGTCAGCGCACGCGGACGGTCGAGGCCGAGCTACGGGCGCTCCGCGCGCAGATCAATCCGCACTTCATCTACAACTCGTTGACGGCGATCGCGTCGTTCACTCGCACCGACCCGGACCGGGCGCGGGATCTGCTGCTCGAGTTCGCCGACTTCACCCGTTATGCCCTCAGGCGCGGTGGCCAGTTCACGACCCTGGCCGAGGAGATCCGGAATACCGAGCGGTACCTGGTGCTCGAGCAGGGCCGCTTCGGCCAGCGGCTCCACATTTCGTTGCGGATCGCACCAGAGGTACTGCCGGTCGCGGTTCCCTTCCTTGTCGTGCAACCGTTGGTGGAGAACGCAGTTCAGCATGGGCTGGAGGGCCATCCTGGCCTCGTAACGGTGTCGATCACCGCTTCGGACGACGGCCCCGATGCCCTGATCGTCATCGAGGACGACGGCTCGGGAGCCGATCCGGCGGCCATCCGATCCGCTCTGGAACAGACCGGTGAGGCCAGGGTCGGACTCGGCAATGTCGATGCCCGGCTCCGCCACGTCTACGGCGATCGCTACGGTTTGGTGGTGGAGACCGCTCCCGGCGCCGGCACCCGCGTCCTTGTCCGCATTCCGAAGTTCGCCCCAGGGGTGACCGCCACACCAAGTGGCTATTTCGATTGACCGGTTGGGCTCGCGGAGCACCGGCGGGAAGGTAGCGTGCCGCCATGGTGGTGCAGGAAATGAACGGACCACGCCTGCTGCAGGCGCTGGTGGTCGACGACGAGGAGCCGGCCCGCCAAGAGTTGTCCTACCTGCTGCAACAGGACCGACGGGTGGGATCCGTGCGGATGGCCGACAGTGCGGCCATGGCCCTGGAGATGATGACGACGCACGCTGCCGATGTGGTGTTCTGCGACATCAAGATGCCGGGCATGAATGGTGTTCAGTTGGCCCGGGTCTTGGCTCGGTTCACCGATCGGCCCCAGATCGTGTTCGTCACCGCATATGACGACCACGCGGTCGACGCGTTCGACCTGGACGCCGCTGACTATCTCATGAAGCCCGTGCGGGCCGCCCGACTGAGCGAGGCAGTCAGGCGCGTGATGAGCGCAGGGACCCCGGATGTCCGGGAGCCGCAGGACGAGACCATTCCGGTCGAGCTCGGCGGCGTCACACGGTTCGTCCGCCGGTCGCAGGTGCGGTACGTGGAAGCGCAGGGCGATTACACGCGGCTGCACACCGGCGCCGATTCTCACCTGGTGCGGATTCCGTTGACGGTGCTGGAACAGCGTTGGGCGGCAGCGGGTTTCGCGCGCATCCACCGGAGCACGCTGGTCGCGTTGACGCATATCGACGAGCTGCGCTTGATCGACGGCCACTGCAGCGTCCGGCTTGGCAAGGAGGAATTCCCGGTCAGCCGCCGACATTCGCGGGAGCTGCGGATCCGCCTGCAGACGGGTCTGGACTGATGGCGGACCGGGTCCGGATCGTTCATCCGCGGACGGACGCCGCCCGCGGTGTCCCGATCAGGCCGCCCAGCCGCGAGATCGACGAGCAGACCGAAATCGGAGAGCTCTACATGGCGTCGCTGATCCGCGGCCAGCGCAACCTGGCCATCTGCATCTGCATGACGGTGTTCGCCTTGCTGATGGGTATCGCATCGATCGCGGCCGTGTTTCCAGGGTGGGGCGATCTGCGGCTGTTCGGCGTCTCGCTGCCATGGGTGATCGTGGGCTTTGCGGTCTACCCGGTGCTGATCGCGCTGGCCGGCTACCTGGTCAGACGGAGCACCCGCAACGAGGCTGCCTTCGTCGACTTGTTGCGCCGTCGATGAACGGTCAGGCTTACGCCGGCGCCGCGGTCGTCGCCGTCGGTTTCGGCACCATGGTCGTCGGAACGCTCGGTCTGCGGCGGGCCCGCACCACCAGTGATTTCTACGTCGCCTCTCGAGCGGTCACACCCCGCTGGAACGCCGCCGCGATCAGCGGGGAGTATCTTTCCGCTGCTTCATATCTTGGGATTGCAGGTCTGATCCTGGCCTATGGCTTCGACATGCTCTGGTATCCGGTCGGCTACACCGCCGGCTACGTCATCCTGCTGGCCCTGGTGGCGGCCCCGCTCCGCCGCTCGGGGGCGTACACCCTGCCGGACTTCGTCCAGATCAGGCTGGGGTCGGTGGCGGTACGGCGGATGGCGAGTCTGCTCGTCGTACTCATCGGGTGGCTGTATCTGGTACCGCAGCTGCAGGGCGCCGCACTGACCCTCACCACTCAGATCGGCGCACCATCTTGGGCCGGTGGCCTGGTGGTGTGCGTGGTCGTGCTCACCGCGGTGACCGTCGGCGGCATGCGCTCGATCACCTTTGCCCAGGCTGCCCAGTTCGGGCTCAAATTCTTCGCGCTGGTGGTTCCGGCCGTGATCCTGCTGGTGATCTGGCACCACCGCGATGACCAGGTGGGCACCGGCCATCCGACCGCACAGACCTCGACCGCGGTGACGCTCGCCGCCGACATCACGGTGCGCGTCCCGGCGGCGGTCACCCTATCGATCGACGGAACGATCGACGGACGGAAGGTCGACGGTCCAGTCGCTTTCGACACGAACCCGCATCTGCTGAGCGCAGGAACGGTCCTCACCCTGCAGCGCGGCGACTTCGTGCCGGTGATCTCGTCACTGCCCGCACAATCCGGCAGCGATTGGCTGCGCCCCCTGGGATCCGGGATTTCCCATCCCCTCTATGCCAGCCTTTCGCTGACCCTGGCGATCTGCCTCGGCACGATGGGGCTGCCGCACGTACTCGTCCGCTTCTATACCAATCCCGACGGCCGTGATACCCGACGCACCACGCTGATCGTCGTCGTCATCCTCTCCGCGTTCTATCTGCTGCCAACCGTCTTCGGCGTTCTCGGCCGGCGGTACGTACCGGACCTGTTGCTCACCGGGCAAACCGACGCCACGGTCCTGCTGTTGCCGGAACGGATCTTGCCCGGACTGCCGGGCGTACTGCTGGGCGCTCTGGTCACCTCGGGCGCCTTCGCCGCCTTCCTCTCGACTGCATCAGGGCTCACTGTCTCCGTTGCCGGAGTGCTGTCCCAGGACGTCCTCATCCGCAAGACAGAACGACGACGATCCCAGCGAATTCGGTCCTTCCGGATCAGCGCCGCCATCGCGATCGTCGTGCCCTATCTATTGAGCCTGCCAAGTAGGCACATCGGGCTGGCTGCTGTAGTGGGACTTGCGTTCGCGGTCGCCGCCTCGACCTTCTGTCCACTGCTGGTCCTCGGTGTCTGGTGGCGTCGGCTCACCGATGTCGGGGCGATAGCCGGCCTGCTGGTAGGGGGCGGCCTGGCGACCGCCGCGGTGCTCATCACCATGCTCGGGCCGACGGAGAAAGGCTGGATCGGCGTGCTTCTCGCCCAACCCGCTGCGTGGACCGTCCCGCTCACCTTCGCCATCATGATCCTCGGCTCGCTGCTGACCCCCGGGCGCGTCCCATTGGATGTCGGGCAGGTCATGGTCCGCCTGCACGCCCCGGAATCGCTGATAGCGCAGCTCCGATCACAGGACCGCTCGTCGCTCCGGAACGACCGTTCGTCTCGGCCGACCGACCGTCCGCCGAGTGGATCGTGAACCCCATCGAATAGGCCCCGGCCGGCCCCTCTGGGCGACGTGTTTACTGCCAGGCTATTGACCGAACGGCAATGGTGCCGCTCGGCATGGGGCGCGGAAGCTGCCTCTGCGCATCGAGAGAGGAATTCGATGACCGCAACCACCGAACCGAACCGAGCACCTTTCGGCTCCGGCATCGCCGATCCCGGACCTCTCGGTCTCGCCGCCTTCGCGATGACCACATTCTTTCTCTCGGCGGTCAATGCGAAACTGCTGCCGGCAACGGTCGAGGGCGTGGTGTTCGGACTGGCGTTCTTCTACGGTGGCCTCACCCAACTTCTCGCTGCCATGTGGGAATTTGTCAAGGGAAACACTTTCGGGGCCACCGCCTTCGCGTCCTACGGTGCGTTCTGGCTGTCCTTCTGGTACCTGCTCAATCATCTGCCGGAACACGCGTCAGCCGACGATCTCAACAAGGGAATAGGCACCTACTTACTCGCCTGGACGATCTTCACCGCCTATATGTTCATCGTTTCCACGAAAACCAGCGTCGCGTTGATGGCCGTCTTCGCATTCCTGACCCTGACTTTCCTCTTCCTTGCGATCGGTGCCTATGCGGCATCGGAGTCGATGACCAGGATCGGCGGGTGGCTCGGTCTGATCACGGCCTTGGTGGCCTGGTACACCTCGTTCGCCGGCGTCATGAACGCCACCTCGAAGCGGGTCGTCTTCCCGGTCATGTCACGCTCATGAGCGAGGAAGCCGTGAACCAGGAAACTCTGTCGAACCTGGCGCACGAAGCCAGGCACTTTGAACCGAGCCGCACCTTTGCCGATGCAGCCAACGTCAAGGCGGGTGCGTACGCCGAAGCAGACACCGATCGCCTCGCGTTCTGGGCCAAGGCCGCAGAGAGGCTGACCTGGTCCGAGCCGTGGCACCAGGTACTGGACTGGTCCGGCGCTCCATTTGCCCGCTGGTTCGTCGGTGGGAAGCTCAACGTGGCGTACAACTGCGTCGACCGGCACGTCGAATCCGGCCACGGCACCCAGGTCGCCTACCACTGGGAAGGCGAGCCCGGGGATACCCGCTCGATCACCTACGCCGAATTGTTGGAAGAGGTCTGCCGTACTGCGAACGCACTGATCGAGCTGGGCGTCAAAACCGGTGACCGGGTGGCGATCTACATGCCGATGATCCCGGAGACGGTGGTGGCCATGCTGGCCTGCGCGCGACTCGGGGCGCCGCACACCGTCGTCTTCGGTGGGTTCTCAGCCGCGGCGTTGTCGGGCCGAATCCTGGACTGCGGTGCGCATGTCGTCATCACCTCGGATGGCGGATATCGCCGTGGCGCCGCTTCAGCCCTCAAGCCGGCCGTCGACGAGGCGCTGGAGTCCTGCCCGAATGTTCGATCCGTGCTGGTGGTGCGTCGCACCGGGCAGGACGTGGCCTGGACCGAAGGGCGCGATGTGTGGTGGCACGACCTGGTCGCCCGTCAATCGAACGCCCACACCGCCGAATCATTCGACGCAGAACACCCGCTGTATGTCATGTACACCTCGGGTACCACCGGCAATCCGAAAGGAATTCTGCACACAAGTGGGGGCTACCTGACGCAGGTCGCCTACACCCATCACGCCGTCTTCGACCTGAAGCCCGATTCCGACGTCTACTGGTGCGGCGCGGATATCGGCTGGGTGACCGGCCACAGCTACATCGTCTACGGCCCACTGGCGAACCGCGCCACCTCCGTCATGTACGAGGGCGTACCCAACTATCCGGACCAAGGCCGGTGGTGGGAAATGATCCAGAAGAAGAAGGTCAGCATCCTCTACACCGCCCCGACGACCATTCGGACGTTCATGAAATGGGGCGAGGAGATCCCGGCGCAGTACGACCTCACCTCGCTGCGGCTGCTCGGCTCGGTAGGCGAGCCGATCAACCCGGAAGCGTGGATCTGGTACCGACGGGTAATCGGCGGCGACCGGGTTCCGGTGGTCGACACCTGGTGGCAGACCGAGACAGGCGCCATCATGGTCAGCCCGCTGCCCGGGGTGACCTCCACCAAACCCGGCTCGGCCACCAAAGCGCTGCCGGGAATCGACGCTGACGTGGTCGACAACGCCGGCATACCAGTACCGAACGGCGGCGGCGGACTGCTGGTCCTCACGCAGCCGTGGCCGTCGATGCTGCGCGGCATCTGGGGTGACGACGAGCGATACATCTCGACCTACTGGTCCCGCTTCGCCGACCAGGGCTTCTATTTCGCCGGGGACGGGGCGAAGAAGGACGAGGACGGCGATCTCTGGCTGCTCGGCCGGGTCGACGACGTGATGAACATATCCGGCCACCGCATCTCGACCACCGAAGTGGAATCCGCGCTGGTCTCGCACCCCGCGGTCGCCGAGGCGGCGGTCGTCGGTGCCAACGATCCGACGACCGGCCAGGGCATCGTCGCTTTCGTCATCCTGCGTGAAAATCGGACGGGCAATGTGCTCACAGCGGCGCAAGGATCCGCACTGATCAAACAGCTGCGCGATCACGTCGCACACGAGATCGGGGCCATCGCCAAACCTCGTCAGGTGCTGATCGTGGCGGAACTTCCGAAAACCCGCAGCGGCAAGATCATGCGCCGCCTGCTGCGGGACGTGGCTGAGCACCGCGAACTCGGTGACGTCACCACACTGACCGACTCGGCCGTGATGGACCTGATCAAAGGCAAGCTACCCGCTGCCGCCGACGGGAACGACTAGCACCTCGGCGGAGCACGTCCCGTCTTGCACGGCCGGGCCCTGGCCACCGGACGGCTGCGTCCGGACTTTGCGGTGACCGACTTCCCGATGATGATGCGCATCATGGTGACGGTCAGCAGCATGTCGCGCGACGTGCGTCCCCAACTGTGGCGCCGCTACGCGGAGATGCTGCTGGACGCCGCGATCGATGCGCCCGCGTCGAGCCGAGAATCCGAGCCCACCGCTCACCGAATTCGAAGCGATCCAGATATTCGCCGAGCTGGGCTAGCGGGGCCGCGTCGTTGATGAGCGCAGCGGTAGACTTGATCAGCGCCAACCGAGGGCGGGGGCCACGTCTTTCAGCAGAGTCTCGATGACGTGGGTGCAGTAGTCGACGCCGAGCTGGTTGGGTATGGTGAGCAGGAGGGTGTCGGCGGCGTCGATCGCCTCGTCCTGCGCGAGTTGCCGGATGAGTCGATCAGGCTCCGCAGCATACGATTTCCCGAAGCGTGCCTTCCCGCCGTCGAGGTATCCGACCTGATCCTGGCCGTTCTCCTCTCGGCCGAAGTAGGCGCGGTCGAGATTGGAGACGATCGGAAAGATGCTGCGGCTGACCGACACTCGCGGCTCGCGGACGTGTCTGGCGCCGATCCACGCCTTGCTGAAGCGGTCGATCTGCTCCGCCTGCAACTGATGGAAGGGCACGCCGGTGTCCTCGCTGAGCAGAGTCGAACTCATCAGGTTCATCCCCTGCTCTGCGGTCCACTCCGCAGTCTTCCGGGTCCCGGCGCCCCACCAGATCCGGTCGCGCAGGCCCTCGGAGTATGGCTCGATGCGGAGCAATCCGGGCGGATTGGCGAACATCGGCCGCGGGTTGGGCTCGGCGAAGCCCTCGCCTTCGAGCACCTCCAGGAACACCCGAGTGTGCTCGCGCGCCAGATCGGCATGGTCCGTGCCCTCGGCCGGCGCGTACCCGAAGTAGCGGTAGCCGTCGACGACCTGCTCGGGTGATCCCCGGCCGATGCCGAGCTGCAGTCGCCCGCCGGAGATCAGATCGGCCGACCCGGCGTCCTCCGCCATGTAGAGCGGGTTCTCGTACCGCATGTCGATCACTCCGGTGCCGATTTCGATCCGGCTGGTCCGCGCGCCGACCGCGGCCAGCAGCGGGAACGGCGAGGCGAGCTGGTTGGCGAAGTGGTGCACCCGGAAGTACGCCCCGTCCGCGCCGACTTCCTCGGCGGCGACGGCGAGGTCGATGGACTGCAGCAAGACGTCCGAGGCGGACCGGGTCTGCGAGTGCGGGGAACGCGACCAATGCCCGAATGACAAGAAGCCAATGCTCTTCATATTCTCCCCGGTGTCTCGATGTTCCACGGCTGCCGTGATGCGCGGCCGCCTGCTGCCGATGATAGGGATTTCGTCGGCGCGACAGCCGACCTACCTGGTTCCCCGTGGGTGACTTCACATGGCCGCGGCGCGGGTGGTCTGCTGAATCGATGAACCGGCCCGTGGCGGTGGCCCAGTCCTATCCCGGTCGCGCGCCGGTGCGGGCACACCGTCACGGAGCCGACAGGCGACCAGGTGCTCCCGTTTGTCGAGGACGAGCCGGTGTAAGTCGATCCGGTCCGTACCAGCTTCAGCCGGACCGGAAGCATCGCCGGGATCGTCCCGTTTCCCCGGGTCACCGCGTTGATGCCGGCGGCACTGAACACTTCCCCGCGAATGTACTCATCGGCTTGATTTCCTTCTTCATAGACCCAACGACGGTCAAGATGATCCAGTAGGCACACCAGCGGGGACGAAGAAGTTTCCGGACTGGAAACGAACGTGGTACAGGCAATTTTATTACTGCCCGTTGGCCGCGTCACATCGACCACCAAGGTTTCAGTTCACCGCGGTAAATGAGTGGTCGCGAGCGCAGCTGTAGGTCAGCTGGTTGTGACCTGCCCACCGATGACCTTGACGGGAATTCTGAGTAGCGGTGTGTTTGCTGGTCCTGTGGTCACCCGCCCGTTCTGGTCGAAGGCGGACCCGTGGCACGGGCATTGAAACCCGGGCCCGACGTAGGAGATCGGGCATCCCTGGTGGGTGCAGGTGGCGTTGAACGCCACGAAGGTATTTGTTGTCGGGTGTAGAAGATAGGCGGTGGCTCCGTCCGGCGCGGTGAACTTCTTGGCCGATCCGATGGGGACGCTGGCTGCGGCGGCGATCACCGTCCCGGCCCCGGTCGCCCCCGGGCTGGCGGAGGCGCCTAGCTTGGAAGTTCCCTGTGCCGGCTGCCGGCCGCGGCTCGCAGCCGCGGGCGAAGGGCGCCGGGAAAGCGAAAACGCGCTGCCTATGGTGGCGCCCACCGCCGCCATCGCTGCGGCGATCAGACCGCCCCGCAGCACGGTGCGGCGCTCCACTTCTGCCTCTCCGGTCAGCCGTTCGTCTGGACTCAAGCGGCTCTGCAGGTCCAACTTGTGACGAACGGCCGCGCGCAGGCGCGCTGTCACCGAGTACACCCCCGCGTCACCGGCTATCAGCAGCGGAGTCCAGGCGAAGGCAAAACCGATGTCCGAGCCGTAGTAGTACGGCCGGGTCGTCCAGCTCACCGTCAGGAAGAAGCTGAGTGCGAGGACGAACCCGCCGAGCGCTGCCAGCCGGGTGAACAGTCCCAGCAGGGCGCCAAGCCCGACCGCAGCCTCACCCAAAGCAATCGCCAGACCTGTGATCGTCGAATAGTGGGCACTGAACGACACCAGACCGGCGACCGGGGAAGTCGCAGCGGCGCCCAGCATCTGCGCATGCACGCCCAGTGGTGAGGCGTAGTCCAGGTAGTGCCGATCAAAGATCTTGGGCAAGACCGGGAAGAACCGGGTCCATCTTTGCCTGACGGCCGTTGAAGGCGGCCGCGACGCGGAGGTGGAGCGACTTCTGGTACTGGGCGCCAAGGTTCACGACCATCAGGCGTACGCCTGATGGTCGTGGTTGGGTCGTTCTCCTGGACCCGGAGGGCAACGAATTCTGTGTAGTCCGAAGTCAGCTCGAGCGGGCGGCAACCGCGGACTGAACACGGCCGGGTCCGGGGTACGACCTCCCCTGCCTTCCGGCCGATAGGCCGGTAGGCCGGTAGGCCGGCCCACCTCGAATCCGAGGCGGGTCGGTCGGTGTTCACCTTGCGAGCACCCGCAAAAGAAGGTAGGGTTCCTACCTATTGGAGCAATCGGAGCTCCCCTTCAGAAGGAGATTCTCATGGGTGTCATCGCTTGGATCGTGCTGGGCGCAATCTCCGGACTCATCGCCGAACGCTTGACCGGACGCCACACCGGTGTCCTGATGGCGATCGTCGTCGGCATCGTGGGTGCACTGCTGGGTGGCTTCCTCGCGAAGCTGCTGTTCCATGTCAACTCACTGAACTCGTTCTTCAACCTGAGCACCTGGGTCACCGCAATTGTGGGCGCTGTAGTCCTGTTGCTGATCGTGAGTGCCGTCACGGGACGTAGCCGCAGCCACGTCTGAGGCCGACCCACCGAGCCGTGCCGCTTCCGCAGTGCCACCCGACGGGCGCTCCGGAAGACGAGCACAATGGGTAGGGAGCCGACCTAGCTGATTTGTCGGCTCCCTGCCGTCGGTTCGGGCGGCCCGCGAAAGGATGCAGATGGCTCATCTCACCGCCCGTCATTTCAAGGGGCTACTGGCAGTGCGCAGCGGTATCGCGGCGTTTGCGCAGCTCAGCGAAAAAGAAGCGCGCATCGCGGGCGGAACCCATGCCCAACATCATGTTCTGCTCGCACTCAGCGGCCACGCCGACATCGCCGGACCAACGGTCAAGGACGTTGCCGCCGCCCTGGCCATCTCCAGCCCCAGCGCGGTCGAATTGATCGCACGAATGGTCGGGGTCGGACTGCTGGAAAGGCACGCCGACGACTCAGACGCCCGCATCACCCGGCTCAAGCTGACCACACTGGGGCACCGCCTGCTCCATCAGCTGTCGGAACCGCATCTGCCCAGGCTCCGGGAGCTCATCACCAACGCGTCCGGCCACCTGATCGACTGATCCGGTCGACCATCGGCGGTAGTCTTCCGCGGCCGCAACACCTCATTCGCGAGTCCCAGCGACGTCAGGCAGGAGCAAGCCACAGATGAATTCGAACGAGAGCATCGCCGGTTCGATCGACGAAGAGCACGCGGAGGAAGGTCACAACGACCTTGTCGGCCAGCCCCACGAAGCCGCCATGGAAGGCCCGGTCGCCGAGGCCGAGGCGGTCGCCGCGCAAATCAGTACGGACGAGCAACCGATGGGGACCCTCGGGCGACGGTTCAACCGGAAATCTCCGTTCTTCATCGGCATGACGGCCGCGGCGGGTGTCGCCGTCACCTACGCCTCGATCCAGCTGCTCCTGCTCGCCGGCAATGTCATGATTCTGATCGGTCTCGCCCTATTCCTGGCCATCGGAATGGAGCCGGCCGTCTCCTGGCTCGTGAAGCACCGCTGGCCGCGGTGGGCCGGCGTCGTCCTGATGCTGCTGCTCATTGTCGGAATACTGGCTGGATTCTTCGCCACCGCCATTCCGGCGTTGGTCGGGCAGGTTCAAGAATTGATCAAGAGTGCCCCCGAATATCTTCGGCGCGCCCAGGATCACAGCAGCCTCATCGGTCAGCTCAATGATCGTCTGCATCTCACGCAGAGATTGCAATCATTGATCTCCTCACCGGGTGCGGTCAGCGTGGACGGTATTCTCGGGGCCGGTAAGGTGGTGTTCTCGGCAGTTACCGACACCTTCATCGTCTTGATTCTGACGGCATATTTTCTGGCCGACCTGCCTCGAATTCGAGCCCTGCTCTACCGCATGGTTCCACATACCCGGCGGCCGAGAGCAATCCTGATGGGTGACGACATCCTGGCCAAGGTCGGCGGCTATGTGCTGGGCAACCTGGTCATCTCGCTGATCGCCGGCGGTCTCACCTTCGCCTGGCTGCTCATCTTCTCGATCCCGTACGCCGCGCTGCTATCGATCATGGTCGCGCTGTTCGACCTGGTGCCGGTGGTCGGCTCCACCATAGCCGGCTTGGTGGTTGCGGCAGTGGCACTCACTGTGTCCCTTCCGGTCTGCTTGGCCACCATTGCCTTCTTCCTGGTCTACCGCTTCGGCGAGGACTACTTTCTGGTGCCGCGCATCATCGGAAGAGCCGTCGAGGTGCCGGCCCTGGTCACCATCGTCGCAGTCCTGATCGGAAGTGCGCTGTTGGGCGTGATCGGTGCGTTGGTCGCGATTCCGATCGCGGCCGCGCTGCTGCTGATCACCCGTGAAGTTCTGTTTCCCAGGTTGGACGAGTCCTGACGGACCCCCGATCACCGTCCTGACCGACCACCGATCAAGGACGACTCACGGCGCCGGGTCGGTGCGCTGCGCTTGACTGTACCTACATACCAACTAGTATGTACAGATCTCCACAAATAGCGACGCGCGAGAAAAGTTGATCGGTAGCGCCCGGGAACTGTTGTGGGACAGGGGTTACTCCGCTACCAGCCCGCGGGCAATCCTGGATCACGCGGGGGCCGGTCAGGGGAGCATGTATCACCATTTCGCCGGAAAGGAGCAGTTGGCCACGGTAGCCCTGGAGTTGACCGCTGACGAATTGATCGCCCAGGCCTCCGTGGTACTGGGCAATACTGGATCGGCGCACGACCGGCTGACGGCCTATCTGCTGCGGCAGCGCGACGTATTGCGTGGCTGCCCGGTCGGACGGATGGCCGGCGACCCCGATGTCCTGGACTCGCCGCTGATGTTCGCAGTTCTGTCCGCGACCTTCGAGCGGGTCAGGGCGCTGGTGACCGATGTGATCGAGCAAGGCGCGCGCGCCGGGGAATTCAGCGGCGAAGTGGTGCCGCGGGAACTGGCCGACACGGTGCTCGCAGTCGTCCAGGGGGGCTACGTGCTGGCCCGGGCGGCCGGCGACCCAGCTCCCTTCGACCGGGCGGTCAGCGGAGCCGTCGCCCTCCTCGAACAGTCCCGCCGCGAGCCGCCTGACTCCCCTCCGCTCGGCAACCGCCGGCAAGGCGTCACCAGATCGTTGACCGTTCCGGCAAAGCCGTGAACGGGTCCGGGGCGGTCGCCCTGCATTATCCGATCAATCTGCCGGCCGACTACGACATGGCCATCATCCGGGAGCGGATTCGAACCCGCGGTCACGCGCTCGATGATCGAAAAGGACTGATGCTCAAGGCATATTGCCTTCGTGAGGTGGGAGTCGACGAATCTCGTGTCAACCAGTACGCACCCTTCTACCTGTGGGACAGCGCCGCTGCCGCAGCCGACTTCCTCTGGGGCGGAGCCGGGTTCGGTGGAATCGTTGACGACTTCGGCAGGCCCACCGTGCTCACCTGGCTACCGGCCGCCATCGCCCCCGGGCCGGCAGCCAAGGTCGAGGTCTCGAACGCCGTACTAATCCGTCAGCCAATTCCTCCGGGGGCCGATGTGATCGAAGTGGCCAGGGCACTGCGTGAACGGGTCCACTCACGGAGTCGCGATTCCCGGGTTCATTTCGCGCTGGGTGCCATCGACCCGACGACGTGGGAGTCGGTCGAATTCACCACCGTGGCCGGCGCTGGGTACGACCAAGGCAGCGCTCCCGACGACCGTGTCGACTTCACGGTGGTACATGTCAGTCAACCGACGGTGCACTGACCCGGCCAGCGGCTCGGCCGCGTGGCTGGGCCACGTGCCAGCGGATGCGATCAGTGGGCCTGCGGGCGCCGGAGCACCTCGAAGGACGCTGTCAACGCGAAGTGTCGACGCCCGGCCAGCCCGGCAAACTCCACGCACATCTCGGGCGGCGCGCCCTGCATCCGCAGTGACGTCACCGTATGCAGACCGCCTTCGGAACTGACGATGTCAGCGATCCGCAGCTGGGCAGCCGCGACGGTTTCGACGGCAACTGCCGAGTTGTCTTGGTTCTTCCTCACCGAATCACTCTGGCACCGAGCACCGACAGCGCCGCTTGTTGCTGCCCGACCACCCGATCTTTGGTCGACGGCTGGCCCCAAATATTCGTACCAACCCGGTCGTCCCGGAGCGCGAATCGGCGCAGCGCTTCAGCTGCGCCGACCGGTCACGCCTACACGGTGCGTTGGGTCGGATCCCAATCTTCGGGCAACGAGGGCACCGGGTCGAAGGTTGAATCCACGGCCACGAAGTTGCCGGAATCGATCGATTCTGCGGTGGCGAACATGACGTCCAGAACGTGCAATGCGAGCTTGCCGGTCGCTCGCGCCGGCCCATAGGGACGCCCACCGCGAATGGCCCTGGCCATGTCCACCACGCCGATGCCACGCCCGGCGGAGGTCTCTGCCACGGAGGTCACTTCAGGATCCTCCGAATCCGTCGTCGTGAGACGGATGTCGCCGAAGAACTTGTTCGGATCGGGGGCGGCGATGGTCGCGTCGGTACCCGAGATCTCCAGCACGCCGACCCGGGCCAGCGCCGAGTCGAAACTGAACACCGCCTGCGCCTTGAGGCCACCGGCGAACTCGTACAACGCACTGACGTAGGTCGGCACCGTGACGTCGAACGTCTCACCAGCACGAGCCCCCTGGCCGATTTTGCGAGTCGGCCCGGAGGAAGAGCCCATCGCGGCGACCCGGCTGACCGGCCCGAAAACCTGCGCCAGCGCCGTCAGATAATACGGAGCCATATCGAACAGCGGTCCGCCGCCGGTCTGGTAAAGAAAGTCGGGATTCGGGTGCCAGCGGTGCGGTCCCGCAGATTGGAACACGATCGACGCCGTCAGCGGAGTTCCGATATCGCCGTGCTCGATCATCTTCCGAGTGAGCTGCAGCCCGGGGCCGAGGAAGGTGTCCGGCGCGGTACCGATCAGCAGCCCCGCGGCGTCGGCCTGCGCCACGATCGCCCGCGCCGCGTCCTGCTCTGCGGCGATCGGCTTCTCGTTCCACACATGCTTGCCGCTTTCCAACGCGGACGCCGCGACCGACGCGTGCGCCGCCGGGATGGTCAGGTTGACGACCAGCTCGACGTCCTCCCGAGCCAGCAGGTCCGCCACCGTGCCGGCGCCCGGGACCTCGTACTCGTCGGCTCTGGAGCGAGCCAGTTCCGGGACCAGATCTGCGACGAACCGCACCTCCAGGTCCGGATATTTCGCCATGTTCGCCAAATATTGTTCGCTGATCTTGCCGGCGCCAATCACTCCGACCGTCAGTGGGGGCGCCATCTACAGCCCCTTCGCGAACGCGAAACCGCGGCGGAGACCCTCGAATACATCGCCG
>JAABUU010003211.1_pt1 | contig 21128 bp, 19 predicted proteins | sample 5559301 | NCBI WGS metagenome assembly JAABUU01 (sample SAMN10711884, study PRJNA513360) | rock metagenome | isolation source: Antarctica rocks | place: Antarctica: Victoria Land, Richard Nunatak white | reverse complement strand
GACGCAACTGACGATGCGCGGGGTGGCGACGAGGAAATCGATGTAGTCGGTATCGGTGCAACGCGGTGCATTCATGCCGACTACTCTACTCGTTCCTCGCCTCTGCGCTCAACTGCGTAAGTCCTAACTCCGTCGCGCGGCAAAGAGATGGCTACCCTAAGAGCCTATCCGGGTCTTGTGCTCGTTGACGAATGTCCTACGGTCGGATAGGGATGGACTTGTCGCTACTCACCCTTACCAACCGGAGGACGCCATGATCGTAGCCGAGTTGCCTTGGATACGGGCAACATTAACCAGTTGACCTTCACGCATCTCTCCGATTACACAACTGAAAGTGGACGCATCATCGGAGGAAGGCGCCGAGCAGTCAAGCGTCAGCAAAATGGAAAGGCAACGCATAGTGAGAGGGAGCTAATGTCTTCTTTGGTAATTTGTTACTCGTTACTTGTTACTCTCCGAAGGAGATCAGATGCTCAACTTTGGCATTACCCTCAAGCCCGATATGGCGCCGGGACGTGTGGTGGCGCTGACGCGGCAGGCGGAGGCGGCGGGTTTCGCATACGGCTGGCTCTTCGACTCACACGTCCTCTGGTTGGAGCCGTATCCGCTCCTGACGCTGATGGCGCTCAATACGACGCGGATGCGCCTCGGCACCTGTGTCACCAACCCCGCGACGCGCGACCCGACCGTGACGGCGAGCGCGCTGGCGACGCTGAATCTGATCTCCGGTGGGCGGATGGACCTCGGTATCGGCCGGGGCGATAGCGCGCGCCGCGTGATGGGCAAGAAACCGACGACGCTTGCTACTTTGGAGCAGGCGGTGCGCATCATCCGCGATCTCGCCTCCGGTCAGCCGACTGACTACGACGGCGAGCAGATCCGCATGGAATGGGCGCGCAGCAATCTGCCGGTCTGGATCGCCGGGTACGGCCCGAAGGCGCTCCACATGGCGGGCCGTATCGCGGATGGCATCATCCTCCAGTTCGCCGATCCGCACCTGATCCGCTGGTGCATCGGCTTCGTGCGGGCGGGGGCGGAGGCAGCGGGGCGCGATTTCGCCGCGATCAAGATCATGGCTGCCGCGCCCGTCTGGGTTTCGGACGATCTCGATACGGCACGCAACCACGTCCGCTGGTTCCCCGCCCTCGTCTCGAATCATGTGATGGACCTGATCGCGCGCTATGACCCCGCCGACCTGCCGCCGGAACTGACCGCCTACGTGCAGCATCGCGCCGGGTACGACTACCGGCATCATGCTGAAGTCGGCAGCGGCAACGCGCAATTCGTCGCGGACGATGTCGTGGACCGCTTCTGCATCATCGGCCCTATCGCGGAGCATCACCGGCGGCTGCGCCAGTTGGCCGATCTCGGCGTCCACCAATTCAACATCTACCTGATGAGCGGCGACGAAGAAGTAACGCTGGATGCCTATGGGCGCGAGATCGTCCCAGCATTCATCACTGCGTAGTATTAGGTAGTATAGGCTTCAGCCTGCGTCTCTCTCGCAGGCTGAAGCCTACGCTACTACGAAGGAGCAAGCCCGATGCGCACGGTGATCAAAGGCGGCACGGTTGTGACGGCGAGCGATACGTATGCGGCGGATGTGCTGATCGAGGACGAGCAGATCGCCGCGATTGGTCGCGACCTCTCCGGCGACACGACGATTGACGCGGAGGACATGTACGTCATTCCCGGCGGGATAGATGTCCACACGCATTTGGAGATGCCCTTCGGCGGCACCGTTTCGTCGGATGATTTCTTCACCGGCCACCGGGCGGCAGCTTTCGGCGGCACGACGATGCATATAGATTTCGCCATCCAGCCGAAGGGAGCGACGCTGCGCGAAACCTTCGATCTTTGGTCTGCGAAGGCGAACGGCAAGGCGGCGATTGACTACAGTTTCCACATCGCGATTACCGACTTACCGGAGAGCGTGATGGACGAGATCCCGCAGTGCCCGGAATGGGGCATCACGAGCCTCAAACTCTTCATGGCCTATAAGGGCGCCTTGCAGGTGGACGACAGCACGCTCTTTCGCGCGCTGGAGCAGGGGGCGGCGAACGGGCTGCTCACCCTCGTCCACGCCGAGAATGGCGACGCGATTGACATCCTCGTCAAGCAGGCTATCGCCGCCGGACATCTCGCACCGAAATATCATGCGCTCACTCGCCCACCCGCACTCGAAGCGGAGGCGACGAATCGCGCCATCCGTCTCGCGGAAGTGGCGGGCGCGCCTTTATATGTCGTCCATGTCTCGTGCGCGGGCGCACTGGAAGCGGTGCAGGCGGCGCGGCAACGGGGCCAGGCAGTCTACGGCGAGACGTGTGTGCAGTACTTCTTCTTTACGAAGGAAGACCTCGCCCGCCCCGGCTTCGCGGGCGCCAAATACGTCTGCTCGCCTCCCTTCCGCGAGCAACACGACCAGCAAGCCCTCTGGCAGGCCGTCGCGGACGATGGCTTGCAGGTAATCTCCACCGATCATTGCCCCTTCTGGTATGAAGGCGGCACGGATGGACGCTCTGGCGGCAAGGAACTGGGCAAAGACACCTTCGCGAAAATCCCCAACGGCTGCCCCGGCATCGAGGACCGGCTGATGGTCCTCTACACCCACGGCGTGCGCGGTGGCCGGTTCTCGCTCAATCGCTGGGTCGAACTCTGCTGCACGAACCCCGCCAAACTCTTCGGCATCTATCCTCGGAAGGGCACGATCGCCCCTGGCTGTGACGCCGACCTCGTCATCTGGGACCCGAACGCGACGCGCACCCTCTCCGCCGCCACGCAGCATCAGCGCACCGATTACAACCTCTACGAGGGCATGGAAGTGATGGGAGCGCCGCGCACCGTCCTCGCGCGTGGGCGGGTCCTGGTCGAAGCGGGCGCTTGGAAGGGCGAACCGGGCGCGGGTCGCTTCGTGCCACGACAGCGGTTCACGAGGGAATCTCCGTAGGTATTTCTGGTATACTTCCCCTGTCCGGTTTGCCGGACACCGAAACGGCGCAACGCGGGCGCGAAGGTGCGTCGCGGATCGCCGCTTTTTCGAGTGAACGCGAAGAACGGATTGCATGACAGATCAGCGACATATTCGCAACTTCAGCATCATCGCGCACATTGACCACGGCAAGTCCACACTGGCGGACCGCCTGCTGGAAGTGACACACACGATTGAAAAGCGCGAAATGATGGCCCAGGTACTCGACTCGATGGACCTCGAGCGCGAGAAGGGTATCACGATCAAGGCGCGCGCCGTCCGTATGCGCTACATCGCGAAGGACGGCGAGGAATACGAGCTGAACCTGATTGACACGCCCGGCCATGTGGACTTCGCTTACGAGGTCAGCCGCTCGCTCGCCGCCTGCGAGGGCGCGCTGCTCGTCGTGGACGCCGCGCAAGGCATTGAGGCGCAGACAATGGCGAATGTCTACCTCGCCCTCGAACACGACCTCGCCATTGTCGGCGTCATCAACAAGATTGATCTGCCTGCCGCGCAGCCCGAGAAAGTCGCGTTGGAAGTGCAAAACTTCATCGGCCTCGTGGACGACGAGATCGTCCTCGCCTCCGCGAAGTCCGGCCTCGGCGTGCCGGAGATTCTCGAAGCGATCGTTCGCTTTATCCCGCCGCCTGGTGGCGACCGCGCACAGCCCGTCCGCGCGCTCATTTTCGACTCGCATTACGACGCCTACAAGGGTGTGATCGCCTACCTGAAGATCGTGGACGGCACGCTGAACAATGGCGACCGCATCCGCGTAATGTCCAATGGCGTCGAGAGCGAGATGATCGAGATCGGCGTCTTCCGGCCGGACATGACCCCCGTCTCAGCACTGGCGGCGGGCGAGGTAGGGTATGTCGCGACGGGTCTGAAAGTCGTGCGCGATTGCCCGGTCGGCGACACGATTACGACCGCCGCGAACCCGTCGCACGATCCATTATCCGGGTACCGTCCCGCCAAGCCAATGGTCTTCGCGGGCTTTTACCCCGTGGATTCGGACGACTACCCGCTCCTCCGGGACGCATTGGAGCGGCTGAAACTGAACGATTCATCGCTCGTCTACGAACCCGAATCGTCCGCCGCGCTCGGCTTCGGCTTCCGCTGCGGGTTTCTCGGTCTCCTGCATATGGAGATCATCCAGGAGCGATTGGAACGCGAGTACAGCATTGACCTCCTCGCAACCGCGCCGAGCGTCGAGTATCAGGTACACCTGACGAACGGCACGACGCTGCTGATTGACAACCCCTCCGAACTGCCAACCGTGGACAAGATCGCGGAGATTCGCGAGCCGCTGATGGACATCACGGTGATCGTCCCCGCCCGCTTCATTGGCGCGATCATGGAACTCGTGACGACGCGGCGCGGCGCCTTCGGCAAGATGGAGTATCTAGACGAGCAGCGCGTTTTGCTGACCTACCGGATGCCATTGGGTGAACTGATCGTGGATTTCTACGACCAACTGAAATCACGCACGCAAGGGTACGCCTCGCTCGATTACCAGTTCGCCGAGTACGAACCCGCCGATCTCGTCAAGTTGGATGTGCTGGTGAACGCGCAGTCCGTGGACGCCCTTTCGATGATTACGCATCGCGCGTTCGCCCACACCAAAGGCCGCGCGCTCGTCGAGACACTACGCAAGTTGATCCCCCGCCAGATGTTCGATGTGCCGATCCAGGCGAGCATTGGCACCCGTATCGTCGCGCGCGAAACGATCAAGGCGCTGCGCAAGAACGTGACGGCGAAGTGCTACGGCGGCGACATCACGCGCAAGCGCAAACTGCTCGAAAAGCAGAAAGAGGGCAAGGCGCGCATGAAGATGGTCGGCAGCGTCGAAATCCCCCAGGAAGCCTTCATGGCCGTCCTCTCGCTGGATCGCGACATGGAAACGGCAGGGCGATAACGTAGTCTGTTGTCAGGCCGGTTAGCGAGCTGCTCAATCATATCGTAAATTCGTTCGTCACCGCATCGGACTGTTCCCAGCCCGCATTTTGCACGTGGCTATCTGTCACTGACGATGTGCGAAAGGAGGTAGACAATCGAAGGGTACACAGCGTAATCTCTCATTGCCCATCGAGACACGGCCACTCCACTTCTCTCATGAATGCCAAGAATTACCCAAACGTCTGGAGCTAAAAGGACATAGATTCCAACGTAGTGGGTCATGCCGCAAATAACTGATGCGCTGGCACACAGGCAACGGAGCCACCGATCCGCCGCTGTCGTCCCCGCTCACGTCGAGCGTACCGCTTTCCGCCCCAGACGAATGGCGTTGGCTCCGCGTTCCACCCCGTCACGGTCTCCGCCAACCACCCGATGCTTTCCGCAGGCGTCTGGGGGTGCTGACCCGCCAAGGCAGGTCACATGGTGAAGATGCCGTTGCGACATGGGGACTCTTCCTTGCGACGCCCGATGGCGAATCGAGGGAGACAATCGCGATCGGCCATGACCTTGCCGTGTTGGCGATGCGGGTGCAGCACGCGTACGCCATTTCTGATTCGTAGATCGCACCGCTCATCGCGAACATCAGCAATGCCGCCCCAAAAGATTGAGGCGGCATTTCGTATGATTCCGACACGGAGGGATGCCACTGATATACTTCTGAGGACGGTCGCGACGACGACTGACGACTGACGACTGGAGACAGCATTGGACATCGCAGCGACGCCGATCCCGCAGGCGGATATTCTCATCGTTGGGCTGGGGCCGGGAGACCGGGGCAGCATCACACAGGACGCCTTCAAGGCGCTGCATGGCGGCAAGGTCTTTTTGCGCACGCGCATCCATCCGACGGTGCAGCAACTACTCAACCAGAACTGGAACTCGTTCGACTACCTCTACGAACAGTCCGAATCGTTCATGGAACTCTATCAGGCGATCACCTGGGCGGTCATCAACGCCGCCAAAGAGGCGAAGGCGAAAGGGCATCACATCGTCTACGCCGTGCCGGGCAACCCGTACATCGGCGAGGCGACGACGCGGCTGATCCAGCACACGGCCGAGCAGCAATCGCTCACCGTCCGTATCATCCCCGGCATGTCGTTTCTCGATGCCGCTGCCGCGCTGATCCCCGGCGACATTGTGAGCGAGAATTGCCAGGTCGTGGATGGGTTGGACCTCAACGTCCGCATGCATGAAGACCCATTCGCGGGCGGCAATCTGCCGCTCTCGCCCTTGCGGCCCGCGCTCATTTCACAGGTCTACGATCAGCGCATCGCCTCCGGCGTCAAACTTGCCCTGATGCGCCTCTACCCGGACGACCATCCGATCACTGTCCTGCAGGCGGCGGGCAATGTGGCAATGGAGCGGGTGGCGACGGTGCCGCTCGCGGAACTCGATCATGGCCGCGTCATCATGCCGGATCATCTGACGACGCTCTACGTACCAAAGGTCGAGGGTCTGGAACGGTCCCGCACTGCTGAGGCATTGCAGCAGATCATGGCCCGCCTCCGCGCGCCGGAGGGGTGTCCATGGGATCGCGAGCAGACGCACGCCTCGCTCCGCCCGAATATGATCGAGGAGGCATACGAGGCGGTAGACGCGATTGACGCCGACGATCCCGAGGCGCTGCGCGAAGAACTGGGCGATCTGCTTCTGCAAGTCGCGCTCCACGCGCAGATCGCGGAGGAAGCGGGCGAGTTCACGCTGGAAGATGTCTACGAGACGGTGAACGCGAAACTGATCCGCCGCCATCCGCACGTTTTCGGTGAGGCAAAGGCGGCGGACGCCAAGGAAGTGCTCGGTATCTGGCAGGACGCGAAGCTCAAAGAGAAGCAGGCAGCGGGGCAGTCGGCAGTCAGCAGTCAGCAGTCGGCTGAGGACACGTCCTCAGTCTTTCTTGGCGGGCTGCCGCGCTCGATGCCGGGGCTGGCGTACTCGCAGGCGATGCAAGCGCGCGCCGCCCGCGTTGGCTTCGAATGGCCAAACCGCGAGGGCGTGCTGGCGAAGTTGCGCGAGGAAGTGGACGAACTCGCCAACGCGAAGACGCCGGAGAATCAGCGCGAAGAATTGGGCGACATCTTCTTCGTCCTTGTGGACTGGGCGCGCTGGCACGGCATCGAGAGCGAAGACGCGATGCGCGCCGCCAACGCCAAGTTCTATCGCCGCTTTGGCGTCATCGAGCGTACGGTCGCCGCCTCCGGTCGTGACTGGTCTTCCTTCACGCTCGACGAGCTGGAATCCTTCTGGCAGCAGGCAAAGGCGGAAGAGCGAGCAGTGAGCAATGAGCAATGAGCGGTTGAGAGTTCGGAGTTCGGAGTTCGATGTTCGAAGTAGTCTGTTCACGGAACATCGAACTCCGAACTCCGAACTCCGTCCAATCCCATGACACCGAATCCGGCGCCGAGGCCCGTCGCGACGCTTGGTTGCTTCGTGCTCTTCGCGTTCGGGCTGATTAGCATAGTGGTGCTTGGTGCATCGCTCAACGATGTGGCGCTGATTATCGTCCTCACGCTCGTCTTTGTTGTACTGATTCTTACCCTTGTGCGGATTGTCTTCCGCCATCGACCCCCGAATAGTCAGCAGTAGGCAGCGGCAGCCGCCGCAAGCAAACTACCTCAGTGCTTAGTCCTCAGTCCTCGGCCCTTTCAAACGTGATGTCCTGTGCACCTTCCCAGAGGACGCGGCGACCGAGTTCCTTGAGGTGCTCGCGTCCCTCGATGATGGTCAGGAAGTGGTTCCCCGCCAACTGGCCCATTTTGCTCGCGAACAGTGTGCTACCGTACGGGAAGAGAATTTCCGTCTCGCTGTAGCCGCCAGGATAAAGGAGGATTTCTCCCGGTGCGGGATGGCTCGTGTGGTTCTCGAAGCCGACCCCGGCATCAAAATCTCCGAGCGGGATCCACGCCGATTCGCCACTCCATCGCGCTTGAATGATCTTGTTACGGAAGGGCAGAAACATCGTGAACGCCATACACGTTTTCGGCGCCGCCGCGTCCTCCATCCGCGCGATAAAGACCAGCGACCCCACTGTGATCCGCAATGTCGTCATGAGATTACTCCTCTGAAACCGATTGAACTGCATGCGTTCCCAACTAGTCACCCTCTGGGCAGCATGTTGTTCATGTGCATTAAGTAGACGCTGGCACAGATGTTGGTCACTTTCCGTTGGCCGGAAAACCCGGTATGCACGATCTTCGCGGCATCTTCTTAGGCCGTCCCCAACGCCGCCAGCACGTCCGCCTTCAGCGCGCTGAAGGTCGGATCGACGACGAGATCGGCGTGCGTGCGCGGGCGGGGGAGTGACACGGCGATCTCCGTGCGGACATGGCCGGGGCGGGGCGTCATCACGACGACGCGATCGGCGAGGAAGACTGCCTCGTCCACGTCGTGCGTGATGAACAGCACCGTCTGCCCCTCCGCCGCCCAGACACCGAGCAGCCATTCCTGTAATGCGGCGCGCGTCAGGGCGTCGAGCGCGCCGAACGGCTCATCGAGCAGGAGGACATCCCGCTCCATCAGCACCGTGCGCAGGAGCGCGGCGCGCTGCCGCATGCCGCCGGAGAGTGCGGTGGGGTAGACGTCCGCGAACCCTTCGAGGCCGAAGAGCGGCAGTCGCTCCCGCGCGTGTGTGCGCGCCGCCTGCATGTCGCCACACCGTGCCAATTCCGGGCCGAGCGTGACGTTTTGCAGCACTGTCCGCCACGGCAGTAACAGGTCACGCTGCGGCATGTACCCGACCTGCCCCGGCGTGCCAATTACCGGCTGACCATGCACGGTGACGCTGCCGGAGATGGGGGTAATCAGGCCCGCGAGAAGGCCAAAGAGGGTACTTTTGCCGCACCCTGATGGGCCGATCACCGTCATGAACATACCTGGCGGCACAGTCAGCGAGAGTCCGTGCAGGGCGGTCACGGGCGGAACATCCCGGCGCGCAGCGGGAAAGGTGACGGTGACGTCTGCCAGGGCGACAGCAGGGGCGGCCATCACGCGGCGGTATTCGCCGTCAAATTGGTCGCCTGCGCGACGCCGAGCGCGGCGCCGAGGATGGTGCGGGCGGCGGGGAGCCGTTCAGGCACGAGGGCGTAGCGGTCCCGCCCCTCCTGGGCGATCAGCCCCGCGCCGATCAACTCGCGCAAGTGATGGTACAACTGGCCTGTCGTGTTGAGTCCCGCTGCCTTCATCAGTTCGCCGCTTGTCGCGGGGTGTTCCAGCACGGCGCGATAGAGGGCAAGGCGTGGCATGCTCGCCAGCGCGGCGAGGACGCGCACGCTGCCATCGAGCGGCACGGCGAAGATCGCGTTGCCGTCCGGCCCCACCATCGCGCCGTCCATTCCAACAGCACGCTCCCCGAAAACCTGCCCTTCGAGCCGTGCGATCCGCTCCTGCAAGTGCGTGAGTGCGCTCCCCAGTTCACCCGCAGGTATACCTCCATCACGCCCCTCGCGCTCGCGTTTTCGCGCCATGATTCACCCCTCCTGCTCGCATGTCTCCTACGCGTCGCCCGTATCCTACCGCATTTCGTCGCTACGTAGAAGCCACACAGGGCACATGCAATTGACATACAGTTATTGATGATATATCGTCTCAACATCATCGTATCGAGATGATATATCGGTGATTCTTGACGGGAGCGCTTGATGGAACAGGATGTCATGCAGCATCGGGTTACCCGGCAAACGATCTTGCATGGAATTGCTGGAGTGACCGGAATCGCGCTGCTCGCGGCATGTGGTAGCAAGAGCAACGGCGACACAATCGTGCCATCAAACGCGCCCATTGCCACCATCCCGCCCAGTAAACAGGTCGCAGTTGCGGCGACGACGACGCAGTTGCAGGACTTCGTGAAGAACATCGGCGGCAATCGCGTCGCCGTCACGGGCATCCTGAAGCCGAATGTGGACCCGCACGACTACGAGCCGACGGTCGAGGACGCGAATGCTATCGCGAAGGCGGACATCGTGTTTGTGCATGGCATCGGCCTCGATAGTTGGATGGACAAGACCGTTAGGGGTGCGAGCGTCAAAGCGCCGGTTATCACAGCCACCGGCGGAATCAAACTTCTGAAAGGCGACGCGAACGAACCGGAGGGTGATCCGCATCTCTGGTTCGATCCGACACTCGTGCAGATGATGGTAACGAACATCGCGAGTGGGCTGGCGAAGGTTGACCCGACGAATGCGAACGCGTATCAGATGAACGCCACATCCTACACCGACCAACTGCTGCAACTCGACGGGCAACTGAGGAGCATCTTCACCCAGGTACCGAAGGAGCAGCGCAAACTCGTCACGAATCACGATGCCTTCCGCTATCTTGCCAATCGGTATGAACTGACCATCGTCGGCGCGGTCATCCCCAGCCTTTCCGATACCGCCGAGCCTTCCGCCAAGCAATTGAGCGACCTGATTGACACGATCAGGAAGGAAAAGGTGAAGGCGATCTTCGCTGAATCGTCCGCGAATCCGAAGGTGGCCCGGCAGATAGCGCAAGAGACGGGCATCGCGATTATTGACACCTTGTACGGCGATACACTCGGCGAGTCGGGCAGCGCGGGCGATACCTACCTTAAGATGATGGTCTACGACGCGACGACTATCGCCCACGCAATCATGTAAGGATTGGTATGCACGAATCCACGGCGACGGTAATAGATGTCCGCAATGTCACTGTCGCGTATCACCGTACAACGGCGATCGAAGGGATTAGTGTCGCCTTCCCCGCCCATGCCGTCACAGGCATCATCGGGCCGAACGGTGCGGGCAAGACGACGCTCCTGCATACGATCATGGGCATGCAGCCGCATCAACACGGCAGCGTGGCGCTCTTCGGCACGACGATCCGCCAGGCGCGCCGCCGCATCGCCTACGTCCCGCAGCGCGAAGCGGTGGACTGGCAGTTCCCCGTCACCGTGCGCGATGTCGTCTTGATGGGTCGCTACGCCACGATGGGATATGGCCGCCGCCCGTCCGCCGCCGATGAAACCTGCGTGCATGACGCCCTGGCGCACGTTGGCATGCTGCCCTTCATTGCGCGGCAGATCGGCACACTCTCCGGCGGGCAACAGCAACGCGTCTTCCTCGCCCGCGCCCTCGCCCAGCAAGCAGACCTGCTGATCCTCGATGAGCCATTCGCCGGCATAGACGCCGCCTCGCAGGAGACGATCTTCCACCTGCTCGCGGCGTTCCGGGACAACGGCAAGACCGTCCTCCTCTCGACGCACGACCTGACGAGCATCCGCAGCCACTGCGATTACGTCCTCTGCCTCAATCGGAGCGTGATCGCCTTCGGCCCGGTCGAGACGACGTTTCGCCTCGATGTGCTGGAGCGAACCTACGGCGGTCGGCTCTTTCACCTGCACGACACTGAGGCGGTGATGCTCCAATGATTGCCTTCGGCAACCTCTGGCACGACTACGCCTCCGTGCTGCATACGCAGTTCTTCCAGCATGCGCTCGTCGCGGCGATCCTGATCGGCATCCTCTGCGGCGTCGTCGGCACGTACGTCGTTCTACGCGGCTATGCCTTCCTCGGTGATGCGCTGGCGCATGCGACCTTCCCCGGCGTCGCCGTCGCCTATCTGCTTGGCACGAGCATTCTCGGCGGTGCGCTCGTCGCCGGGCTGGTGACCGCCTTCCTGATCGGCGGGGTCTCGCGGAACCGGCGCGTCAGTAACGATGCGGCAATTGGCGTCTTGTTCGCGGGCGCTTTCGCGCTCGGCGTGATGCTGATTAGCCGCATCCGCTCCTACCGCAAGGACTTGTCGTCACTCCTCTTCGGCAACGTACTGGGCGTCTCGACGGCAGACCTCGTCATCATCTGCGCGATGGGCGCGCTCATTCTCGCGCTGGTCTTCTTTTTTTACCGTGAATTGCTCCTGATTTCCTTCGACCCGATCTACGCCGCCTCGCTCGGCTACCCGGCGTGGGCGCTCGATCTCCTGCTGCTCGGCGTGCTGACGCTCACCATTGTCGTCTGCTTGCAGGTGGTGGGAAATGTCCTTGTCGTCGCGATGATCCTCACGCCGAGCGCGGCGGCGCGGCTGCTAACGGACCGCGTACCCGCGATGATGGCGCTCGGCGCGGGGATCGGCGCGTTCTCGGCGACCGTCGGCCTCTTCGTCTCGTATCCGGCGGAACTCGCCCCCGGCGCAACGATCGTCATCGTCGCGACGGTCGTCTTCTTCCTCGCGCTCGTCTTCTCGCCCCGGCAAGGATACGTTACGACCTGGCTTATGCACCGCCGCACCTTGAATCGTGGTGGCGGGCTTTAGCCTGCCGCAGTACTTCCATTTAGCAGGCTAAAGCCCGCCACCAGTCGTTTCACGATGAGATGGAGTGATACACTTGTCCAATACGACCGCCGGTGCGGCGATGGCGGGAAGGAGCGCGTGATGAGCATTAACCTCGATACCGGCACGGCGGATCGGGAGGAAATTATTCGCTCGCTGCGGAACGAGGGATACCGCGTCACGAAGCCGCGCATCGCCATCGTGGATGCGGTTCTCGCGACACCGGGCGGCTTCACGGCGGACGGACTCTATGACCAGTTGCGCGGCGTAGCGGGCATTGGTCGTGCGACCATTTTCCGCACAGTGGACACGCTCGCCCGACTCGGCTATCTGCGACGCCTGCACGATGAGGAGCATTGTAGCGAGTACATTCACACGACGCCGGGGCACCATCATCACTTGATTTGCACCCAGTGCCACCATGTTGTGGAGTTCGACGGCTGCACAGTGGACGCTCTTGCGAGCGAACTGAGCGCGCAAACGCAATTCCGTATCCACGGCCACTGGCTGGAACTCTTCGGTCTTTGCCCGGCATGCCAGTCCACCGCGTAACACCATATGACAAGGAGCCACACAATGGCCGACGCACAGACTACCTTGCCTCCACACATGCAGAAAATTGTCACGATGTTCCAAGGTGTGGAAGGACGTGACAAACTCGAATTGCTACTCGACTACTCCGCCTCGATGCCCACGGTGCCGGACGCGCTCAAGGGCAAGCACGACGAACTCGAAGCGGTCCACGAATGCGCAACGCCGCTCTTCGTCCATGCGGAGATGCACGACGGCGCGATAGCCTACGCCTTCGAGGTGCCGGAAGTCTCGCCGACGGTGCGCGGCTTCGCGGCGATCCTCGGCCTCGGACTAAAGGGCGCGACGCCGGAGCAGGTATTGACGACACCAGGTGATGTCTTCTTCCAGATGGGCTTGCACAAAGTCCTCACGCCGCAGCGCCTCAACGGCAGCGCCGCCCTCCTCGGTCACATGAAGCGGCTCGCGTTGCGGGAGATGGAACGGAGCAATGGGTAGTTCGATGTTCGGAGCTCGGAGTTCGGATTAATTCTCCGAACCTCGGACGCCGAACATCGAACATCGAACTTCGTTACGGCAAGAACGCCGTCGTAAACGCCGTCGTCGGGTCGAAGGGCTTGGCAAGCAGTTTTTGATCGGTCATGAAGGCGCCAAAGGCTTGCCAGACTACCGGCTTCTGATCGCCCCAGCGCGGCGCGTCTGCTTTGTACTGCTTGGCAAGATATGTCTGGCTTTGCTGGATTAAGTCCTTGCTTGTTTCCGGCGTCGCCTTAGCGAGGATGTCGCCGGTGCCTTTCGGATCGGCGATGGCGTCGTTGTATCCCTTGCTCGTTGCGGCGAGGAACTTCTTGACGACCTCACCGTTCTTCTGCGTCATCGCCTCGTTGGTGATGAAAACAGGCGTGTAATAATCGGGGATCGCCTGTCTGTAGGCGGTGAGGGGCAGATAGGTAAGGTCTAATCCGCGCAATTTGCCGTCAATCACTTCCCACCCCTCGAAGACCCAGGCGAAATCTACCTGTCCCTTCGCAGCCAGCGTCAGGAAATCCGCATCGCCGATCTCGACGAATTCGACCTTGCTCACATCGCCGCCGTCTGTCTGCATTACCTTGCCGATCAGCGCCTTCTCGGTTGGAGAGCCGAAGGAGGCGTATCGCTTGCCCTCAAAATCCTTCGGGCGAGTGATATTCGCCTTTTTGAGCGAGGCGAAGCCGGAGGTGTTGTGCTGGATAATCGGCGCGATGCTGACAATCGGGATGCCCTCGGAGCGCGCCTTGGCGAGTGGTTCGGAGGAGGAGATGCCGAACTGCACCTTACCGTTGCCGACGATCTGCTCGACGCTGCTCCCTTCGGCAAGCGGCAGGATTTCGACATTCAGTCCCTGCTCCTTGAAATATCCCCGCTCCTGCGCGACATAGAGGCCGGTATGGTTCGTGTTCGGCACCCAATCCAGCATGACGCTTACCTTCTGCGCGCTGCCGGAAGTCGTCGCCGCATTCACTGAGGCGGCGGGTGCGGTGGAAAGAGCGGAAGATGCGGCCTTCGTCGGCGCGGCAGCGGAGGCGACCGACGGAGCCGGCGTCGCCACGGCGGATGATGCACTCGCGGCTGCCGTCGTTGGCGCGATAGCCGGGGCAGTCGTCGCGGCAGCGGCCGATTTCGTCGCGGTCGCAACGGGGGCCGTGGTTGCCGTCGGGCTACTCCCGCCGCAAGCGGCGAGGATCGCAGTCACGGTCGTGCCACTCGCCAGGACGAGGAAGCGGCGGCGGTTCAGACGGGCGGGATCGAGCGTACCATTCCAGTCAGTCATTCCGAGTACTCCTTTCGCGTGGCGATGTACCACGGCATCAACCAGCGGGCCACGAGATCAATGATGAGGAAAAGCATGAGTGTCAGCAGCATGACGATAAAGACGGCGGCGAAGACCTTGTCCGGCGCGAAGGACTTTTGGGCGCGGATCATTGAGACACCCAGCCCCTTGCTCCCGCCCAGCCACTCGCTGACGACGGCACCTGTCACGGCATACGTCGCGGCGATCTTCACGCCGCTAAAGATGCTCGGCATGGCGGCGGGAATGCGGGCGACACGGAGCAGTTGCCAGCGATCCGCCCCCATCGCACGAAGCAGATTGAGCATCTCTGGCTCGGCGGAACGAAGGCCGTCCACGGTGCTGACGACAATCGGGAAGAAGCAGTACAGCACGATGATGACGATTTTCGGCGCGAGGCCGAAGCCGAGCCGGATGATGAGTAGGGGGGCGATAGCAATGATCGGGATCGTCTGCGAGCCGATTAGGAGCGGATAGATCGCGCGGCGCAAGAGCGGCGTCGCGTCAATCACGAAGGCGAAGAAAAGCCCCATCAGAACCGCAACCGCGAACCCAACCGCCGTCTCCTGCATCGTGCGCCAGGTATTGTCCACATAGAGATTTCCCTGCTCCCGGAACGCGCCGAGGATGCGTGAGGGCGCGGGCAATTCGTGCGGGTCCACGCGGAAGAGCCGCACTCCCACTTCCCAGACGACCACTAGCCCGATCAACACGGCGAGGGGCAACCCGTGCCGCCGCACTCCGCCCCCCAACACGCCGAGCGGATTCCTGCCCGCTGGCACGGCAATGGGAGGGTTCGCAACACCACCGCCTTCCCGCGAAGGGAAGGGTGTTGGGGGATTCGGAATCGTTCTCGTGTCCATCAGAAACCCTCGCCCCCGGCCCCTCTCTATTACTCGAGCAATGGAGAGGGGAGCAAAAACAAAAACCGCCGTGCGGACCGAAGGAGGTCGGCAAACGGCGGCTTGGGGGCCTTCTGCGCGCTTTCCTCCGCTGGTATTACCCAGGTCAGGTTCCGAGGGTTCGAAGCATTGGCGGGCTTCGCTCTCAGCCGGACTCATCCGGCGCCCCTAGCGGCTATTAACATTTCATCATCATGCTACAATGAGGTGCGTGTTGTGTCAATCGCATGACGGATTATTGTTGATGTTCGACGGTTCTGTCCCTGCGTGCTCGGTCGTTACGCGATGAGAGTGAACCCCTTGTAGCCCTTTGCAGCAATGTCGTCACATATTTTCCGGTAGGCCCCGACACCACCAACATACGGCATGAAAATACGCGGCTTGCCGGGGATATTCGCCCCGACATACCAGGAATCGGCGCGGGGATAGAGGGTCGTATTGCCCACGTCGTTGACGTGCGCCACCCACCCATCTTCCGCTTCAATGGTCGCCTCGATGGCCGCGAGGTCGCACGCCCGCAGGTAGGCGATGCAGTCCGCAATCCAGTCCACATGCTGCTCGATGGAGACCATCATGTTGCTGAGCACGGAAGGGCTGCCCGGCCCGGTGATGATGAAGAGATTCGGGAAGTCGGCGATCGCGATGCCGAGGTACGTGCGCGGCCCCGCAACCCACTTTTCTTTCAGCGTCCCACCGGCCCTGCCCCGAATGTCAATGTTAAGCAGCGCGCCTGTCATGGCGTCGAAGCCCGTGGCGAAGACGATGCTGTCCAGCGCGTACGCCGCTTCCCGCGTCCGCAGGCCATCGGGAGTGATCGCCTCGATCAAGTCTTTCCTCACGTCTATCAGCGTGACGTTGTCGCGGTTGAACGTGTCGTAGTAATCGGTGTCGAGCGGGAGGCGCTTCGTACCGATGGGGTGATCGTGCGGCGACAGCGTCTCGGCGACGGCCGGGTCGCGGACGATGTCGCGAATCTTGGCGCGGACGAACGCGGCGGCGGTGTCGTTGGCTTCCATATTGGTACCAATGTCCGCGAATGCCGATGTGAAGCCGAAGCCGCCACGCGCCCAGCACGCCTCGTACGCACGCTGGCGCTCGTCCGGCGGGGCCTCCAGGGCAGGCATGTCGCCGACCGGGACGACAAACCCAGCGCGCGATTCGCGGTTCTTGCGCCGGTGCTCGGCATACTTCGCCTTCAGGCGCCGCTCGTGTTCCAGGTCCAAGGGAGCGTTCCACGCGGGGATAGTGAAGTTCGGCGTCCGCTGGAAGACGAAGAGGTGGGTCGCCTGCTGGGCGATGATCGGGATGGATTGGATACCGGAGGCGCCCGTACCGATGACGCCGACGCGCTGGCCGGTGAAGTCCACGCCCGCGTGCGGCCAGTTGCCGGTGTGATACCACTCGCCCGTAAACGTTTCGAGGCCCGGAAACCTGGGCATCTGCGCGGTGGAGAGGCAGCCGATTGCCATGATGCAGAACCGCGCCGACACGCGCTCGCCGCTATCCGTCTGGATCGCCCAGCGACTAGTCGCCGCATCGAAGAGGGCGGTGGTGACGCGCGTCGCGAACTGGATGTCTCCCCGCAGGTCGAACCGGTCCGCAACGTGATTGATGTAGCGCAGAATCTCCGGCTGGGTGGCATACCGCTCGCTCCACTGCCACTCCTGCTGGAGTTCGTCCGAGAAGGAGTACGAATAATCCATGCTCTCGACGTCGCAGCGCGCACCCGGATAGCGATTCCAGTACCAGGTGCCGCCAACGTCGCTGCCTGCCTCGTACACCCGCGCCGTAAGCCCAAGCCCGCGCAGGCGGTGGAGCATGTACAAACCCGCCAAGCCGGCGCCAACGATTACTGCGTCGCAGGCGCCGACCCGCTCCGTTCCCACTTCCATCGGTTGACGCCGCGCGTCAGACATCGTTTCTTCTCCTACGCCTCACGCGTTGTACAGAACGAACGCGACCGACTGGACCGCGAGCGCCGCATTGGCGGGCAGTGCCGAGCGCCAGAACCATTCGCCAGGCGTGGCGCGGAGCAGACGACCGCCGGAGCAAACGGCCCCGACAGTGCCGTCGGGTGCGGCAATGAACAGTTCCACCATGTCGGGCATCGGCGTGTCGAGGCCTGCGCTGGCCGATTCCCAGGTGTCACCGCCATCCGACGATACGACGATCCGGCCACCGCGCCCAACCTGCGGCGACGGCCCGGCAAGGACGAGATCGGGCCGCGTCGGCGGGATGAGCGCCGCACGCGTGTAGTCGGTCTCCACCTTCTGCCATGTTGTGCCGCCGTCCCGCGAGCGGGCGATACCGCCGAATCGCCGCAGTCCGTCGTCGCGCCGGTGGTGTGGGAGCGCCGCATAGCCGAGTGCGGCGTAGAGCAGGTCGGGTTCGTGCGGATGACCCGTGATGAAATGAATGTCGTCGTCCTCGATCACCGGCGCACACGCCCACGTTGCGCCTCCATTGTCACTCCGCAGCAGGCCACCGACCTCGACCGAGGCGAAGAGGTGGCCGGTACTGCCGGGCGGGGCGTAGACGTTGCGTATCGCACCGGCGCGCGGCGAATACGGCAGGAACCACTGCTCGTACCCCGTGATCTCCGTAATACCCGTCAACTCGTGCCATGTCCGGCCACTATCCTTGCTGCGGAAGAGGCGTCCCGGCTCGGTACCGGCGAGGATCGCGCCGGGATCGAGTGGATCGGGGCCGATACAGCGGAAGGCCGCAGCGGTCAGCCCTGTGTTGGCGGGCAACCAGGTATCGCCGCCATCGTCGCTGCGATAGAGACCATTGCCATAACTGCCCGCAAGGATCGTGAGATCGCCGCCATCGCGCCAGGCATGGATCGCCCAGATGCACTCGGCCGCAAGCCCGAGCGACTCAACCGCGCCGTCCCGCAGCCGATAAACGCCGCTGGTCGTGCCGAGATAGGTATCGAACAATGGATGCTCCTTTCAGGAAAAGGGTGCGCGAAGGCAGTCAGTCCGGCATTTCATCAGGCAACGGGAAGCAATAGCAACGATGATACCGTATCCTGCCGCTATCGGCACAGTATCGGCCCTGAAATTCCAGGATGTATGCGTTCTCGGATTCAACCTCACTCGATCAGTGGATGCGAACTGCCGCTGCCTCCGGCGCCTCAATCCGCTCCGTCTCGCGAATGTCGGTTGCGCTCGTTTGGGGCGCTTCGTTGACGGCGAAGGAGAAGATGTCGTTGCGGGCGTAGTGGCCGATCACATCGAAGTCGAACTTCCCCTCGGTAATCGCGCTGCTCGCCAAATCCGCGTAGAGGATGCCTTCCGCGCCGTAGAGCGGCCCGGCGAGCGTCTGACCGAGCGGCGAGATGATCGCACTGCCGCCCCGGCAGAGTTCTTCGGGCGCGTCCGCGAGGTCTTCCAACCCCTCCAAATCGGCGGGGTACATTGCCTTTGTGACGTACTGATTGCAACCGAGCACGAAGCAACGCCCTTCCAATGCGATATGTTGCAGTGTCGCCTGCCAGGTGTCGCGGGCATCCGCTGTCGGCGCGAGGTAGATCTCGACGCCCTTGCGGTACATCGCCATCCGGGCGAGCGGCATGTAGTTCTCCCAGCAGATCAGCCCGCCGACCTTGCCGATCTCCGTGTCGAAGACGGGTAACGTGCTACCGTCGCCCTCGCCCCAGATCAGCCGTTCCCCGGCGGTTGGCTTCAGTTTGCGGTGTTTGCCGAGCAGTCGCCCGTCCGGCCCGAAATACAAGAGCGTGCAGTAGAGCGTGCCGCCGCTCACCCGGTCCCGCTCGATCACGCCGATGGCGAGATAGACGCCTGACTCCCGCGCCGCACGGCCTAATGCCTCGGTGGCGGCGCTCGGCGTCTCGACGGCATTCGCGTTGTAACGCGCCCAGGTGCGCCGCCCGGCGTCGGTGCGTCCGCCGACTACAACGCCGAAACTCAGCCCGCGCGGATAGGCAGGCACGAACGCCTCCGGGAAGAGGACAAGCCGCGCGCCATTCGCCGCCGCTTCCCGCGTTAATTGAGCAACTTTCTCAATCGTCGCCTCCCGCTCCATGATAACCGGCGCGGACTGCACCACCGCGACCCGCACATCCGTCCATCGCTCGCTCATGGAAACTCCTCCCTCATGCGGTTTTCTCTCTCGATCACGCGGCAGATTGTATCGTACGAGCAGCGTATACGGCCCATTGGCGGCGCATATGGAGCTGATGCGCCGTGTACGAACACTTCTTAAACATTCTCTGGACAGATCGCTGTTCGTGCCGTAACGTAAGACGGTAATCAACGTTAATATTGGCGTGAAGGCGTTTTTTGTGTTGATGATTGGGACACCTGTGACAGTTTTGCACGAGAAAAAGCACGCGAGGAGCACGCAGCGACACCGCTTCTTCGCTGGCTCCCGTCGTGCGGTCGCCGCATTCCTGATCGTGAGTGTCGCGTTCGGCGTCGGCATCACGTCCCATGTGGTAGCCGCAACCCCCGCGACGGATGTGCCCAAAGGTGCGTCGGCACAACCGTCGGTCACCGCGCACACTGCCACACCAACGACACCGAAACCAACGGCATCGCACACGAGCACGCCGCCAACCGGGACACCAATACGCGGCAGCGCGACACCAACACGCGGCAGCGCATCGCCTGCGCCATTACCTTCCGTATTTCCAACCGCCGCCGCGAAACCGTTGGCAACACCATCTGCTGCGGCGTCAACGACTACCGCACCACCGACGACGCAGACAGCGATTTCGGCAACACCGATCGCCGCGACGACATCGCCCTCAGTGATCACACGTCTTATCATACCAACGAATATCCCCACAACGCCGCCCCCGCCGCCGGTACCGACACTCGACTCTTCCGGCCTGCAAATACTCGACAATCCCGGTATCGGCGGGAATGCGGTGATCGCGCGCGCGGCGCTGCGCCACTCCGGTGAGTATTACCGGCCCGATGGCGTACCGTGGGTGGGGTGGTGTGAGATGTACATCGGCAACGTAATGAACGAGGCGGGGATTGTGCATCCGCGCTTCGCGAGCGCGATCCTCGACGCGATCAGCGGCCCGCTCTATCGTGGCTTGGCCCCGGCAGGCAGTCTTGTCTTCTTCGACCAGCAGGCTAATCCCTACGGTCATGTCGGCATCGCCATGGGAGACGGCACGATGCTCTCCGCACTCGGCGGCGGGATCGTGCGCACGGTATACGCTAACTGGATCTCCTATCTTGGCTGGCGACCCTATGGAACGACCGCCCCTGATGAGGCGCCCGTCACTCTGCGTGTGTACAGCGCGACCGGACCCGACAATCCCTCACTCAACTGGCAAACAGACACGACGATCGCGCCTGAAAACCCCTCGCTCAGCTGGCAAATAGAGCCGACGATCGCGCCCGACAATCCGTCTCTCAACTGGCAAGCATCCACAACAACTCCGGACGACTCGTCCCTCGGGTCGCTCAAACAGGCGGAACAGATTGCGAATGAGGTGCTGCACCGCCTCACTCCGTCGGCGTACAGAGGCGGGGGGATCGCATCGCCGCTCCTGGCGCCGCGCCAGACAATGGCGTGAGGGACGTATTGCCTCATGGATAAATCTTACTCCTGCAGGGTCGTTGCCTCACCAATGTTTCTTACTCTGGCTAGCCGCCAGAGCGCGTCCTGTCCC
>JAABUU010003209.1_pt1 | contig 21135 bp, 20 predicted proteins | sample 5559301 | NCBI WGS metagenome assembly JAABUU01 (sample SAMN10711884, study PRJNA513360) | rock metagenome | isolation source: Antarctica rocks | place: Antarctica: Victoria Land, Richard Nunatak white | reverse complement strand
ATCGCGTATGCGGGGCATAGGTTCCAGGAGGTGGTGACGCTCGTGAAGGTGGATGGGCGGTGGAAGGTCGAGGCGGTGGTGCCGGAGGGGGCACAGCGCCCGGCCTTCCGTGCGGTCACGCTTCGCCACGCGCCGGTCAGCACCTTGCTCGAAATCGGTGGTGTGAGCGCAGCGGAGCGGCGTAGAATCCAATACCACCGCCTTATCGTTGACCAGTTCTGTCCAACTGGGGGGTGCTTTGCTTGACGTTCCGCCAACCCACCCCAAATAGGAAAATCGAGCTTAGAGCCAGCCCTTGCTCTCCGCGATGCGGGCGGCTTCGGTGCTGTTGTGCGCCTCCAACTTCTGGATGGCCGCGGAAAGGTAGTTGCGCACGGTGCCGTCCGAAAGGCTGATCGAGCGGGCGACCTCGGCGATGCTCAGTCCGGTGGCGGCGACGCGGAGCACTTCGCGTTCGCGCGCCGTGAGGGGATTGTTGCCTTCGCTGAGCGCGGCGGCGGCCAGCGCGGGGTCAACGACGCGCTCGCCCGCGACGGTGCGCCGGATCGCCGTCGCCAGTTGGGCAGCGGGGGCATCCTTGACGAGAAAGCCGACGACGCTGCTTTCCATCGCGCGGCGCAGGTAACCGGGCCGCCCGAAGGTCGTCAGGATCAGCACGCGGCAGGTCGGCAATTGCTCGTGCAGCGCCGCCGCCGCCGTCAGCCCGTCGCCGCCCGGCATCTCGATGTCGAGCAGCGCCACATCGGGCCGCGTGGCGAGCGCGAGCGGCACGACCTCATCGCCGCGCGCGGCCTCGGCGACGATCTCGATGTCGCCTTCCAGCGCGAGCAGCGCCGCCAGCGCCCCCCGGACCATCGCCTGATCCTCCGCCAGCAGCACGCGAATCATGACGAAGGACTGAGAAGCGAGTACTGAGTACTGAGTACTGAGTACTGAGGATCGGACGCCGCTTGCTGATCGTGTTCCTGCATACGTAACTGCTTACCTCATCATCCTCAGTACTCGTTACTCGTTGGCGGGCAGTGAGACGAAGAGCCGGAAGCCACCGGTCGGACGATATCCCGCATGGAAGTACCCGCCGTGGACGGCAGCGCGTTCCGCAAGGCCCGTAAGACCATTCCCGCCGTTGCCCGCACTGACCGTCAGTGCCTGTGCGGTGTCTTCTCCATCGTCGGTTATTTCGACACTGGTTTCACCGTTCGTCTGCGTCATGCGAATTGCGCAGCGGCGGGCGTGGCTGTGCCGGATGACATTTGTCACCCCTTCGCGCACTGTCCACGCGAAGATAGCATCGGCGCCGGGCGGTAGATCACCCGACGTGTTCTCGATGTCGCTAACGATGCCCGCCGCCGATAGCATGATCCGCGCGCCCGGCAGTTCGGTGGCGAGCGTTGGCTGGCGATAGCCAGCGACGGCATCGCGCACCTCGCGCAGCGCCTCCCGTGCGACGCCCTCCACATCGCGTATCTCCCCCGTGGCGCGTTCCGCGTCCACGCGCTGCAATCGGCCCGCCAACTCGCTCTTCAGGACGATCAGGGAAAGGCTGTGGCCGAGCAGATCATGGAGATCGCGCGCGAAACGGAGCCGCTCCTCCGCCACCGCCTCGGCCACCGCGAGGCGGGCGTTTTCCGCCTGTGCCGCCCGCAATTTCTGGTTCGTATCGAGCATTCTGCCGACGCTGAGCGTGACACATCCAACTGACAGATCAATTGCCACCATCGCTGCTGTCCCGCTCCAGCCCCAACCACCCGCCAATCCGGTAATGGTCGTGAGTGCGAGGACTACGGCGATCCCCTTCAAAGCGGTCCGGAGTGGCAGCGCGATGCCGATATTGCCGCTGGTTTTGATGAACAGTCCGAACCATGCGAGGCCGTACGCGAACCCGAACCCGCACGCCAGCGCCAACTGAATCACGAGCAGCAGCCACGGGGGGCGCGGTATGGCGGTGCGCGGGTAGGCGGCGACGACGCGGAAGGTCGTCCAGAGATGGATCGCGACAAAAACGCAGAGCGCCGCAACGGCGATGCTCCGGTGCAGCGGCGAAAGGGGCGTCTGGATCAGCCAGGTGATCGGGTAGACGAGAAAGATTAGCGGAAAGATTGGCAGCCACAAGAGGGCGCGCGCATCACGGCCTGTGAATGCATCCTGCTCGGCCACCCGAGCGCCGCGGTCGGCGTGCGCCGACGAGCGCCACGGACGGGCCGACGGTGCGGTGTCAACGATCTGGATGTCGTCAGTCGTCGCCATTGATGCTCCCTTTCCCTCGCATTGTAGCATCGCTTGATCGCCGACACATGTGACAGATGTCATGTCGAAGACCGGATGGTCTTCACTTACGGCGCGGGCATTTCACCCGTACAGTGGTGTCAAGGTCGATTCGGCTTTGTATCGCAGGAGGGATTTCCATGGCTGGCTTCACCCGTTGGATATTGCGGCACAAGTTGCTCGTTGCGCTGTTTTGGCTCGCCGTGACGGTGGTTGGCATCCTCACCGTCTCGCAAGCGAGCGGGGCGCTCTCCAAGCAGTTCTCCTCGCCCGGTCAGGAGTCGTCTGTCGTCAATGACACGATCCTGCGCACCTACGGCATCGGCACGCCGCCGGTCGTGCTCGTCGTCACGCTCCCGGACGGCACGACGGTGGATTCTCCCGGCATCGCCGACCAACTGACGGACGCGCTCGCGACGGTTGGTGCGGCGGTGCCGGGCGCGCGCATCGTCTCCTACCCTTCCACCGGCGACCGCGCCTTCGTCTCGGAGGATGGCCGAACGACCTTCGCGCTCGTTGATACGCCAACCAGCCCCGCCAGTTTCGCGGACGGGACGCCGGGACTGACGCAGGTGCAGACGGCGGTGCGCGATCTGCGCGTGGCCAGCGCGTCGCTCCATGTTACCGGCACGACGGCGCTTAGTAGTGCGAGCGCCAGCAGCGGTGGCGGCAGCGTCCTCACCGAGTCCGTCGTCGGCGGGCTGGGCGCACTGGTCATCCTCGCCTTCGTTTTCGGCTCCTTCCTCGCCCTCGTCCCGCTCCTGATGGCCGTCCCGGCGATCATGGGCGCGTTCCTGCTCGTTTGGGGCGTCACGACGGTCACCGACATCTCCTTTATCGTCCAGTTCCTGATCGGGCTGATTGGCCTCGGTGTCGCGATTGACTACGCGCTGCTCGTCGTCGTGCGCTGGCGGGAGGAGCGGGCAGCGGGCCACAGCAATGCGGACGCCGTCCAGCGCGCAATGGAGACCGCCGGTGCGGCGGTCGTCCACAGCGGCACGACGGTCGCGGTCGGGCTGCTCGCGCTCGTCGTCCTGCCGATCCCCTTCCTGCGCAGCGTCGGTTTCGGCGGGATGCTGATTCCGCTCGTCAGCGTCGCGGTGGCGATCACGCTGCTTCCCGTCGTTCTCGCCACCGTCGGGCCGTGGCTGGACTGGCCGCGCAACCGCCGCGAAGCGCATGTCAGCCACGCGTGGACCGCGTGGGCGCGCATCGTCATCCGGCGGCGTTGGGTCGCGGCAGGTGCGGCCCTGCTCATCCTCGGCGCGCTGCTGATCGCCGCCCTCACGCTCAATCCCGGCGACCCACGGGCGGACGCCCTCGCCCAATCCGGCGACGCGCGCGATGGCCTCGTCGCGCTCACGCAAGCGGGGATCGGCGCGGGCGCGCTCACCCCGATCTACGCCCTCACGCAACCGTCGGATGCCGACGCGATTGGCGCACGCCTCGGCCAGGTTGGCGGCGTGCGGGCGGCGATTGCCCCCATTGACCCCGCATGGCGGCGCGATGGTACGGCGCTAATCACCGTCATCCCGATGGCGGACGCGAACTCCTCGGCGGGCCGCGCGACGCTCGACCGTGTCAAGCAGACCGCGCATACCGGCTCATCGCAGGCGCGCATTGGCGGCGACGCGGCGGCGAACGCCGATTTCGTTTCCGCCGTCTACGGCAACTTCCCGCTGATGCTCGCGCTGATCGCCCTCGCCACCTTCCTGCTGCTCGCGCGGGCCTTCCGCTCGCTCGTGCTGCCCCTCAAGGCGGTCGTGCTCAATGTCCTTTCGGTCGGCGGTGCGTGGGGCATCCTGGCGCTCGTCTGGCAGCACGGCTACGGCTCCGGGCTAATTGGCGGCATAACCGCGACGGGATCAATCACGGCGTGGGTGCCGCTGATGGTCTTCGCCTTCCTGTTTGGCCTTTCGATGGACTACGAGGTCTTCATCATGGCCCGGATGCGCGAAGAGTACGACCGCACCGGCGCGACGGACGAGGCGGTGATCGAGGGGATCGGGCGGACGGGACGGCTCGTCACCTGCGCGGCGTTGATCCTCACGCTCGCCTTCGTCTCGATGGCCTCCGCCCCCGTGACGGAGATCAAGATGCTGGCGACGGGCCTCGCGGCGGGCATCCTCCTCGACGCGACGGTGATCCGCGCCCTGCTCGTGCCCGCGCTCGTCTCCTTGATGGGCCGCTGGAACTGGTGGCTGCCGACGTTGCCCGCGCGGCTGCTGCGCATCGCGCCGTCCCTCCCGCGCCACGAATCACTGCCCCGCGCGGCGATGCTCGTCCCCGAAGAACTCGATTAAAGAGAATCCAGCACAGAGAACACGGAGGACACAACAGAGAACATGGAGGACACAGAGGACGCAGAGAAGAGAAAAAAATATCACTCCCTCTCTGTGCGCTCCGTGCCCTCTGTGCTGAACCTTAAAGGAGCAGGCGATGAACCGCATGACGACACGATTGACACCCGACAAGGAACTGAGCCGCCACCTCCTCGCGATGCTCGCGGCGGGCGCGGGAACCATCGCCCTCGCCTCCTGTGGTGGAGGGAGCGCGGCCGATACACCGAAGGTAGCGGGCAGCAGCCAGGGCGTAGGGACAGTGCTTGAACCGCCCTCCCCGTCCTCAGTCCTTACTATCGAAGTGGCGGAATACGGCTTTCGTACGAGCGGTAGCATTCCCGCCGGCATGACGATGGTGCAGATGAAGAACCTCGGCCAGGAAGATCATCAGGTGCAATTCCTGCGCCTCAACGACGGTGTGACGCTCCCGCAGGTGCAAGCGGCATTCCAGTTGGGTGAACGCGCGACGGCAACATTGACGACGTTGACAACACTCGTCGGTGGGCCGGGCACGGCGGCAGGGGACACAAGCGCGGCGATGATGGACCTGAAAGCGGGCCAATACCTGCTCGCCTGTTTCATCCCCGGCCGCGATGGCATCCCGCACGCCGCCAAGGGGATGGTACTGCCCTTGCAGGTGACCGCCGCGACCGCACCGGCGCTGCCCGCACCAACGACACAGGGCATGGTCGTGATGAAAGAGTTCTCGTACGCGCTGTCCGTCAGCGCGCTCCCGGCGGGCAGGAACATGCTCGCGGTCGTCAACGAGGGGATGCAGCCGCACGAGTTCGGCCTGCTCCGCCTCGCGCCCGGCAAGAGCGCCGCCGATGTGACGGGGTACTTCGCGGCCACGCCCACCGGGCCGCCATCGTTCGCCGCCGCCGGGGGGTTGACCGCGCTCAGTCCGGGACAACGCGGCATCGCGGCACTCGACCTCACGCCGGGTAATTACGCGGCGATCTGCTTCCTCCCCGACCCCGCGAGCGGCAAGGAACACCTCCAACTCGGCATGATCGCGGGATTGACCGTCGCGTGACGCAGGCGACGTGCCATTGGCCTGGCACCATCGTCTGCAAAAATAGCGTCGGCGGGCAGAGGGCGACGCACCGATACGATGCGGACGCGGGTCGCCAGCGCGGACGCACGATCAACGGCCCGGCCGTCGGGGGAGACACAGGTGCCCACGGCTGCTGTGTCAACTCCATAGTCGCCGCGGTAGGGACTGCAGCATAACGCCGAAATCGTTCATCGACTGGCTCCCCCCTTTTCCTGAACAGTTACCAACGGATGACGCAAGTACCCGACGAAGGGGCACACCTGCGATCGCGTCGCGAGCCGGCAGGGGCGCAGTCAGTGACTCGCGGCGATGGAGACGGTCGCGGGAATGCATCGCGGCGCTCGGGCATCGGTGCTGAGGCCACGACCGAGGGAGCGAACTTGGCCTGCGTCATGCACCGCCGTGCGGCTGCATCCGCCGGAACAGGCCGAACCCTCCCCGTTCATCGACCACCCGCCAGGCGGGGTCACCGCTGCGGAGGAGCCAGCATCATGTGGCTCAATCCAGTGACGCTGGGGAGACATCACCACGGGAAAGGACGGCGAGATAGGGGCGATCGGGAACGCCGGAGGCACCCGAGTGGCTCCGGCTGCGTCCAATCGGGGCCAGCTCCTCGTGCGTCCGCCCAGCCTCCGCAGTGGAATTCCTTCCAGTACTCTAGCACATTTCGGCCTCAGGCGCACCAGCCATGGTGATGGTTTTTTCCTGTCCCTTCGCACGATGTCCCCGCGCGCACCACGCAGTATCCTCGAGTCGGGGGTGAGGAGCTCGCCCCCGTCGCGGGCCGAGGGCAGCCTGGTCGAGGGCGGGGTGACACATGGATGCGATCGGCGCGACGCCGCAACGCCTTTACCTGCTGCCGTTGGGGACGACGACCGTCCCGACACCCGGCGGGCCGCTGGTCCTGTCGTCGGGGTGTTACCTCGTGCACATGGGCGACGGGGAGCGGATCCTCATCGACAGCGGGCTCCCGGCGGGCGACGCGCCGCCGCCGGGCACGCCGCCGGCCACGGAGGAGCGGGATGTGCTCGCGCACCTCGCCGATCTCGGTCTGGCCCCCGCCGCTATCGACGTGCTCATCTGCACCCACTTCGACGTGGACCACGCGGGCTATCACGACGCCTTCCCGCAGGCGGAGTTCGTCGTCCAGCGCGAGCACTACGACCTCGCCCGCGGCGGCCACCCGCGCTTCGGCGCCGCGCGCCCCCACTGGGATCACCCGGCGCTGCGCTACCGGCTGGTCGACGGCGACACGACGCTCCGGCCCGGCCTGACCCTGCTCGCGACCGGCGGGCATGCCCCCGGTCACCAGTCGGTGCTGGTGCGCCTGCCGCGGACCGGCCCGGTGCTGCTGGCGATCGACGCGGTCGTCCTGGAGCGGCTGTTCACCCCCGAGCGCCGGGCCTGGCCGACGGACGACGACGAGGGGCAGCTACGTGCGAGCACGCGGAAACTGCTCGATCTGGTCGCGCGCGAGCGGGTGGCGCTCGTCGTCTTCGGTCACGACGGCCGGCAGTGGGAGACGCTCCGGCGGGCGCCGGCGTTTTACGACTGACCCTCCGCCGTCGGGGGCGGAAGGCGGCGAGAGCGCTTATGGGAGGGACGATGCGACGCTATCAGTTCGATGCCACAACCAGCCGCCCGATCGCGCCGTTCGGGAGCATCGATGCGGCCATCGCGCCCCCGCGTACGGCCAACTGGCCATGAGCGCGTCGGCCGCCCCTTTCTCGCTTGTCCGTCGCTGACACCGACGCGATACTGTCTCAGGGCGATCCGCGCGGTCGGATCGGCGACGGAGGGGAGGGACGACATGGGCGAGCGGGCGGAGGCGCTGGCGCGGCAGTTCGAGCGGATGAACGACGCCTTCATCGCGACGGTCGAGGGGTGCCCCGAGGAGCGATGGTCGGCGCGCTGCCCGGATACCGGGTGGCCGGCGAATGTCCAGGCGCATCACATCGCGGGCGGGCTGGCGCTCTTCCCGCCGATGCTGGCGGCGATCGTCGAAGGCGACCCGGCCCCCCCGCTCGATCTGGCGACGATGAATGAGCGGAACGCGAAGCACGCCGCGGACTATGCGCAGGTCACGAAGGAGAACGTGCTGGCGGACCTGCATAGGAATGGCGCGGTTGCGGCGGCGTGGATCCGCGGGCTGAGCGATGCGGAGTTGGACCGCACGGGGACAGTCGCGGCGGGGATGCCGGCCTTCAGCGTGGCGCAGTTGGTCCAGTTCGGGCTGATGGGGGAGATGGAACGTCACGGGGGCAGCCTACGCGAGGCGATCGGCGCGGCGTAGCGGCGGGGGTGCCGGTCGCCGGCTGCTCCGGTTCCGGGAGGATGTGGATCGTCGGCGGTCGCCTCATGATTGGTGGTCGGTCGCCTCTCCCGCTCGATATGCGACGAAGGGAGACGCGGCAAGCGTGACGCGCTCCATTGATCTTTCGGCATCGAGCACGCAATTGGGGCGTGCCCCTATGGGCGACGTTGTGTTGGAGGACGCACCTTCATCCTCGGGAAGGGGACTGATCGATGCTGCTCGCGAAGATCGAGACGCACAACGAGGTGAATGGCGTCGCGTTCAGCGTGGCCGAATTCGCCCTGATCGCGCTGGTTATCGCGCCCTTCGCCCTCTCCTACCTCGCGCACGCCCGCGTGGTCTACGCCGTCGTCGCGGTCGGCATCGTCGCCAACGCGCTGACCGCCGTCGCGATCGGGGCGCGCGCGCTGGCGAACGGGCAGCGGGGCGGCAGCATCGCGCGGTGGTTCGATCGAGACGAGCGCGCGGCGCTCGCATCACGGTATCCCTCCTTGACGAGGGATACCCTCATCGTGGCGGCGACGACGCTCGTGCCCTTCGTTCTGCTGCTGCGCGTCGGGTATGAATCCATCGCCACGCGGCGGCGGAGCGGCTAGTCGATGGTGTCCATCCTCTCCGGAGGCGACGGGTCGCGGGAGGCCACGTACGTCGAGCAGCGATGTACCCACACGTCCAGGCAACGGAAAGGAGTCTCGTTCTGCCGATGATCACCTGCACGCAGATCGAACGCCCCGATGCGATACGGTCGATGCGTGATGACTACCTCCGCACCCTCGCCGCCCCCATGGACGGGATGTGGGAGGGCGCGGTCATCGCGCATGCGACGTTTTGGGAGATCCAGGACCGGGGGCGGCACGCGGGGCATTTCTGCGTCGGCCTCGAGAACGATTTGCTCCGCTTCCACCTCACGGAGGACGATCAGGCGAGGGCGGGAGCGACCTTCCGTTGGATCGTCGCGACCTATGGCATTCACCGCGCCATCGCGAGCACCATCGAGCCCCTGTTCTTCTCCTTGTGCCTCGATCTGCAGGTGGGCGTCGCGCCCCATAGCGATCTCTTTCGGGATGGCAAGCGCGTGGAGCGGTCCCCGGCCCTCGGCGACGGCGTCGTCAGGAAGGTGGGAGCGGGCGAGTTGGATGACCTCGCACGCTTTTATCGCGCCAACACGGGAGGATCGGGCGGATGGATCGAGGCGTTCCTCCGCGAACGTCTGGCGCACGAAGAGCTCTTCGGCCTGTACGATCGGCAGACATTGATCGCAACCGGGGAATGCATCCCGAGTCGGGAGCAGCCGCCCTACGCCGACCTGGGCATGGTGGTCGCCCGATCGCATCGCGGGAGAGGCTTGGGGAGCGCCATGCTTATCCACATGAAGGAGCACTGCTATGAAGCGGGCTGGGAGCCGATCTGTTCCTGTGCCGCCGATAATGGCGCGTCGAAGAAAGCGATCGAGCGGGCGGGTTTTGTCGGCGAGGGGCGAAGGGTAACGATCTCGTTCTCGCGCGATCGACGGACGAAGATCCCGCGCTGATTGGCGGGCGACCGGTTCGACCCGTTCCGCGTCGGCCTCGAGCATGTCGCGCGCGCCGTCGCCGATCCGGCGGAGCTGGAAGGGATAGCGCCAGGTTGGGCAGAATAGCGGTCGCGAACCGCCGTGCCGCGAGATACGGCGACGGCTGGGTCCCCTCCGTCGACCCTCACGCGCTGGCCTTCGGCGCGGCGAATCTGCGCCGAACGCGAACGCGCGACCCGGAGCATCACCGTTGGCGGCCATGCCATGCTGGGCAGCGACGCATCGGCCCGATCTGCCCGCGACGCGTTCGTCTGCGGCCTTGGCGACGACCATGGCATGGCGCCCGAGGTGGCGGCACTGATGTGATCCCCCGACGTTTTGGTGCTCTCCAGGTAGCGCGAGGCCCTCGCCGCTTCGTGGACGCGACGAAGCGGAGGGAGGGTCTCTCCGCGCGATTCGACCGCCGGTCGGCACGCCCGACGCGGGCGAGGCGCCGGGGTGTCACATTTCGCCGCCCCAATCCGTCCCCTGTGCAGCGCCGGCATCCATGGCCGACGACGGAGGAGAGCCGGACGGTTTCCGGCGAAGCACCGGCCCGTGGCGCGTCCAAGCGCAATCGCGCGACTTGCCACCGCCGGATCGTTGTATGAAGGGACTTCGCCGATGGGCATCGAGAACACCTACGAGAAGAACGCGATCATCACCAGCCTCGATTTCATGGTCAACTGGGCGCGCCGCTCCTCGCTCTGGCCGCTGCAATTCGGCCTCGCCTGCTGCGCGATCGAGATGATCTCAGCCTCGATGCCCCGCTTCGACATCTCCGAGCGCTTCGGCATGCTCTACCGCTCCTCCCCGCGGCAGGCCGACCTGATGATCGTCGCCGGCACGCTGACCAAGAAGATGGCGCCGATCCTCCGCACGCTCTACGACCAGATGCCCGATCCCAAGTGGGTGCTCTCGATGGGATCGTGCGCCAATGTCGGCGGGCCGTTCGACACCTACGCCGTCGTGCAGGGCGTGGATGCCGTCGTGCCCGGCGATGTCTACGTGCCGGGCTGCCCGCCGACGCCGGAAGCGCTGGCGTACGGCATCCTGACGCTGCAAAACAAGATCATCAAGAACGAGACGTTCGCGAAGAAGCCGCGCAATCGCCGCGACATCGGTCGGATGGCTCCCGTGCGCGGGCACGGCGAGCCGACAGTGGTACAGGGGGTTTAAGATGGATATCTTCGTGACGGGCGCGACGGGCGTCCTCGGCCGTGCGACCGTGCCGATGCTGGTCGCCGCGGGGCATCGCGTGCGCGGGCTCGCGCGCTCCGAAGGGAATGCGGCGCTGCTTCGCGAGATGGGCGCGGAATCGGTGACGGCCGATCTCTTCGATGCCGACGCTCTCCGGCCGGTGGTCGCGGGGTGCGATGCGATCCTCCACCTCGCCACGCACATCCCGCCGACCAACAAGGCGGGGCACCTGCCCGCGTGGCGGGAGAACGACCACATCCGCCGCGAGGGGACGCGGGCGCTCGTCGCGGCCGCCCTCGCGACCGGCGTCGGCACGTTCATCTATCCGAGCATCGTCTATGTCTATCCGGACAGCGGCGACCGATGGACTGACGCCGATACGACCTCGGTGAAACCGCACGCGCTGCTGCAATCCACGCTCGATGCGGAAGCGATGATCGCAGGGTTCGCGGGGGACGATCGTCGGGGGATTACCCTGCGCATGGGGACGCTCTACGGCCCGGAATCACCGGCGGCGCTGGAACAACTTCGCTATGCACGTTGGGGGATCGCGGCCTTCCCCGGCCCGCGCGATGCCTACCTGCCGATGATCTGGGTCCAGGACGCGGCCGCCGCGCTGGTCGCGGCACTGGCACACGCGCCCTCGGGGGTCTACGATGTCGTGGATGATGAGCCGCCCACGCGCGACGAGCTCTTCACGGCCATGGCGCAGAGCGTCGGGAAGCCCCGCTTGCACCGCCTTCCCGGCGCGGTTGTCCGGCTGTTCGCCGGCGTCGCGATGGACATGCTGAGCCGGAGCTGGCGCGTATCGAATCGCCGCTTCAAGGAGGTCGCCGACTGGACGCCGATGGTGCCGGATGCGCATGCGGGTTGGGTGCGGATTGCCGATGCCGCCCGGGTTGGCGCCGACCGCCCATCGCCCGAACTGGCCCGGCGGCCGTGACCGAGGGGCGACCGCGCGGTCGCCATTTTGGCGACGCTCGAGAAGGGAGACACGACGCGATGCAGCGACAGAACATACCGTCCGGCGCGGCCCGCGAGGCGATCCTCGGCTATTCCCGGGCCGTGCGTGTCGGCAACCGCGTGCACGTCGCCGGGACGACCGCCACCGACGAGCGGGGGGGCGTGGTCGGCGTCGGCGACCCCTACGCGCAGACGGTGCGCGCCCTCGCGAACATCGAGTGGGCGCTGCGACAGGTCGGGGCGCGGTTGCGGGACGTCGTGCGCACCCGGCTGTTCGTCGTCGACATCGACGACTGGCGGCGGATCGCCGCGGCGCACGGCGAGGTATTCCGGGAAATCCGCCCGGCGGCGACGATGGTCGAGGTGCGCCGCCTGATCGATCCAGCGATGCTGATCGAGATCGAGGCGGAGGCCGTAATTCCGGAGTAAATGCGAGTGAACCGCGCGCTTCGACCACGCGGTTCACCATCTGGGGTGCGCAATGAACCACGATACCGGCACCGACAATCGACCCGCGCAGGCGGGCGACGCCTTCGCCACCTTCCGGCCACTGCTCTTCTCGATCGCCTACCGGATGCTCGGCAGCGTGATGGACGCGGAAGATATGGTGCAGGACGCCTTCCTCCGCTGGAAACAGCGCGACCCGGCGACCGTCGCCACCCCGAAGGCCTACCTCACCGCGACGGTGACCCATTTGTGTATCGACCATCTGCGGCTCGCGCGCGTGCGGCGCGAGGAGTATGTCGGTTCCTGGCTCCCTGAGCCGCTCGTCATCGATGAGCGCGCCGTCGACGCCGACCCGGTCGTGCTCGCCGAGTCGCTCTCGCTGGGTTTCCTGGCGCTCCTGGAGCAACTGAGCCCGGTCGAGCGCGCGGTCTTCCTGCTGCACGAGGTCTTCGGCTATCCGCTCGACGAGATCGCCGGGATGGTCGGGAAGAGCGGCGCGAACTGTCGGCAGATCGCCCGGCGCGCGCGGGAGCACCTGCATGCGCCGGAGCGGCGCTTCGTCGCCGAGCCCGAGCAGCAGGAACGCCTCACGCACCAATTCATTGAAACCTGCGCGAGCGGCGACGTGCCGGCGTTGGTGGCGATGCTCGCCGCCGACGTCACCCTGTACGCGGACGGCGGCGGCAAGGCGACCGCAGCGCGTCGGCCGATCCATGGCGCGGACGATGTGGCGCGGTTCCTGATCGGGATTCGCAAGTTCGCGCCGCCGGGCATGGTGCTACGCGTGACGCCGGTCAACGGCCAGCCCGCCCTCGTGTGCGCGGTGGACGGCCGCCCGGTGAGCGTGTTCGCGCTCGAATTGGCGGACGGTCGCATCCGCACGGTGCGCGTGATCGTCAACCCTGAGAAATTCCACGGCCTCGCGCCCCTCCATCGCGTGGCGGAATCGGCACACGACGAAGACGACGGTGACGGAGAGCATGGCCCATCCCCCTTCCTTCCGGGGGAAGGGGGATGGTAAGCGTAAAAGGATCGGGCGTGCCATGATGAGCAGATTCGGGGACATCGCGCAGTACCTGACGGCGAACGGATATGCGGTCGTCCGCTACAACAAGCACTACATCACCGGCCCGGGCGACCAGCAGAATCCCAGCGTCACACCGACGTTCTACTCGCTCCCGCAGAAGCAACTGCTCGCGGACGCGGACGCGGTCTCCCAGAGCGCGCGCATGAATCCGCGCGTGGACCCGAAGCGGATCGTCCTCTACGGCTGGAGCGAGGGGACGACGCACGCGACACAACTCGCGCTCATGCATCCCGAAATCGCGGGGCTCATCCTCCAGGGTCCCGTCGCGGGGACATGGGCGGAAACGTTTCGGTATCAGTTGCTCGATGTTGGCGTCGGCTTCCTGCGCGATGTCGCGGACACGAACAAGGATGGTGCAGTGACGCGGGAGGGAGTGTTCGGCGCGCTCCGGAGCAGTCCCGGCACGACGTCGGGCTTCGCCGCCGCCCTGGCGCTCGACCTGTCGCAGACTGCGTCGTCCGCGTCACCGACGGCAGCCCCCGCACCCGTGTCATCCGCAGTCGCATCCCCCGCGTCAAACGCCCCCGACTGAATCCACAGAGGGACAAGAACGGCGACGGCAAACTGGATATCGCGGGCGAGATCGTCCCATCCTTCCGGGACTTCTTCGCGAACTTCGATCCACACGCGCATTTTGCCCACGGTGGTGCCTCGTCCCTTGCAACATTGGTGCCGAAAGCAGATGCCGCAGAGACCCCGCGGCGCAGTGGCGTGACGCCCTCCTCTCGCGACCGATGCCGGGGTGTCACCCTCGGCCGCGCTCACCTCCTTACAGGGAGGGAGTGCGGATGGGGGGTGGGCGATGCGTGGGATCGCTGCGCTCCTCAACGGGCACGTCCGCTTTTCCGGTCTCTTCCGCCTCCGCCTCCTGCAGCTGCCCGGCGATCTGAGTCGCCAGCATCGCTGACTCCCTCGCCGACGTTCCCTGCGTCTCGATGGCGTAGGTCGCCTCCGCGCGGTCTTCCTCCGCCCGCTCTTCTTTCTCCCCCGGGTGTTCACCCGGCAACTCGATCCGGTAGTTCTCGATCAGCACGCGGCTGCTCGCCGCCATCGGCAGAGCGAGCAGCGCCCCAACGATGTCCAGCAGCGTCCCCCCGACCAGTAGCGCGACGATCACCGCCAGCGGCGAGAGGTGCAGGGTCTGCCCATAGACGCGCGGCAGCAGGAGATGGCTCTCGAACTGCTGGTAGATCACTAGCGCGACCAGCACGATTGCCGCTTGCAGCGGGCCGATGATCAACGCACCAAGGCAGATATGATAGCCGATGGCTAAGTGTCCCCGTAGGGACCCTTATCGGAACGATGGACACGTAGCGTCCGGTATATTTTTACTAGTGGGTCACTTGTCTTTTGCCACAGTCGTTTTTGAGAAAGCAGGCGGGACTCTCGTCGGTACGCAGGCTGCCCGCTATTGGCATCCTTCGTGCGTCGGGAGGCGGCGAGGATCATTGTGCCCCGGCGCGAACCACTGGGGCCGTACCATTGAGGAAATCCCTAATGAAGAATCTCCTGCCTTTCCGTAGCCTGGCCCACCTGCCGCCGCTCGTTCGCCTCTCCCTCCGAATCGTGCAAAAAGCGCGCGTTCCGATCCCCGCCAAGGCGATGGCGATCGACGCGAATGAACGTGCCCTCTCGCCGCCCGACCTGCCGGGCTGGGTACCGGCGCTCGACGGTTGGGGTAGCATCTGAGGCGCGACCGACAGGTTCACCGTCCTTCCGAATGGTTGCTCGGGCGTGTGGGGAGTGCAGCGACGAGAGGAAATCTGCCAGGGTCATCCCCGCTGTTCGTGATGTCGCCACCGGTCGCAACACCGTACACCGCATATCGGGTCGCCCGCGATGGCCAACGATATTACTACCGCGCCGCAAGTCGACCGGGTGGGGGCCGTACTCCGCTGGTGTTGGTGCACGGGCTCGGCGTATCAGGCGCCTACTGGTCGCGTATCCTCTCCTTGCTGGCGACTCATTGCCCGGTCTACGCCGTGGACTTGCCTGGTTTTGGCCGCACCGCGCGCCCGCTGGTTGCCCTCGACGTTGCGGGGCTGGCGCGGGCGCTCGCGGACTGGCTGACCGCGCTCGACGTGCCGCAGGCTCACCTGATGGGCCACTCGGCGGGCGGGCAGGTCGTTGCCGCCTTCGCCGACGCCTATCCGGAGCGCGCCGCCCGGCTGGTCTTGCTCGCGTCGACGATCGGCACGCACAGTCCGCCGCTGCTGCGCCACCTGCCGGGGCTGCTGCGCGACCTGGTGCGCGAGGGACCGTCGCTGCTCCCTGTCCTAGTCGCCGACGGGCTACGCGCCGGCCCACGCCACATCCTGTGCACCGACGCCGCGATCGTCGCGGACGACATGCTCGGGACGGTCGGGCGGCTGGCCGCGCCGCTGCTGGTGATCCGGGGGACGCGCGACACCATCGTGTCGGAGGCGGAGACAGGGCTGCTGCTGCGCGCTGCACCCCATGCATCGTCCGTCGCCATTCCGGGGGCGGCTCACGTCGCCCAGTGGAGCCATCCCGCAGACGTGGCGGCAGCGGTTGCCGCCTTCCTGGAAGACGCCCCAGATAGCGAACAGGGCTGGCCAGGATCGGCAGGAGTCGCTCCCGCCCCGCGTCGCGCGTGACATCGACTGCCCGGGGGCAAGCACTGTCAATGGAGCCCGACACGCGTGTATGGGTTCGTTTATAGGGCGAGACGCTGCGGCCCTGTGCAGTGTCGCCCCCATTGTGTCGGAGGCGGCCTGTCAATGCGCGGAGCGGGGCAGAATAATGGCGAGGCCGACCTGCTCGCCCGCGTCGCCGCTCAGGCGGCGGGGGTACGGGTGAGACGAGCGCCGTGCTCGTCAGTGATTTCCGGCAGGGCCGATTCCATTAGGGCGTTGAGCGCGACACCGAAGACGAGCCACCGGAGCACCTCCACCGCGATCAGCACCTCGTTGTGTCGCGCCTCCCCGCCCGCCTCGCGTACCTCCGCCAAAGGGTAGACGACCAGCAGCACGAGCACGAGCGGCGGGGCGGCGAACAGCGCTACGCGGGCGGGGTTCGGCAGCCGGTGCAGATCGAGCAGGTGGTACGCCGCGCCGAACAGGCTCGCCGCGACGAGGAAGAGGGGCCAGCCGAGCACGAGCCGCCAGCCGCTCCCCACCCCCGTCGAGGCGAGCACGCCCGCCCGCCCGGAGAGGCGGAAACCGAAACGGAGAAAGCCAAGCACCCCGTTGGTCGCCAGCAGCGCCATCATCCCCGCCAGCACACCGAGCACGACGGCCCGCTCCTCGCGCAGCGCCCCCCGCGTCTCCCGCGCCACGTAGACGAGGGCGGCAAGGGCGGCGAAGGAGCAGAGGGCGGCGACCGGCAGCGAGAGCCGCTCGAAGGCGGACAGGGCGGCTGGTCCGACGAACACCCCGACCAGCGTGAAGGCGAGGATGTACAGGAAGCCGCCGAGGGCGAGGGCGGGGAGGAAGGTGGTGTATGGCCCGCCGAGCACGCCGGCGGCGACGGGAGTGACGACGCGCAGGCCGGGGATGAGGCGGCCCAGCACGACGGAGAGGAAGCCGTGACGGGCGAGCCGCGCCTCGACCGCGCCGAGCCGCAGGGGGGTAAGGTGGATGAACCTGCCGTAGCGCTCGACGAAGGGGCGACCGACGCGGCGGCTGACGGCGAAGAGGCCGGACGCGCCGGCGAGGGTGGCGAGCGTCATCACGAGCAGGACGACCCAGAGGTGCTGGCGGTGCTGGGCGACCTCGACCCCGGCGAGGAGCATTAGCAGGTCGGAGGGGACCGGACTGGGGACGCCGAGCTCCTCGACGAAGATGAGGGCGGCGACGACGAGCAACGTGTGGGCGGCGAGGAGCGCGCGGAACGAGTCGCCCAGGGCGGCGGCGAAAGCGGTCAAAGAGGCCTCCTCATCGATCTGCCACGCACCAATGGACGCCGCGTCGCTCAAGTCACTCGAACAGGGTCGCCCGCACCTGCCCGACCCCCTCCTGCCGGGATCAGCTGACGTGGATGACGGGCCGCCGCTTCGCATCCGGCTCCGCCTTGCGCAGGACCTCGTGCGTCACCGGCGCCGTGTCCCCCTCCCCGAACAGCACGTACCGCACCACCAGCCCGAACGGGCTGCGTTCGCTCCAGTCGAAGTAGGCGTGCGGCACGCCGCCCCGGTCGTCCCGCAGGTGCAGCAGCAGCGCCGCAATCGCGTTCGGCACCGCCGCGCTCTCGCCGCGCAACACCCGGTACCCATCGACCTCAACCCCGGTGACCATCAGTTCGGGCGCGAACTCCGACGCATCGCGCACCGCGATCTCCAGGAAGAGCGGGGGGTCGCTTTCAGGGATCCGGTACTCCGTACGCTGCGCCGCCATCTTCTCGCCATACTCCTCGGTGTTGCGGGCGAAGGGAGAGTGCGCGATCAGATGCACGGTGCCGGTATGCGCGTGGATCTCGTCCACGAAGCGTTGGGCTACCGGGTCGAGGGTGACCCCCGACACGCGCAGCTCGGTCGTGCGCCGCAGCCGCGAGACGAGCGAGGTAAGGACGATCGCGCCGATGAAGAACGCACCGATCTTTACGCCATCGGGGCGCTCGTAGACATTGACCACCGTCGTGTACGCGAAGACGAGCGCGATGACGACGAATGCGACCCGTAACAGCCGTGAACCCGTCCGCCGCACCGAGAGCGCGACGGCGACGGCGGCGGAGGTAATCAGGACAAGCACGCCGGTCGCGTACGCGCCGCCCTGCTTGTCCACATCGGCATGGAAGAGCAGCGTGATCGCGAAGGAGACGACCGAGAAGACGAGGACGAGGGGGCGAACAGCTCGCGCCCACTCCGGCGCCATCCCGTAGCGGGGCAGATAGCGGGGCACGAGATTCAGCAGCCCCGCCATCGCCGACGCCCCCGCGAACCAGAGGATGCAGATCGTGCTCACGTCGTAGACCGTGCCGAAGGCGCTGCCGAGATACTGGTGCGCGACGTAGGCGAGCGCCCGCCCGTTCGCTGCCCCGCCGGGCTGGAAGGCAGCGGCGGGAATCAGGGTGATCGTCACGAAACTCGTCGCGAGTAGGAAGACGCTCATCACGAGCGCCGCCGTCAGCAAGAGTTTGCGCGTGTTGCGGATGCGCCCGATGGGTTTGGTGGGATCGTCCGTGCGCTCACCGCGCACGAGCGGCATGACGGCCACCCCCGTCTCGAAGCCGGAGAGACCGAGCGCGAGCTTGGGGAAGAGCAGCAGCGAGACGGCGACCATCGCCAGCGGGCTCGCATGCGCGGTCGTCAGCGCCTGCCGCCAGTCGGTGACGACATGGGGATGGTGGATCACCTGCGCGAGCGCGACGACGACGACGACGAGGTTGAGCGCCAGGTAGATCCCCACCAGGCCGACCGCAATACCGATCGCCTCGCCGAACCCCTTGAGGAAGACGGCACCCAGGAGCGCAACGAGCACGAGGGTAATCAGCACACGCTGGCCGTGCAGCGCGTGCGGGGTGTAGGGATTCTCGATCAGGTGGGCGGTAGCATCGGCGGCGGAGAGGGTAATCGTGATGACGAAGTCAGTGGCGGCGAAGCCGAGCAGGCAGAGGACGAAGAGCTTGCCCGGCCACCAGGGGAGGAGGCGCTCGAGCATGGCGATCGAGCCCTGGCCGTTGGGGCTCTCGGCGGCGACGCGGCGGTAGACGGGGAGCGCACCGGCGAGGGTGACGACGACAAGGATGAGCGTGGCGATCGGGGAAAGGGCGCCGGCGGCGAGGGCAGCGATACCCGGCTGGTAGCCGAGGGTGGAGAAGTAGTCGACGCCGGTGAGGCACATCACCGCGTACCAGTGCTTCTGGGCATGCGCGCCCTCATGGGCGTGAGGCCCCTCGGCATGCTCGGTCTCGCCCTGCAAGAGCCAGCGGGAAAGCCCACCGCGGCGATCGCGTCGCGTTGCCGATGCTATCGCCATACTGATGCTCCCTCCCGTGATGCTTCCCCCTCACGCAGCGGGTGACGCCCTGCGATCGTCCGCCCTCCCGATGACCGGGCGGCGATAGACAAGGACGCAAATGCATGGGTCATGCCGCGACATGTGCGACAGCGCGTCGGTGGGTCCGCTCTCCCACAGAGGCACGGCGATCCACGCACCGCGACGGGGGGATGGAGCGAGCAGTGCGCGCCGCCGTCGCGATAGGGCACATCCCAACTGGACAGATCATCGCGCTCCGACAGCGCGTTTCTTTGCGTCGTGGCCGTGGCGGATACTTTTTCCCTTTCGCCACTCGCTCCCACGTCGGCAATGGCGCGACCGTTCGACGCAGACCACTCCCACTGCACCGCCGCGATGTGCCAGTCGGTCGGCAGCCGCGCGCTCCCCTCACTCACGCTCTCCTCTCACGATCGCGATGTGCCGGCCGCAACATGCTCATCGTTCGGATATAACTCCGTTCATCGCCTCGGACACGTTCCGGGGACCGGATCGCACCGCCGCATGCCGCACCGACAGATGGGCCTTCGGGCGGGTAGCCCGGCGGCGAGCGAGGGGAGGATCTGGTTGGTGATCCTACTGCTTGGTGCGGCGGCGATCACGCTGCTGTGCATCATCGTGCTGCTCATCCATCAGGAACGACAGGAAGGCAGCAGTGTGGCGAGCGAGGGGATCATCGGATGGGAAGATCTGGCGATCCCGTTGCTCCTTATCATGACGATGGCGCTCCTGTGCACCGCAGGGCTGCTCGGCGCCCCGCGCCGCACGACCGCGCCGCCCGTGCCGACGCCGAACCTTGCGCCCGCGGCCGTCGCAGCCATCCCCACCGTCCGCGCCGCCGCTCCTCCCGCCACTGCCCCTCCCTCCCCGACCGCCCTGCCACCGCCCGCGCCGACCGCGACCTTCGCGGCCGCCGGCGGCATCCCCGGCGCGACCGGTACCACGTTTGTCGCCACCGCCGCGGCTATCGCCCCCGGCGGTGCCGTGCCAGCATCCGCCGCCGCAACAGGCCCGCAGGCGCAGGCCGCCGTGGACCGGGCGCGGGCGCGCTTCGCTCAGGTAAGCGCGCTGCACTTCGTGCTCACGACGCGGGGAAGTCTCTATCTCGACGCAGGCCGGACGCAAGCACTGACGGCCGCGGAGGGCGATCTCCTGCGCCCCGATCGGGTGTCGCTGACGGCGACGCTGTCTGCGGGATCGGTGAGCACGCAGCAGCGGCTGATCCAGATCGGCGGCGACGCTTACCTGACAACCATGCCCACCGGCACGTGGGAGAAGGCGCCCGCCGGGTTCTCCTACGACGCGGGATTCCTCTTCGATCAGGAGGGCGGCGTCCCCGCCATCCTCGGCAAGGGACGCGACTGGCAACCCGTCGAGACGGTGATGGTGAACGGCGTCGCGACGCAGCATGTCCGTGGCCCGGTGCCCGCAGCATCCGTCAACGCCCTCGTCGGTTCCCCCATGCGGGGCGAAGAGGTGAACGTGGACTTGTACATCCAACCGACAACCGCTGATATTGTGCGGGTCATTGTGTCCGAGCAGCCGTCCGTGGTCCCCGCCAACGTTCTCCCCTCCCGCTGGACGCTCGATCTCTCCAAGCAGAATGAGACCATCGTGATCGAGGCGCCGACGCTCGGCGGGTAGGGCGCGTGTGGTGATCCATCCGCTGCTCCGCGCGTCGATCCGTTACGGCTGCGTGAGCGCCGAGTTCGAGCGGGCATTGATTCGCGGGCGGCGGGGGAGGGGAAGGCGACGGCGGAGCGGGCGAACGCCGTTTGGAGAGGGCTTGTCCACCATCAAGGCAATCACTGCAGGCGTGAGTACACCCTCCGTCTGTATGTTAGGGTGAGTTTGGAAGGGGGCTGACTCGACACTCCGTTGCGGTCCAACGCTTACCTCTGAGCCGTCGCCCCCTTTCGCTTTAGGCACCCGGCAGCAGACTGGACGGGAGCGT
>JAABUU010003204.1_pt1 | contig 21161 bp, 21 predicted proteins | sample 5559301 | NCBI WGS metagenome assembly JAABUU01 (sample SAMN10711884, study PRJNA513360) | rock metagenome | isolation source: Antarctica rocks | place: Antarctica: Victoria Land, Richard Nunatak white | reverse complement strand
AATCCTTACCCGCCAGGATCACACCAAAAAGCCGGCCGCCTCGCTCAGTTCAATGCCGCACAACCAACCCGACCATCCAAGCCTAAATTCCAAACCCGGCTGTATCAAAGTCGTTGACACGTTCCGCGCTGTCCGCTTCCTCCTGTCAGCTTAATCAGGGCCGATGTCGAACAGAGGCTTCTCAATCATCACATGCACGTTGCGGCTGTGTGCAAACCACTCGGTCACACCCTGGATCGTCGCAAGGGTGCAGCGCTCGTACTGGCTGTCGACTGGCAAAAGGTCCGCCTTGGTTCGGCAAGGGTGCAGGTAGAGGCCCAGGCCGACCCGGCTTAAAAGCCCGTTTTGGATGTCATGGTGCGGGCAGTCTCTAGCGCTTTGAGTGGGCAGCGCGGTGGAGCATGAGGCGGATCATGGCCAGGGTGACCATGGCCTCGGACACCTCTGGCAGGTGCTCGTAGTCCCTGGACAGCCGGCGCCAGCGCCCAAGCAAGCCGAGTGTGCGCTCCGCCACCCACCAGCGCTGCAGAAGGACAAAGCCCTTTGTTCCCCGCGGACGGCTGACGATCAGCAGCGTGAGGCCGAGCAGGAAGCAGGCCAGGATTGCTGGCACGCGGTTGTAGCCGCCATCGGCGAACACGGCGCGCAGTCAGCAACACGGCAGCTTAATGCGCCCGAGCAGGCTGCCTGCGCCGTCCGCGTCCTGGATGGCGGCAGCATGGACGACAGCGCCCAGCAGCAGCCCCTGCGTGTCCACGGCGATGTGCCGCTTGCGGCCCGTCACCTTCTTGGCCGCGTCAAAGCTGCGCGGACCGCCTGCTTCCGTTGTTTTCACGCTTGATTGCCTTCGGCGCTCAAGGGCATGTCGATAACGGCGGCCGTGGGGCTTGGCTCCCGACCCGCGCCCTCGCGCAGCATGCCCATGAGGTGGTGGCGCATAGACCTCCACACGCCCGCGTCCAGGAGGGCGCGGAAGTAGCCGTAAACGGTCGGCTACGGCAGGAACGCGGGCGGCGGAAGCAAGTGCCGCCACTGGCAGCCGGTGCGCAACACGTAGAACAGGCTGTCCAGCATGCGCCGCATGTCCGTCGTGCGCGGACGCCCTCTGGGCTTGGCATGCGAGGTTGAACCACGAAGCGGATCAACCGGCTGCAACAAGCGCCACTGGTCGTCCGTCAGCGCCTGACCCGCCCCGTAGTCCCCGACCAGCGCACGGTCCTCTGGTGTCCACATCTCCCGCTCCAGATTGAGCAAACCCCCTGGAACGCCGCAACAACCGTCCCGGTCACACCGTCAGACCTGGCCCACAACCCCTTTCGAAACGGGCTTTAAGTGTGTCAGGACGAGGCATGTCCGCGGTAGCGTTCGGATGCGAGACCCACACTAGCTTGCGGTGATCCAGCAGGGCTTTCCAGTCAACCCAGGTGAACACGTAGAGCGCACCTATGATGAGGAGCTGTGACGCGAGGCGTTGGCGTATGGATATCGCCATAAGTCAACACTTGCGGGCGTCCGCAGCCGCCTGGAGCATCGTCGCGGCGTATTCTACGCCGCCTTGGTTGATCGTCCCAGTCGCTTCTGGCGTGTCCATGTGTCCTCCGTCAGGCAAATGCCCTGATGCAGCAGCCCGACAACGCAGGGATCGACGACCCGGTATCGAACGCTGGTGCCGTTGCGAATGCTGCCCAGAATGCCCTTGTCAGTTAGACGCTGAAGTTGGTTCGAAACTGCCTGCGGCTTCATCCCGATTGCCCGCGCAAGTTCGGTTACGGAGATTCCCGGCCGCAGCACAAGGACGTGCAGTAGCCGCAGCCGTGTCGCGTTGGCGAGCACCTTGAACGTGCGCTCAAGGGCCTCTGCCTCAGGCGGCGAGATAAGCGATCGATCGCCCAGGGCGGGTCTGGGGGCACAGGCGGAACTGGACATGGCTGCTCGACTACTTATGCACTCCACTATTACACAACATTGTGTAATATGCAATCCGCGCCGGAAAATGTGCCGCACCGCCACAGCCGGACGCGTATGGAGGATGACATGCCTAAATCCACGAAGTCTGGCTGCTGCTGCGGTTCAGCCACCCCGGCTGGTGCCGAGATCAACGAGCCCGTGGCGCAAGCGCTGGGCCAAGCGACGGGTGCCGAAGCGGGAAGTGTCCAGGCAAGCGCAACCCCTGGCGAAGTCGAAGAGACCGACGGACGCTCGGCGGGTCAAAACCAACCTGTGCCCCGGAGCCAGCGATCCGGCGGATGCTGCTGTTAGCCGCACTCTGAACGCGGCGGCGTAACGCCTTCGACAACCAGAAGGCCAAAACGCAGACTTCACTACTTGGTCTCGCATCCCGCGGTCCTGCCACGATGCAGCAAGCTGGAATGCCCATGATGGGCCATGGCATGGACATGATGCAGGGTCCGATGGGAGGCGCCCCCCGCTGACCGCGTCTGACTGATCTGGTCGAGGCTGGCTGCGGACAGGCAGCCGGCCCCGTTCCGATGCTTGCGTGGGCCAGCGCCATGAGTGGCTGGCGCGACCGAGCGCGACAGCGGCCGTTACCACGTCCAAGTCTCGAAGGACGACGAGGTGACCCGGTATTGGATTGATGCCGGATCGGGGCAGGTGACGAAGTCCGAATGCCAGGGGAGGGTGGAAACGGCCATCGAGGTCCTGGGCGGGAATACGATCAACCAAGCCGCGCTCGACGCCAGCAAGACCACCCTGGCGCAGGAGATTGACGCGGCCGTGCAGCGCATCGGCGGCAAGGCCATGAGGGCCGAGGTCGAGCAGGAGCTCGGGCGGCTGCGCTACAGGGTCTGGGTGCTGAAGGGCGAGTACCGTAAGGAAGGTCGAAGTCGATGCGAACGACGCTGCCGGGAAAGGCGACTGACAGGTTGGAGGAGGTGGCAGGCAATGCTGTGCCGGCCGCCTCCAAGACCAGTGGCGGACCTGCATCGCTGCACTGTTAGGGTGGCCAGCATGAAGCTCCTGATCGTCGAGGACGAGCCGAAGACCGCCGCCTATCTCAAGAAGGGTCTGGAGGAGAACGGCTTCGTGGCCGACGTTGCCGCCGACGGCAAGACCGGCGCCTACATGGCGCGACAGGGCGGCTACGAGTTGGTCATCCTCGACGTGATGCTGCCCGGTCAAGACGGCTGGTCGGTATTGCGCGAGATGCGCCAGCGCCGCAACCAGGTCCCGGTGCTGTTCCTGACCGCGCGCGACGGCGTGCCCGACCGGGTGCGCGGGCTTGAGCTTGGCGCCGACGACTACCTCATCAAGCCGTTCGCCTTTTCCGAACTGCTGGCCCGGCTGCGGACCATCCTGCGCCGCGGCGCTGTCCGGCAGCAGACGGCGGCGCTCCGGGTTGCCGACCTGGATATCGACACCGAGCGGCACAAGGCGGTCCGGCGAGGCAAGCCGCTGGACCTCACGCCGAAGGAGTTCCTGTTGCTGTCGCTGCTGGCCCGCCGTGCCGGTGACGTGCTGTCGCGCACCCTGATCGCCGAGCAGGTCTGGGACATCAACTTCGACAGCGGCACGAACGTGGTGGACGTGCATGTCCGGCGGCTGCGCTCCAAGGTGGATGACCCGTTCGACACCAAGCTGATCCACACCGTGCGCGGCATCGGCTACGTGCTGGAAGCCCGCACGTCCAGCGACGGGGCATGATGGGTTTGCGCCCCTGGACGGGATCGATCGTCGCGCGGATGACGGCGTGGTACGCCGGCTCCGCCCTAGTGCTGATCCTGGCCGCGACGGGCTTCCTGTATTGGGTGCTGGCCACGAGCTTCGACGCCGAGGACCGGCGCACTCTGACCAACACTGTGACCGACCTTCGCCTGCTGCTGCGTGCGTCGGGCGAGCTGCGCTTGCCAGAGGCGGCGACCCCGGCACCGAGCCATTCCCTCCGGCAACCGCAGGAAATCTGGGTGCGGATCGTGGATACCGAGGGCCGGACGCTGCTGGAGTCGTCCGGCATGGAGGGGGAGCTGCCCGCGGCGGCGTTCCCGCCAGTGGCCGAGGTCGAGGCCGGGCATGACATCAACGGCGAGGTCGCCACCGCTTCGGGCCGGCTGTTCCAGGTGTTGAGCGCGCGCGCCCTGGCTGACCCCGGGCGCCCGGACGGGCGGGTGCTGCAGGTGGCGATGGACCGCGCGGCCGAGGAACTCCTGCTGGTGCATTACCGCGAACGCCTATGGTTCGTGGTCGTCGTCTCGGTCGTGCTGTGCTCGGCGATAGGCTACGCCATCGCGCGGCGCGGCATCCGGCCCATCGAGCGCGTCACCACGACGGCGCGCAGGGTCCGGTCCTCCACCCTGCACGAGCGCATTGACACCACGGACCTGCCGGCCGAGCTGCGGGCGCTTGCCGCCACGTTCAACGAGATGCTCGACCGGCTGGAAGAGTCGTTTGAGCAGATCTCGCAGTTCTCGGCCGACGTGGCGCACGAGCTGCGGACGCCCATCAGCAACTTGCGCGGCGAGCTTGAGGTGGCCCTGGGCAAGGACCGTCCTGCCGATGAGTACCGGGACGTGCTCGGCTCGGCCTTGGAGGAGTGCGTCCGCATCAGCCGCGTCATCCAGAGCCTGCTGTTCCTGGCGCGCGCCGAAACCGCCACGGGCGACGGCCACCACGACACCATCCAGGTGCGCCAGGAGGTCGAGGCCGTCCTGGATTTCTACGAGGCCGCCGCCGCCGACGCCGGCGTGGCGCTCCATGTCGAGGGCACGGCGGACTTCGTTGCCTCCTTTGACCGAACGCTGTTCCAGCAGGCCGTTGGCAACCTGGTGGCCAACGCCATCGCCCACACCCCGCCGGGCGGGCAGGTGACGATTCGTCCAGGCAGCGATGGCGTGCTGCTGCGCATCGAGGTGGCCGACACCGGCCGCGGCATCGCGCCCGAGCACCTGCCGCATGTCTTCGACCGGTTCTACCGTGCCGACCGCGCCCGCTCCGGCTCCAGCGGCAACCTGGGCCTGGGGCTGGCGATGGTCAGGAGCATCGCGACCCTGCATGGCGGGCGCGTGGCAATCATCAGCCAGGTTGGGCAGGGTACCCGGGTGACGCTTGAGGTGCCGCTTACCAGGACCGCGGCGCCGGACAGAGGAGCGCGCCAGCTTGCATGACGGAATCGTCATGTTGGCGTTCAGCAAACGTCAGGTGGGCCGGCTACCCCCAGGTCTGAGGAGCACTGCCCCGGATGACCGGCCAAGGCGGATGCCCGCGGCGCAACCTGCGAGGACGCATGACCCCGACCGACACCGGCATCCCCGATATCACCTTCATAGACCTGACCTCCTATGCGGGGCTGGCGGCGACCGGCTTGCTCACCTTCAACCTGCTGCTCGGGCTGCTGCTGTCCACCCGTTACAACCCGGTGGCGAGCTGGCCGCACCGGCGCCTGCCACTGTTCGACCTGCACAACTGGACCGGCTACGTCGCCCTCGCCGTGGTGCTGCTGCATCCCGTGCTGCTGCTGCCGTCCGCGACGGCCAAGTTCGGCTGGCTCGACATCGCGCTGCCCTTCTGGGCGCCGGACCAGCCGATCATCAACACCATCGGGGCGTTCGCGGCCTATGCGCTGATCTTCGTCGTGGTCACGTCCTACGTCCGCAACCGGATCGGCATCCGGACCTGGAAGAAGCTGCACTACGTCGCCTATGCCGTCACGGTCGCGCTGTTCGCCCACAGCCTGCTAACCAATCCCAACCTGAACGACGACCCGATCGACTTCCTCGACGGCGGCAAGGTGTTCGTCGAGGCTTGCACCGTGCTGGCGCTCGCGGCCATCACCTGGCGCGTGCTGTACGGCGTGCGCCATGCGGCGCTGCGCGAGGCCGCTGCGGCGGCGCCGGCCGGCGCCTTCATGGACCAGCCTACGACGTGGGCAGGCCAACTCCAGGTGGCGCGCATCTTCCAGGAGACGCCCACGGTCAAGACCTTCCGCATGGTCTCCACCGACCGCCGCCGCCTGCCCTTCACCTTCAAGCCCGGCCAGTTCCTTACGCTGTCCCTGCCGGTCGGCGGCAAGGAGGTGCGGCGCACCTATACCGTCAGCTCGCCGCCGACGCGGACCAGCTACGTCGAGATCACCGTCAAGCGCGAGGCCGAGGGCGTGGCCTCGCACTACCTGCATGACCAGCTCCATGAGGGGGACCTAATCGCCGTCCGTGCCCTGGCCGGCCGCTTCACCTTTACCGGCGATGAGAGCGAAGGCGTCGTGCTGATCGGCGGCGGCGTGGGTATCACGCCGATGATGAGCGTGCTGCGAAGCCTGACCGACGCTGCTTGGCAGCACGACGTCTGGATGGTGTTCGCCGTTCGCACGCCGCAGGACATCATCTACGAGAAGGAGCTGGCCTACCTTCAGGAGCGCCATCCCAACTTCCACCTGCAAGTCGTTGTCGAGGACGCCTCCGGCACGGATTGGCACGGCCTGACCGGGCGGATCACCGCCGGGCAGCTTTCCGCCTTCGTGCCCGAGTTGCCGTCCCGGCGCACTTACCTGTGCGGCCCGGCGCCGATGATGGATGCGGTGCGGTCCATGCTGGAGGGCTTGGGCGTGCCGCAAGATCAGGTGTTGACGGAGCTGTTCAGCACGCCGGTGGACCAGATCGAGCGTGATGAGGCAGCCGCCATGGCGCAGGGCGCCTGCGCGGCACAGGTCAGGTTCCGGGTGACCGGCAAGACGGTGCCTGTCACGGCCACGCAGACGCTGCTCGACGCAGCGGAGGCGGCCGGGGTGAAGCTCGACTACTCCTGCCGCAATGGCACCTGCGGCACCTGCCGGGTCAAGCTGGTGTCCGGCACGGTCGCCATGGCCTACACCGATGCCTTGTTGAAGGGCGATGTCGCCGACCGCCTGATCCTCGCGTGCCAGGCACGGCCCACCTCGTCGGAGCTGCTGATTGATGCGTGACACCCTGTCCCTCACGGCCCGTCACCTTGCCCTGACCTGCATCGCCGTCGCGGGCGGCACGATGCCGGCCCTGGCCCAGAGCGCCCCGGCCTCGCCGGTCACGTCACCGGCCGGACGAGAGGTCCCGGCAGCGTCCACCACGCCGCCCAACGCGCCGGCGCAGCCCACTATGCAGCCCGGGTTCAGCCTCAACGACAATGGCGGCAACTACCACGTCGGCGACTTTACCTGGACGTTCTGGGGCTACGGCGAGCGCATCTTCAACCCGGGCAACGGCTCGAAGGACTATTGGCGCCGTGTCCGGCAGGGCAGCGAGATTGATCTGCCGCGCGTCACCACTGGGCTGCGCCCGGCCATCGTGTACGAGGTTGACCTGACCGACAGCGCCTTTGGCCGGAGTGGTTTCGGCGGACGGTTTGGCTATGGCCGCCGCAACTTTGAGAACCTGTTCATCGCATTGCAAGACGCCGAGGACGCCACCAAGCTGCGGGGCCTGGTCGGCGAGAACACCCACATCCTGTCGCGCGAGGACAACCTGTCCTCGGGCAACCTGACGACGGTGAACCGCTCGCTGATCTTGGAGGAGCACAACGGCGCCGGCATCTTCGGCGCGCAGTTCGGCATCGAGTACGGCATGGCGCTGTCGCCGCAGTGGAGCATCGGCGTCGCCGCTCTAGACAACCGGGGCTCGTTCAATAGGGACCAGCCGCAGTACACGATTGGCAAGTCGCTCTCCGCCAAGCTGTCCGGCACGCCGATTGATGACGCCGAGCACGGGCGCAAGCTCACCTTCGGCCTCGGTGTGGACCACACCCGCGGCGTCCAGGACCGGACCTTTCCGCTGCTGACCGCGACCTTGCAGAACCAGATCGGCGGCTTCCAGGTGTCGGGCACCAAGGCCACCTTCGAGGCGGACGTGGCCTACACCTTCCCTGCCCTGTTCTCGAAGCCCGCCACCGTGGAGGCCGAGGGCATCTATTCGCACTTCGGTGGCGGGACCAACGTGGGCGGCGCCTACGCCATGCTCAGCCACCAGGTGTTCAGCGAGGAGCGCTACGGCGAGCTTGACCTGTTCGGGCGCTACGACTTCGTTTCGGCCAGCACGACTGCTTACAGTGGCACTGCCTTCCAGCAGGCGACCCGGCTCGGCGCCAACTACAACCTGCCCTATGCCCAGCGCCGGGCGAGCTTCCATACGGAGTACGCCCACAACCGGGCGACCGGCCCGGCCGGCATTGTCCAGTCGCGTGGCTCGGACGAGTTCATCCTGGAACTGCGGTTCAGCTTGCAGCCTTATATCCGGCATTAGGACCTGGCCAAGGATGTTGAGAATGCACCGCTCACACCGGATCGGGGTGACCCTGTCGGTCACCCTTAGGGCCGGTGCCGTGTGTGGGCGGCGTTCGCCGGCTCCCGGAACATAGTCCCTGATCCGAAGCGAACCGTTTGCGAATGCAGGACCTATCCCTGACGCTTGCGATGTCGAACGGCAACCCAAGCGGTTCGGTTGGCGACGAGGGGCATTCCGCGCTCCTGCTTACGTAGCCGCGCTCACGCCGAGGGGCAGGGCAGCCGGGGGTAGGGCTACCTGGGCTGCCGGTTTTCCGCCGCCGGGTCCGCCCATGCTGGCCGGCGGCTGCCAGCGCAGCAGCCGCAGTGCGTTCAGCGTCACTAGCACGGTGGCGCCGGTGTCCGCCAGGATGGCCGGCCACAGCCCGGTGATGCCCAGCAGTGTGGTGGCCAGGAACACTAGCTTAAAGCCGACTGCCACGGCCACGTTGGTCTTCACGTTCCGCATCGTCGCACGCGACAGCGCGACCAGCTCCACCACGCCATACACCCGTTCCCGCAGCAGCGCGGCATCCGCCGTATCCAGCGCGACCGCGGTGCCGCCGCCCATGGCGATGCCGACATTGGCGGCCGCGAGCGCCGGGGCGTCGTTGATGCCGTCACCAACCATCGCCACCGGGCCGCCAGCCTTCAGCGCCTCGACCTCTCGCAGCTTCTGCTCCGGCAGCAGCCCGGCGCGCACGTCCATGCCCAGCCCGGCCGCGATGGCCCGGCCAGTGCGCTCGTTGTCGCCGGTCAGCATGATCGAGGCGACCCCCATCGCACGCAGTCCCGCCACCGCTGCCCGCGCGTCCTCGCGCGGCTCGTCGCGCAGCGCCAGCACGCCCAGCACCCGACCGTCCTGCAACACGACCACGGCGGTCTTGCCTGCCTCCTCCAGTGCCGTCACCTGCGGGCTGAGCGGCCCGAGGTCGGCACCTACCTCGCGGGCATAGCCCGGACTGCCCACCGCGACCCGGCGCCCCTCCACGGTGGCCGTCGCCGCCTTGCCAGGCACCGCGGCGGCATCCTGCGCCGGCGGCGGCTGGATGCCGCGCGCCTCTGCCATCGCCAGCACCGCATGGGCCAGCGGATGCGCGCTGCCGGCCTCGACCGCTGCGGCCGCCCGCAGCAGCGCCGCCTCGCCTATGCCTGACATGGCCAGAACGTCGGTCACAACCGGCCGTCCGGCGGTCAGCGTGCCCGTCTTGTCGAAGGCGACGGTGCGCGCGCCGCCGATGGCTTCCAGCGCCGCACCGCCCTTGATGAGCAGCCCGCGCCGGGCGCCGGCCGAGAGGCCAGACGCCATTGCGGCCGGCACCGAGATCACGAGCGCGCAGGGGCAGGCGATCAGCAGCACCGCCAGGCCGCGGTAGAGCCAGGTCCACCAGACGCCACCCAGCAGCAGCGGGGATACCAGGATGACCAGCAGCGCTACCAGCATGGCCCCGGGCGTCCAAAAGCGGCTGAACTGCTCGATGAAGCGCTGCGTCGGCGCGCGGGACGCCGTCGCGTCCTCCACCATCCTGACAATGCGGCTGATCGTATTGTCGCTTGCCGCGGCGGTAACGCACACCCGGAGCAAGGCGGCGGTGTTGACCGAGGCCGCGACCACCGGCTCGCCGGGGCCGCGCGGGACCGGCACGCTCTCGCCAGTGACCGGGCTTTCGTCCACCGCGGACTGGCCTTCCAGCACCAGGCCGTCGCAGGGGATGCGGTCTCCCGGCCGCACCTGCACCACGTCGCCCACGGCCAGGCGGTCGGCCTGCAGTTCCACCACCGCGCCGCCGCGCTCGACACGGGCGGTTCGTGGGATTAGGTCGGCCAACGCCTTGATGCCGGCGCGGGCCTGCCCGGCGGCGACGTTCTCCAGCAGCTCGCCCACGGCGAACAGCACCACGACGAACGCTGCCTCCTCCGCTGCGCCGATCACCACGGCGCCAAGGGCAGCAGTCACCATCAGAGTCTCGATGGAGAACGGGGTGCCGGCGCGGGCGAGCGTCACTGCGCGCCGGCCGAACGGGAACACCGCCACGAGCGTGGCGATGAGGTAGATCCAGTAAGCCTGTTGCGGGAGGACATGCGACAGTACGAAGGCAGCGGCCACTAGACTGCCGAGCAGGGCAACCAGGTGTGCCTTGCCGGTGCGCCACCACGGCAGGTCAACAGGCTTCTCGGCCTCCTCCGCCTCGCTGTGCGTATGCATGTGACCGGCATGTGAGCCGCCCCTAGCACCGCGCGCTGCATGGTCACGGCCGTCATAGGCATCCAATCCATGGTGGTCATGCTCGTCGCAGGCGTGATCGTGCCCGCCCTCGTCATGGACCTCCGCCGCGGCGGGCCTTGGCCCCGCGAGCCGGGTGGCCTGGTAGCCGAGGGCCTTGACCTGGCGCTCGACGGCCTCGGCACCGGTGCCGTCCGTGGCGGCGTGCACTGTCAGCCGTTCAGCCATCAGGTTCACCTCCACGCCGAGGATGCCGGGCAGGCGCTCCACCGCGGTCCGCACCTTGGCGACGCAGGACGCGCAATCCATGCCCTGGACGCGCCAGGTCAGAGCCTCCGTGGTACTGGCATCGGTTTGCGGCGTGGGTGAGCGGTCCGTCATGGCGGCCTCCGGCAGGGTCCGCCGGGTTATGGGACCTACAGTGGCTTGAGGTTCAAGCCCCCATGCACCATCCTTCCTGCATGACCGCGCAATCCTTCAGCATCGGCGAACTCGGCCGCCGCACCCGGTGCAAGGTGCAGACGATCCGCTGGTACGAGGAGGTCGGCCTGTTGCCGGTGCCGGCCCGCACCGAGGGCGGGCACCGCGTTTACGGCAGGGCGCACCTGGAACGCCTCGACTTCATCCGCCACGCCCGCGAGTTCGGCTTTACCCTCGACGCGGTGCGGACGCTGCTTGCGCTGTCGGACAATCCCGAGCGTCCCTGCGAGGAGGTGCATGCCTTGGCCAGCGGCCAGCTTGCCGCGGTGGAGGATAAGCTGCGGCGTCTGGAGGCGCTGCGGGCCGAGTTGGCCCGCATGACGGACGCCTGTCGCGGCGGCGCTGCCGGCGAATGCCGTATCTTGGAGACTTTGGCCGACCACAGCCACGGCTACTGCGTCAGCCCCGATCATGCAGTCCCCGACGCCATGGCCGGCCACACGGGGTAGCGGGGCCGTTCGCACCAGGCGGACGGCCCCAACACGCGCTGCCAGCGAGCTTAGCGGGCCTGGCCCATCGCCTTGCAGGTCTCTGCGCTGCGGCGGCAAGCTTCGGTGCACCGCTTCATTTGCCCATCGGGATCGGGATGCGCCTCGCACAGCTTGGCGCAGGCCTCGCAGATTTCGGCGCACTCGGTGCAGACGTGGGTGTGGTGCGGCGAGCGCCGGGCCATGAAGTCCACGCTGGTGATGGTAATCTGCGCGCAGTCCAGCAGCGCCACGAGGTGGCCGGTCTCGTCGTGGCTGCCCTTGCCGCCGTCGTGCAGCACGTGGGCCGCGGTTTCGGCGCAGAGCAGGTGCGTGGTGAGGCAGGCCTCGATGCAGGCTTGCATGTCCATGGTGTTTCTCCTCGTGGGCCGCCTCTGGTGGACCGATCCGTCCGGGGTGCCGTATTAAACGCTACGCCCGCAGGCGCACAGGCGCACAGGCGCGGAGGAGCGTCCGCGTCATTCCTGCCTGGTATGGGACCTCTAGCGGCTAGAGGAGCAAGGCTGAATGGACGAGTTCGTCCTCACGTTTCCCGGCGGTGTTGTGTCGTCCCGTTCGCGACAAGGCCGGCAAAGGTGCATGGCCATGCCGTCTAGGTGTCGTATCGGACTTGGCATGATAATGTCGTCCAGCTCACCCGTACGGGTAGCGGTATAGGCCTGGCCCGTGCAGGGGGGCAGAGTCGGCAAAGCTACGAGCCGACTTGCGGATGGATCAACGAGTGCTTAGACTCGATAGCAGCATGATCTTTCTCACCACCCTTCGGCGGCTGCTGGTTGCGCTGATCGTTTTCGGATTGATCTCCGGATCGGCGGCGCTGGCCTCGCCTATGTCGATGGACGGTGCTGCGATCGTCAAGGCTCAAATTCAAACTGCTAACATGCCGTGTGGCATGATGATGCAAGGCAACGACACCGCGTCGCATGGCAAGCTACCTTGCAATGCGATCACTCCTGACTGCGTGAAGCAGATGGTTTGCGTTCAGATGTCCGCGCTGCCTGAGCGGTTCGTGGACAGCCAAGCCTCCACTGCCTTTGCGACCGTGGCTTATCGGTCCAGGCTGCTCCTGCTCGACGGACGCACGGTCGAGCCCGATCTCTCTCCCCCTGTAGCCTCCTGACCTAACCGGCGCGCCATATGCGCGCCGGGTCGGAAGGTGTTGCCCTTCAAGCGCCTGCGGTTCGTCCGTTGGCTGTCTCTCGGCAATGCCTGATCCTTCGGTCAGTTGAGTCTGCCTGTCGGTCTGCCGCAATGCGCGACGACGGGCTGGGAAAGAGATCAAGCTATGAACAAAATCCTTGGTGCAGCCGTCGCAACATTCGTTGCTGCTTCGGCTGGTGCTGCCAACGCAGGCAGCGAACAGATCGTTACCGGTCCCACCAGCTCTATCTACTCGCTCCCGGAAAGCACCGGGGCTGGGTCGCAAGCCTACCCCATCTTCGACGGCACGCGAGTTCTGACACAAGCCAATGTGCCAGCGCAGGGCGGCAATTCTGAAGCTTGGCAGGACTTCGCTGGGTTGGCGGCTTTACCAGTTCAGGCGCGTAAGGCCTCTGTCCTGGCCGCCGCTGACAACTACCGCTTTGAGGTAATCGGCCGGCCCGTCCAGAACGGCGGCCTCGGCAAAATACACCATGCGGACAGCGAAAGCCTGGTCTGGGTCCGTCTCGTGCGGAAGCAGGACGGCGCGCCCGTTCCGAAGGCGGAGGTCACGCTGAGCCGCGTCGATATGGCGCCGGGTGGGATGGCCGATATGACCGCACGGTCCTACGTCCGGACCCGTGAAGAGCCTGGCAAGTACCGCGTCGAAATCCACCCGTTGATGGCTGGCCTCTGGGCCGTAAGCCTCGCCGCCCAAATCCCGGGCGAGGCAGAGCCAGTCCACGGAACCGTCGTCGTCCCTCTAGTAAAGTGATGCAGCCGGTGGCCGCCCCGCAGGAGGAGCGGCCATCGTCGCAACCCCGTCGCGCCCCCGCGACAGTACCTGAAAGGCACGAATGATGAGGAATAACCGACGTTTGAGCATTGTGGATGCGCTCGCAGCCAGCTTTGCACTTGCAGCCTCCATGGCTGGGCTGCCAGCCGCACACGCCGCCGCCAAGGACTACCGCTTCGAGCTCGCCGGGAAGCCGAGTGCCTCGAACGGAAAGGACATCGTCCAGGTACGCCTTGTGCATATCCCGGACAACAAGCCCGTTTCGAACGCGGTGATCATCCAGACCACGGCTGACATGAGCCCGATGGACATGGAGACGATGACCGCGCCGGCCAAAGTCATGCCGGGCGACAAGGCTGGCGTTTATAGCTTCGAGGTCGAACCGGGCATGACCGGGACATGGGCGCTTAAGCTCACGGCCAAGGTCCAGGGCGAGACCGAAACGGTCCACGGGACTGTAACCGCCGACCTGGTGAAGTGACGTGCTCGCCAAGCGGATGTGGCTCAGCCTCGCTTTTGTATTGGCAATGGATGTGATGGCGGTCGAAGCCGCCCGTGCACAGTCAGCTACTCGGCCGGGCAACGCTTTGCTGGGCGCCACTGTCGAGGCGCTTCGGGAAGCCGGCCGCCACTTGAGCCCGGCCCTTCGTGCGGCGGCGCTTGACACGTCAGCCGCGTCAGCGAAGGCGGCCGGGGCAGACGCGCTCGACGATCCGACGATCACCGACAACTATACTTACTACAAGGACCCAGGGGTGTTCAGCGCGCACACCGTCATGGTGACCCAGGCTTTTCCACTCTGGGGTAAGCGCAGCCTTCGCCGCCAGGCGGCGTTTGCCGATGTCGATGCCTCCCGGGGCCAAGAGCAGGCCGCGCGCGACGCGACTGACGAGAAGATCAAGGTCGCGTACGCGCAGTACTATCTGATCAACCAGGACCTCGCGGTAAACCGGGAGATTGCTGCGCTTGCCCGGCGTCTGCGTGCCGCGACATCGGCACGGTATGGCCAGGGCGGAGGTAACCAAACAGGCGTGATCCAGGCGCTTGGCGAAGAGACGGCAGCGAAGTCCGAAGCCATCAGGTTGACAGGTGAGAAAGATGCGGCGCGCGCTCGCCTTAACGCCTTGATTGGCCGCCCCGCCGACGCGCCGCTCGCCGATCCAGTGCGAGCACGCCCGGTTCCCGTGGCCGGGTCCTCGATTGCCACAATGATCGCACGTGCGCGGGTAACCAATCCCACATTGTCTGCGAGCAATGCCCAGGTTGAAGCCGCCCGCGTGCGCAATACCCTCGCCGAAAAGGCCTGGTATCCCGACGTCACGGTCGGAGCCGGGCCGCTCTTCCAGACCAACAATCAACCTGTTGGTTTCTCTGCTACGGTCGGTTTCAACATCCCGCTGCCCTGGGGCCGTGAAGCATCCGGCCAGCGCGAGGCACAGGCTCGGCTCGGGGCAAGCCAGCAGCGGTATGAGGCCTCAATTCTAGAGGTCGAGGGCGCACTCGGCGAGGCTGTCGCCAAGCTGCGGGCTGCACAGGCAACTGAAGCGCTCCTGCGCCGGGAATCTTTGCCGCAGGCTCGTGCAGGGTTCCAAGCGACCCTGGCGAGCTACGGCCAAGGCAACACCGAGCTCGCCCCAGCCATTGCGGCCGAACATCAGGTGCACGACGTGGAGCTGCGGCTTCTCCAAGTCCAGTTGGACGAGCAAGTCGAACTCGCGGCGATCGAGCGTCTGATCGGCGGTGACCTGTGACACGCGCCGCCATACTTGCCAGCGCCGCGATCTCGATGCTGGTCGTTGGGCTGGGTGTAGGCGTGAGAGGCGAGGAGCCAAACCGGACGCCGCTCTACTACCAGGACCCAGACGCCAAGCCGTTCTATGCAGTTGGCCCAAAGAAGACGACAGACGGTCGGGATTATGTCCCCGTGTTTGAGGATAGCTCGACCATAGTGCCGACTGCACCAGCGTCGACCGCGTCACCATTGAACGCGTCTGCCGCCAAACCCGGCGACCATCGGGTCCTTTATTACCGAAATCCGATGGGCCTGCCGGACACGTCCCCGAAGCCCAAGAACGATTCGATGGGCATGGCCTACCTGCCCGTCTATGCCGACGAGGGGACGCAAGGTGATCCACCCGGCACCGTCCGCATCAGTCCCGGCAAAATCCAAACCCTCGGCGTCAGGACGGAGACGGTCGAGATGCGCCCCTCGGTTGATCGCGGCGTCCGGGCGACCGGCATCGTGCAGTTCGACGAGCGTCATCTGGCCACGGTCACGACCAAGGTGGCCGGTTGGATCGAGCACCTGGCGGTATCTGCGACTGGCGATCCGGTCCGCCGTGGCCAGGTGCTGGCCGAAATCTATTCCCCCGATCTCGTCGCCTCGGAAGAGGAGTACTTGGTCGCCGCGCGCCTTGGCGGCGCAATCACCAATGCCTCGCTCCAGCGCCTTCGCGCGCAGGATGTGCCAGAGACCGAAATCGCCCGTCTTCGCCGCACTGGCCGCGCCAGCCGACTGATCGCGGTCCGTGCGCCAGCCGATGGCGTCGTGATCGACAAGCCGGCGCAGGAAGGCATGCGGGTAGGACCAGGAGACCCACTCTACAAGACAGCCGACCTCTCCACCGTTTGGCTGATGGCCCAGGTGCAGGAACAGGATCTCGGCGCGGTCCAGCCGGGAGAGATGGCGAAAGCGAATTTCGTAGCGTTCCCCGGGCGAACATTCGAGGGCAAGGTCGATTTCATCTACCCGACGCTTTCAGCCGACACCCGCACGGCCCGCGTCAGGATCATTATTCCCAACCCGGACGGCGTGTTGCGGGTGGCGATGTACGCGAACGTCCAGATCGCAGCGGCCAGCAGCGCTGGCGCCGTCCTGGCCGTGCCGAGTTCGGCCGTGATCGACAATGGTGTCCGGCAGGTCGTGCTGATCGACCGTGGCGAGGGCCGCTTCGAACCTCGCCAAGTGCAGCTCGGCACCCACGGCGACGACTGGGTTCAGGTGATCAGCGGCGTCTCGGCCGGCGACAAGGTGGTCGTGGGCGCCAACTTCCTCATCGACGCGGAAAGCAACCTGCGCGCCGCGCTGCAAGGCTTCTCTGCCGGGCCAGGCGACAAACCCCAAGCAACCCAGCCGGGAGCCACGCCATGATTGGCCGCCTGATCGAGCTATCTGCCCGCAACAAGCTGATGGTGCTGCTTGCGACCTTGATCCTCGTGGGGGTCGGCGTGTGGTCGGTTATCAACACGCCGCTCGACGCGCTGCCCGACCTCTCGGATACGCAGGTCATCGTCTATACCGAGTACCCGGGCCAGGCGCCGCAGGTGGTCGAGGATCAGGTCACCTACCCACTCACCACGGCGCTGCTCGCTGTGCCACACGCCAAGGTGGTGCGCGGCTTCTCCGATTTCGGCCTGTCGTTCGTCTATGTCGTGTTCGATGACGGCACTGACCTGTATTGGGCGCGCTCGCGGGTGCTGGAATACCTGAACTTCGCAGCCAAGCGCCTTCCTGCCGGTGTAACACCAGCCCTGGGGCCGGATGCCAGTGGTGTGGGTTGGGTTTATGAATACGTGGTCCTGGGCGCACAGCGCACGCTCGCGGAGCTGCGCAGCATCCAGGACTGGATCGTTCGCTACAACCTGGTCACTGCCAAAGGTGTCTCCGAGGTCGCAAGCGTCGGCGGGTTCGAGCGCCAGTACCAGGTCATCGTCGATCCGCAGAAGCTGCAAGCCTACGGTATCCCGCTTGATCGCGTGACGGATGCGGTCCGCGACAGCAACCGCGACGTCGGCGGGCGCACGATCGAGATGAGCGAGACCGAATACATGGTTCGCGGCCGGGGCTACCTCCGCAACATCGACGACCTCGGCAACGTGGTGCTCAAGGCTGATCCGAACGGCACCCCGGTGATGCTGAAGGATGTCGCCCGCATCCAGCTCGGGCCGGACGAGCGACGCGGCATTGCCGAGATGAACGGCACCGGTGAGGTAGTCGGCGGTATCGCGCTCAAGCGCGACGGCGCGGACGCGCTGACGACGATCGCCAACATCAAGGGAAAGCTCGAAGAACTGAAGCCTGGGCTGCCGGAGGGGGTGTCGATTGAGCCGGTCTATGACCGGTCGCAACTGATCGACAGTGCCATCCACACGCTCAAGCACACGCTGGTCGAGGAGAGCCTGATCGTCGCCGCGGTCTGCGTGATCTTCCTGCTGCACTTCCGCAGCGCGCTGGTGGCGATCCTGACCCTGCCGATCGGCATCCTAATGGCATTCATCGGCATGCACGCGCTCGGCATCGGCTCGAACATCATGAGCCTGGGTGGCATCGCCATCGCGCTAGGCGCCATGGTGGATGCGGCGATCGTCATGATCGAGAACGCGCACAAGCACGTCGAACGGCTCCAGCCTGGCGAACCACGCGGCCCGGCGCTGATCGCCGCGGCCAAGGAAGTCGGCCCCTCGCTGTTCTTCAGCCTGCTGGTGATCGTCGCCGCTTTCTTGCCGGTGTTCGCGCTGGAGGATCAGGAGGGCCGGCTGTTCAAGCCGCTCGCCTACACCAAGACCTTTGCCATGGCGGGAGGCGCGCTGCTGTCGGTCACGCTCGTGCCCGTACTGATGCTCTATTTTGTGCGCGGCAAGATCATCCCCGAGAAGCGCAACCCGATCAACCGGGCGCTGATCTGGTTGTATCGCCCGGTCATCCGTCTCGTGCTGCGCGTACCGGTGATGATGGTGCTTGCCGCGGTCGTGGTGCTGGCGGTCTCGGTCTGGCCGATGTCGCAGGTCGGCACCGAGTTCATGCCGCCCCTGAACGAGGGAACGCTGCTGTTCATGCCGGTCACGCTGCCCGGCCTCTCGGTAACGAAGGCGGGTGAGCTGCTGCAGACCCAGGACCGCATCATCAAGGCGTTCCCGGAAGTCGAGTCGGTGTTCGGCAAAGCCGGCCGGGCGATGACGGCGACCGACCCGGCGCCGCTCGAGATGAGCGAGACCGTCGTCAACCTCAAGCCGGAGAGCGCCTGGCCGGCTGGCGAAACGTTGGACGCGCTGATCGCGAAGATGAACGAGGCGCTGCAATTGCCGGGTGTGAGCAACGCCTGGACCATGCCCATCAAGGCGCGCATCGACATGCTCTCGACCGGGATACGCACCCCGGTCGGGGTCAAGGTGTTCGGTCCGGACCTGAAGGTGCTGGACCAGCTTGCGACTCAAATCGAGCAGGTCGTCCACAACGTGCCGGGCACTACGAGCGCCTTTGCCGAACGGCTCGAGGGCGGCCACTACGTCGAGATAACCCCGGATCGCGACGCGGCCGCACGTTATGGGCTATCGGTCGATGCCATTCAGAAGGTTCTAGCCGTCGCGCTGGGCGGTGAAACCGTCACCACGACCGTGGAGGGCCGCGAGCGCTACAGCGTGAACGTGCGTTACCCGAGCGGTCTGCGAGACGACCCGGCGAGCATCTCCAGCCAGGTGCTCGTGCCGACCCCAAGCGGTGCGATGGTGCCGCTCGGACAACTCGCCAGCGTGCATGTGACCCAAGGGCCACCAAGCATCCGCACCGAGAACGCGCAACTGGTCGCCTACATCTATGTCGACCTGCAAGGACGTGATCTCGGCGGCTACGTCGCCGACGCGGCCCAAGCCGTCAAAGAGCAGGTGAAGATGCCGGCTGGTTACCACGTCGAGTGGAGCGGCCAGTTCGAATACCTCCAGCGCGCGGCGGCCAGGCTTCGGATCGTGGTTCCCGCCACGCTGGTGGTGATCTTCGTGTTGCTCTTCCTCAACTTCGGTCGTCTGGCCGAAACATTGATCGTGATGCTCTCGGTGCCGTTCGCGCTGGTCGGCGGCGCCTGGCTGATGTGGTGGCTGGGCTACAACTTCAGCGTCGCCGTGGCGGTCGGCTTCATCGCGCTGGCCGGGGTCGCGGCCGAGACCGGCGTGGTGATGCTGATCTATCTCGACCACGCCTTGGCCGAGATCATCCAGCAACGGTTGCTCGAAGGCGTGCCGCTCAGCCGCGCCGATCTGCAAGCTGCAATCATGCACGGTGCGGTCGAGCGTGTGCGGCCGAAGATGATGACCGTCGTCGCCATCATGGCCGGGCTGCTGCCCATTTTGTGGAGCACCGGCACCGGCTCCGAAGTCATGCGGCGGATCGCCGTGCCGATGGTTGGTGGCATGGTCTCTTCCACCGTTCTCACCCTGCTCGTTATCCCCGCGATCTACGCGATCGTAAAGGGATGGCGGTTGCCCCGCGAAGCCGCAGCCGAGGTCCCTGAACCCAAGAGGGTTCACGTTCCGGCTGAGTGAGGAGACGCGCTGTCCTCCCACGTCGCAGAGAATGGAGGACACCACTAACAACGAAAGCTACGAACATGATCAACAAGACAATTACGGCGATGCTGCTCGGCGGCTTGGCTATCGCCACCGTCTCAGGCGCCCTCGCGCAGTCCACGGCACCGGTCGCCCCTCCCGCTCAGAGCGGCGCCGCGATGCCGGGCATGCCGATGGGTGGCCAAGGCGGGATGCAGGGCATGAACATGAATGAACCGATGATGCAGCGCATGGACGCCATGATGCAGCAGATGACCAAGATGATGGAGAAGTGCAACAAGATGATGGAAACCATGATGCAGAAGCAACCGGGCGGCCCAGGCTCCTCACCGCGCAAGGGCTAACCGCATCCAAGCCGGGCGGGTCTGCAATCATAAGCGGGGCTGCCCGGCCGTTGGTTCGCCATAGGAAGGCGTCACGGCGCGAAGATCCAACTATATGGTGGGCTTCACGATACGATCTTCTCGTGTCGGATACCGATCTTCATCGGCGCCTGGCCCACACGAGCGCCAAAGGGGGCAGGACCACCCACTGTGCCACGGGCGACACGCCAGTGCCGAGCCAAGGCAGCGTCGGCATTGCCTCTGTATAGGCCCAGAACTGCCAAACGATGGTGCTCAGGTACTCGACGGCAATCGTGGTGACGACCGACACAGCTACGGTGCCCAGCATCACCGCGAGGAACCGTTGTTCGGGCCAGGACGGACTTCCTACAGTAAGCAGGGCAGCAACCACCGCAACGAGCGCAATCAGCACGTCGGCCGCCGTGCAGTGCAGAACCATCTGGGTGATCTCACACGCCGTGCCCGTATGCCATAGCGTATAAAGCGGGAACTGCACGACCTCCCAAGCAAAGTTCCCGATTGCCGACGCGAGCAGGTAACGCCGGAGCATTCGCAGCCAGTTCCGGCCCAGCGTCGGCTCAAGCATGGTGATGTTCAATCCTGACTGGGCCTGAATCGGCGGCCATTCGGGGCATATGCAGCGCCAGCAGTGAGGCAGTTGAGGCCAGGCCAAGCCCGGCCGACACCGCCGACGCCCCGGTGCCCACCCGGTCAATCAGGAACCCGAACAGCAGCGGTGCCGCGACCTGCGCCACCCGTGCCGGTGCCGCCAGCAACCCCGTACGAAGCCCGTAGCCAGCCTATCCGAACAGGGGGAGCGGCAGCGTGCCCGTGGCGATGGTCAGCCCGGCGATGCGCCGCTCTATAATCTGCGGCATGAGACACGGCTGGCAAGCGCGGCCCTGCCGTCACGGCCTCCCCATGCGGCAGCCGCCATCCCTCAAACAAGGCGTAGAGCGCCGGGATGACCAGCAGTGTCGCTTCGTTTGTTGGTGTGGACGGCCCCCGGCGGCATCGGGTGTGCCAGAATGAGGTCAGTGTTGATCTCAAACAGAGGAGACCGTCCGTGGAACAGGTTAGCCGAATTGGAATGGACACGTCGAAGCAT
>JAABUU010003202.1_pt1 | contig 21178 bp, 9 predicted proteins | sample 5559301 | NCBI WGS metagenome assembly JAABUU01 (sample SAMN10711884, study PRJNA513360) | rock metagenome | isolation source: Antarctica rocks | place: Antarctica: Victoria Land, Richard Nunatak white | reverse complement strand
CAGCTGTCCGACCGGTCTGAGCAGCAGACGCCGACCGCTAGCATTCGGTCGCGCGTACTCCTGGTAGGCCAGTCCCAAGGCGCCGGCCACCATGCCCGCTCCCCTCGCTCCTGCGCGAAGCCCTCTCGCTTGATGCGACAAAGACCTCGTGACGATGCCGATCAGGTAGCGCACACCGCCGGCAGCTATCCGAACCGAACCCTCGGCGACGGCTCTGGCCCGCCCGGCCAAACGGGCCGGTCCGGCGCTTATCTGCGCCAAACTAGTTAAACTCCACGAGTTACCGCTGCTCAGCGCGCGCATCAGGACCCATCGCCGCGTGACCCGAGAGGCCGGGACCCAGTCGGTGACTATGGCTTCGTTGTTCCACACCATCCGCGCCCCTCGGGTGTTCATGGTGCGGGTGAACAGAGTGTCCTCAGCCCCGCTTAGGCCGAGTGCGTTCTCGAACTCCAGGCCGTGCCGACGGACCCAGCGCAGGTCCAGCAGCAAATTGTTGGTCGCTGCGACGACAATCGGCGTTCCAGTCGGCATCCGTCGACGATCGAAGAAGCGCCCCGCGGCCACCCAAGAATCGGGTTCGACTTCGAACTTCGACACCACGGCCCCCGCAACAAGGTCCGACTGGAAGCTCGCCCGCGATTGCAACAGCTGTCGCAGCCAGTCGTCCTGCGGCACTTCGTCGTCGTCGATGAAGATTAGCAGATCTGCGTGCGACGCCTCCTGCAGTGCGCGATTTCGGGCGGCCGAAATTCCCGGTGACTGTTCGACGACGTACCTCAGGTATGGCGAGTTGAACTCATCAACGACGGTTTCAGCGCTGCCGCCAGGATCGTTGTCGATCACCAGCAATTCCATCTTCAGGGGCGCTTGAGTGCCGACCTCGACGTCGCTCCGCACGATGGCCATCTGCTCGAGCACGCAGCTGACTCCCGTACGCAACATGGTCGGCCGCAAATACGTCAGGACCGCAATGCACAGCGACGTCGGTTCCGGATCGCTCATTTCACCGACACCCTGTTCATCGCGGTGACCAACTCGACGATCTGCTCGCCATAGCGCCGTGGCGCGTGACGCTGCTCGGCCGTGGACGCATCGTCGATCGCGGTCATCCGGAACTCAGGCCAGGACGCGATCACGGATCGCACCGCAGCCGCCCAGAGATCCGGCCGTGTCGGGTCGACGGCCTGCGCCGACTCGTATCCGGCCGCCGCCTCCTGCAGCCCGCTGGTCGTGCTCACCACCAAAGGCCTCGCAGCAAGCACCGCTTCGACCGCCGTATTTCCGAACGGCTCGTCAACGGTCGACGGAATGAGTACGACGTCGCAATCGGCCACTGAGGCCCAGATGTCGGGTACGAACCCGCGGAACGTGACCCGGTCGCCCAGAGCGGCCGACGTCACCGCATAGCGAAGTTCCTTCTCAAACCATTCGTAGCCCGGGTACACCGAACCGAGCAGATCAAGACGAACATCGACACCCGCATTTGACAGTTGTCGACAGGCTTCGATTGCCACCTGCGGGCCCTTGCGCGGTGACAGCCGGCCCAGGAAGAGCAACCGGACAGGCCCGACAAGTTCCAGTCGGGCCGGCACGACGACCGATGGCCCGGGGATCCCGTTGTAGACGACGCGAGATCGTCGAGCCAACCGCGGGATTGAGTCGGTCAGCACTCGCATGCTGAAGCGACTGTTCAGGATCACGACGTGAGCACACAGCACCGGTGCAGTCATGACCCGTCGCACGAACGCGGGCGCGGATCGCTCCGCCTCGTGCACATGACAAGTGACGTGTCGCCCCATCAACCGGCCGATGACGAGCCAGAAGGGAATGGTAACGGTGTTGACGAAGACCCCGTCGGTTCCGGCCTGTCGGATTAGACGGATGGCCGGGGCCGCGCCACGAACGCCATCGCTGAGAAGACGGAACATTCCTGCCGGTCGCAGAGCACTCTTGCGCAGGACCGGCGTGCGGCAGAACCGAACTACGGCTCCTCTGCGTTCCAGTTCCGGCACCAGGGGACCGGAGGTGGGCAACGTGACCACCACCTCGAACCTGCTGCGCAGGAACGCCTCGACCGACTCAAGCAGGACGCGGTCGGATCCATACAGCTCAGCGCTCGGATGGGCAATCAGCAATCGCTTGCGAGCGGGTGCCACAGACGACGATGTCGTCCGGGGTCGAATCAAGGCCCTGGCACCGAGCAATACTCCGACCAGTGCGCCGCGTGCCGCGGCGAGTAGAACGCTCGGTGTATGCAGCATCTGGCGACGCCCTCCACGAAGCAGGATCTGCCAGGTCTCCCGGGGTGTCGAGAGCAACCAGCGGAATACTCCACGTCGGTCAAGATGCCGGGCGGCGAAAACCATGCGGTTGCGGGAGTTGTAGTAGTAGTACGCGTTCGACTTCGCGCGACCTCGCTGAGTGCCCTGCGTGCCTCCCTCGTCGTGCACCACCGAAAGGTCGCTGCGCACCACCAGCCGGCCGCCCGCGTCCTCGGCTCGCAGGCTCAGATCGACGTCCTCCCAGTAGAGGAAGAACGCCTCGTCGAAGCCGCCGACCTTCAGCCACAGTTCTTCGTGCACGGCCACGCAGGCACCGGTGAGCCACCTCCGGGTTGGCCCCGTCGCTACGTGCGCCACGCCGATCTCGGATGGGACCGGGTGGGAGTCGCCGGACACCGACCGGTCCCGAAGCATCCGCCCCGTCCACAACGACACCAGCGATCCCTGAAAGACTACGTCGCCCGACGAATCCCTGATGAGCGGGGCAACAAGATCCGCCCGATGCGCGGCAACATGCTTCCGCAGCTGCTTCGCGACATCCGGGGTCAGCGCGGCATCGGGGTTGAGCACAATAAAACTCGCACACCCGAGTTGCCGAGCTCTGGAGACGCCGGCATTGACGGCTGCTCCGAAACCCTCATTGTGCGGCAGCTTCACGAGTTCCCAGTCGTTCTCGGTGACGAGCGCCACGAGCGCGCGTCGTTCCGCGGCCGTCGAGAAATTGTCGACCACAATGATCCGGAAGTTTGCACCGAACGCGGAACCTTTCGGCACATTCGCTCCGAGCAATCCGTGAGAGCCGAAATTGACTATTACGATGCCGGTGAGCCCGATGCCCGATACCTTTCCCAGCCGTTCTTCGGCATTCGCCATGAATCCCCCTACGAACTCGCCCTCAGCAATGGCACCCCGGTGCCCGGCCACGTCTGGCGTCTTGATAGTTGTCACTATGGAGCTGCTCTCTTCCTACCAGCCCGCTAAAGACGACCGGGTGGCCAGCAGAATACTGCCGACCACCCGACGCACTACTGAACGTGTTCAGGCCACCCTGCCCCAGGGCTTGTGTCAGTTAGGCGAACCCACCGAGATGTTGTCGACCGTGGAGATCACCGGGGCGTTGGTGGAACTTCCGGAAAGGTAGCTCTGCCATCCGATGCTACCCACGCCCTGAAGGCTGGCCGTGGTATCGGTCGTGGTCGCCTGATAGGCGGTCGGTTCGTTGACGCCCTTCCATGCCTTGGCCGACAAGGCCGTAGTACCGCTGCCTGTCAGAACGAACCGGACGTGCAGCACATCGCCGGCGGTGTAGGTCAGGCCCGTGACGGTCACTGACTTCAAGGTCGTCTCGGTGCCGGACACGAGCTTCGTCAGGATGAGCGTGGCGGCCCCGTTCGAACCGATCACCGCCTTGGCCCGATAATCGGACGTTCCGGAGTGCCGAGCGATCAGCGTCTGGTAAACGCCCCCACCGGTAGCCGCGACGTTGATTGACACGTCGGCCGAATAGTTGACGTTGGACGCCGACACACTGTTCAAGTAGGCCAACGGGCCGACGCCGGCGGCGTTGAGATTGATCTTGCCGGCGCTCCCGGAAACCGAGTACAGGCTTGGTGCTCCTACAGTCCAGGCCCCGCCCTTGTCAGCCGTTCCCCACTGCCCGGTGAGCGTGCGACCGAAGGTATCCGCGGCGTAGACCGTCGGCGCCGCGACCGTCACGGTCACCGGCTTGGTGATCGACGTGCTCCCACCCTGATTATCCGTCACCGTCAGTTTGACCTGGTAAGTACCAGCCGCGGTGTAGGCGTGCGACGAAGTCTTACCAGTTCCGGTTGCGCCGTCCCCGTACGCCCACGCATAGGAGGCCACGCTTCCGTCGGGATCGGAGGAAGCGCTGGCATCGAAGGCCACGGACAGGTTCGTCACTGCGCCGCTAAAATCAGCGACCGGGGGCTGGTTGGCCGCCATCGCCACCGTGACCGGAGTGGTGACCGTTCCGGTCGCACCCTGGTTGTCGGTAACAGTTAGCTTGACCTGGTAGGCACCGGCCGTGGCGTAGGTGTGCGACGGAGTCTTGCCGGTACCCGTCTGCCCATCACCGAAGGCCCAGGCGTAGGAGGCAACCGCACCATCAGCATCGGTCGACCCGCTGGCATCAAACGTCGCAGATAGGTTCGCTAGCGTCGTCGTGTACGACGCCACCGGCGCCTGGTTGGCGGCCACCGTCACCGCCTGGCTCGACGAGCCCGTCGCGCCCTTGTCGTCGGTGACAGTCAGCTTGACCGTGTACGTGCCATCGACCGAGTAGGTGTGCGACGGCGTGGCGCTCGAAGCCGTCGTGCTGTCACCGAAGTCCCAGGCGTAGGACGCGATAGAACCGTCCGAATCCGACGACGCACCGCCGTTGAAAGTCACCGCCCGGTTCGCCGCCGTGAACGTGAACGACGATGTCGGAGGCTGATTCGGCGGTGCAGTGGCGACCACGTTCTGCATGGAAGTCGCGGTCGCACCCTGGTTGTCGGTAACAGTCAGCTTCACCTGGTAGGTACCGGCCGTGGCGTAGGTATGCGACGAAGTCTTGCCGGTACCCGTCTGCCCATCACCGAAGGCCCAGGCGTAGGACACGATCGATCCATCAGGATCGGACGAGGTGCTCGCGTCGAAGGTAGCTGCGAGGTTGGCGACCTCCGTGACGAAGGCGGCCACCGGCGGCCTATTGGCCGCCACCTGGATGGTTTGCTGGGCCGCATTGGTCGTACCCTGATCGTCCGTCACGGTTAACTTGACCGTGTAGCTGCCGTCGGCGGTGAACGTGTGTGCCGCCGGCTTGACGCCGGTGCCGGTGATGCCGTCGCCGTAGTCCCAGGCGTAGGAGGCGATGGTTCCATCAGAATCGGTCGACGTCGTTCCGTCGAAAGTGACGACGCGATTGGCGACGTTGGTGGTGAACGCCGCAACTGGGGCCTTGTTGGCGGCAGCCGGGCTGCCGAGCGAATAGTCGGTCGCGACCTGGGAGGCGGTCAGTACGGTCGGGTACACCGCGACCTCGTCAATGGTGCCGTTGAAGTACGGGCTGGATGAGCTCCAGGTGCGGTCACCGCCGACCTTCCAGTAGCCGGTGTAATCCTGGGCGGACGTCTGCGGGTTGGTGCCCACGAGGGCTCCGTCCACGTACAGCCTCATACCATCCGGTGCGCCTTGGGTGGCCACCACGTGATGCCACTGGTTATCGTTGTAGGCGCTCCCTGAGGTGATCGTATTGGTTTGGTTGGTGTACGTCCCAAACACCAGCTGCCCATTGTCCTGCATATAGATGTGGCGGTCATAGCCGCTGGATAGCCCGTCCTGGATGTTGCCGAACCCGATTAACTTGCCGCCGACGTTCGTGGCGGTCTTGAACCAGGCTTCCTCGGAATAGGTGGTCGGATTGTTGAACGCCATGGTGCTGCTGACCATGCCGCTCGAGCCGTCGAACTGCACGGCCGTGTTTCCGCCGAGGGTAGGCAGGCCTGGCGCGCCGAGCGTCGCACCGCCGTAGTAGATCCCGTTGTCGAGGTTCGTGCTGGAATCCGACGCAGTGCTGCCGGAAGTATCTGACAGGCGCCAGTACAGGTCGGGATTGTTGTTATAGACGGTCGACCCGTAGCCGTCGGCCGGCGCGGTCGGCAGGTTGGGTGACCGTCCGCTGGCCACATACTGGGCCTGGACTGTCTGCTTGCTCAACACTGTCGGGAAGATGGCGACCTCGTCGATATCACCGGCAAAGAAGTTGTTCGCCGGCTGATTCGTCCAGCCACCGAGATTGTCCCCGCCGACTCGCCAGAATCCTTGATAGTTCTGACCGCTGGTCACGTCTGCCCTGGAGCCGACCTTCAGCCCGTCGATGGAGAGCACCATTCCGTTCGCGCCGAGACTGGCTGCAACCTGGTGCCACTGGCCGTCGTTGTAGGTGGACGACGACACCAGGGTCGAAACCTGGTTGTTGAAGACACCGAAAATGATGTGCCCTGCGTTGTCCATGTAGATGTGGCGGTCGTAGCTGGCCGAAGTGCCTGCCTGGGTATTGCCGAACCCGAGGATCTTGCCGCCGCTCGTCATCGTGGACGCCGCACGGAACCAGGCCGTTCCAGTGAACACGTCGGGCGCCTGCACTGCTGTCGCTGTCGCAGCCGAGGCCGTGGAGGAACCGTTGAACGAGGCAGCGGTGTCCCCGCTGACCGCGCCGGAGGTTCCCCAGGTGACTCCGGCGCCGGCCCTGGCGTCGTTGAAGCCGACGTGGTCGATGAACGTGGGCCCGGCCGCCTCGTTCATTGGCCAGTAGGGTGCCGCTCCGTCAGCCGTCACCCGTTGTGCGTAGGTTGAAGCGCCCGTACCGGTCGCGGGCGTGACCACCGTGATTGGATCACCGACGGCTGTGTGGCCGGCCGCGTCCGTGGCGTAGAGCTTGTAGTAATAGCTGGTCGAAGGTTTGAGGCCGGTGTCGATGAAGCCCATGGTGGGTCCCCAGAATGGCGACGCAACGGTCGATGTGAAGGCCGGGGTGGCAGTATTGCCGTTACGGACGACCTTGTACGTCAGGGTTAAATCGTCACGATCCCAGTTCGTCGGCCAACTCACGCGCATGGTGGTCGCGGACAGCGGAACCAGCGTGGACTTGAACTTGGGGCCGCTTAGCATCGGGCCCTGGAGGCCCGGCGCGATCGGCTTGACGGCGAAGCGGACCAGACCCGCCTGGGCCACGCCGTTGACTGACGGAAATTCGCCTCCCAGCACGACGTAGCTGGCATTTCCCTTGATCGACCAGGCAGCCTGCGATTGTCCGCTGATCGTTCCTGTCGTCAGGTCGGGGAACCAGTTGATCAGCGACGGGCTCTTGGTGCCTGCCCAGTTGTAGTAGCCGTAGGGGTCGTTACCTATGGTTCCAGTGGCGTTCGCGGTGAAGGCCAGCGCGTGGTGGAACGTCCACTGCGGCGATGTCTGGGGGAAACCGCCGATATTCCCACAGTAGTGCGCGTGACTGACGGTGTAGACGATGCCGTTGACCGGGAACGCGTCGTAGGTATCGCCGTGGCAGTCTTCGACCCAGTTAATGTTGCCTGTTGCCAGATCGGCCGAGAATGTGCCCTCGAGGTTGCCGGGCGCTCCGAACACGTAGCCGGTCCCGTAGATTGCACTGCCGTCGGTGGACAGGCTGGTGATGTCGGCCTGCGAACCGTAGTTCTGGACCGTGTTGCCTGCGTTCCAGGGCAACAGCGCCCCGGTCGACGGTGACACTGCCGCCAGTCCGAGGGCCGGAGTCGCGTTGACGTTTGCGAAGCGGCCACCGACGATGAGCTTGCTGGCATCTGGGGTCATCACCATTGCAGTGACGGGGGCGTCAGCGGTCGGTGCCCACGCCGACAGGGCGCCGGAGGTGCGATCGGCTGCTGCCAGGTACTGACGGACAACGCCGTTGACGGTCTTGAAGTCGCCGCCGAAGTAGACCGAGGAGTTGGTGGCGACGACGGAGCGCACCGTCGTCTGTGCGAGCGGAATGAAGGAGGGCAGCAGCGCGCCCGTGCTCAGGTTGTAGCCGGCGATCCGGGATCGCGTCTGCCCGTTGGCCTGGGTGAAATCACCGCCGACGTACAAGTACTTGCCGTCAGGCGAAGCAGCGACCGACAGCACCTGCCCATTGAGGTCGGGGGCGAACGACGTGATTAGCGCCCCGGTCGTGATGTCGTACGCCAGGAGGTTGTTGCGCACCGTGTTATTCGTGCCGGCCGAAGCACCTGAGGGACGGGCGTTGCCGAATTTGCCACCGGCGTACACGGTGTTGCCGACAACGGCCTGCGACCAAACGATGCCGTCCACCTGCACGGTGGGCAGCGCGTCAGCCGTCACGTTGTTCGCAGCCGGCTGGGCAATGGGGCTCAGTGTCGCCGAAACATCGGCTGACGCGGCCGGTGCGATCGCTGTAGTCACCACTAGGCCCGCCAGCATCAGCGCGGCAACGGTGCCCATCGAAGCCATCCGACGCGCCAGCGCAGAGGTCTTGCCCATTGCTTTCTCCTGAATCATTTGGAATCGCCGACAAAGAGCACGACGAGAGCGGTATTGAGGACAGTGACGCTGATGGAGATTGGATCCGTAGACTTGGCAGGGAGCGAGAACACATAGACACCCGAGACGGAGCGGCCGGCCGCCAGCGAATTCGCCAGCGGATTCGAGTCGTTCTGGCTGATCGTCGGGGCTGGCAAACCCGCGTGATCGGCAACCGTGACCGTCACCTGGCTGAGGTCGACCGCCCTCGACGATCCGTTCTTGACCTTCAGCGTGATAGACACTGCAGGCCCGGAGATTTCGCCCGGACGGTGCGCAACAGCACTGATCCGCGTGACCCCAGTGATCGAGGCGCTGATGCCGCCTCCGACCTGCGCCCTGCCGGTCAACGGGACAGCCGCCTCCGTGGTCACCGTCGACGACCTGACCGTTTGGCGGATGTTGCCGCCGCTCGGCGCAGCAACCGGGACCGTCCGTGCCGGAACGGTCGACAGCGACGCCCGGGTCGTCTCGGCCGACGATGTCGGATCCGCGCCCCCTGACGTTGAAACCGGGGCTGCCGTGGAAGTCCGGGCCGTCAACGGCGAAGCCGAAACAACTGAAGTCGCGGCCGGTACGCGGGCCGCTAGCGCGGCAACGGACGACGTAGAACCTGCGGCCGCTGGTGATGCCGACGATACTGTCGGCATCGAGGTGGAAGAACAGGCGGCCAGCGCCAGTGCGGACGCTAGGACGACCATGCGGAGTGCTCTGCTGGCGGAGCTGTTGGGTTTCACGATGATTTTCCAGACTGCTGGTTCAAGGAACCCATGTCGCGGAACCATTTCACTGATGCGAGCGCCAGAAAAACTGCGTTGCACGCGAAAAGGCCGACATAGATGGGGAAGAAGACCTGGGGAAGCCCCCAGAGCACGAAGACGATGCAGAGCAGGCCATAGTCGGTTGGCATGACCAGCAGCGAACGCAGGCTGGTCGTACGGCCGCGGTCGATCTCGGCGCCGGTCATGAGCAGAACATTTCGGCGCAGCTGATCGTTGAGAATCATCCCGAAGAAGGAGACGGCCGCAACCACCGCGAACCCGATCGGGACGAGCCACCAGCCGGGCGCGATACCGAAGAAGCGGTACACGCCGATCAGTACCGCAAGATGCAGGGCCGAGATCTTGGTAGCGTCCACCATGTGGTCGAGCCACTCGCCGGAGACGCTGCCGCCGCCGCGGAGGCGGGCCAGTTGTCCGTCGGCCGCATCGAACGCGTAACCGAGCACCAGACACAGGGAGATGACGATTCCCGTCAGCACCGTCGGGTGCCAGAAGATCAGCACCGCGACACCGGCGAACGAGAAGGCCGCGCTGACGGCTGTCACCATGTTCGGGGTCATCCCCAACAGATGGGCGATTGCGGCCAGCGCCCGGCCGGCTGGCCGGTTGACAAATCGCGAGTATGCCGGGGCTCCCTTTGTCGTCTTTTGCGCCCCGCCGAGTCGAGCTACGGTCACCCGGTACCCCGGCCGGACGACCGGCGCACCGCTGGTGCGATTGCACGCATCGGTCTCGATATTGGACATCAGGTGCCCGCGCGGGCGGTCGCGGCAGGGCGCCGACCGCCGCATGACGCGTGCGCAGCGGCAAGCCGACGGCATAACGCTTCATAGCTATCGGTGACCTTGTCCCAGTCGTACAGGGACGCCCGGGCCAATGCCATCGACCCACGCGCGGACGTTCCGGCTGGGTCCGCTTCCGCTTGGTCGATCAAAGACGCCATCTCCTCCGGGCGGGTGAAATAGCGGCCCGCCTCGCCGAGTACCTCACGGTTAAACACGACGTTGAAGGCGTTTGTGGGCGCCCCCGCACCGAGCGCTCGAAGCAGTGAAGGGTTCGTACCACCGACGGAGTGGCCGTGAAGATAGGTCCTGGCGTTTGCGTACAGCTGGTCGAGCAGATCCTGGTCCCACACGCCCCCGAGGAATCGGACGCGACCGTCGGCGGCCTCACGTACCTGCCGTGTGTACTCGTCCGAGTAGGGAGCGGAACCGACCACAACGAGGGGCAATGCAGCGGCACTGGCAACGTAACCTTGAACGATCTCGAGCACATGGTTCTCCGGCTCAAAGCGGGCGACCACGAGGTGATAACCGTTGGAACTCAGATCCAACTCAGCGAGCCGACCGGCGTCCGACCCGACGGCTGGAGCGCCGTACGAGATGACATCGGTTGTGGCACCGAAAGTTTCGCGGTAGTAGTCGGATATTCCTATGGCATCCGCGATCAGCGCATCAGACCAGCGGACAGAAAGCTTCTCGGCCAGCTTGTAGTAACGCTGCCCGGTCCGTCCCCACTTCGCGCGCCGCCATTCCAGACCGTCAACGTGAGTCGCGAGCGGAATACCGCGTGCACGCAGCACCGGAAGGAACGGGGCGTTCGCACAATTGAAGACGATCGCAGCGTCGGTCCGATGACGAAACAGGTGCGCAGCCGAAAGACCGGTGTGGCTCAGCGTTTCCAGTGAGCGTCGGCGCAGGGCCGGGAGATGGACGAGGGACATACCGCGGTAAAGGGCCGGGCGCTTGTCGTTGTCACCCTGTTTACGGCAGTACACGACGACCTCGTGCCCACGAGCCGCAAGCCGGGCGCCGACCTCCTCGACGCACGTCTCGAATCCACCGTAGTGAGCGGGAACGCCCCGCGTTCCGACCAGTGCTACGCGCAGCCGCGCGCCACCCTTGGGGAAAGAGTCGACATCAGGCGGCAGCGGTGCGCCGGAGTTCGTCACGAGACCACCGAAACCGTGCGGCCGAAATCGTTAGTTGGTTCGGCGGCCAACCTGGACTGTGAGACGACCCCGCTCTGTCTGATATGCAACAGCCGACCGGCAGGTGCCGCGCGATGACCGGAACGCGATGCGGCGAACAGACCGACAGTCAGTAGGGTGATGCCCAAAAAGGCCCAGGTGGCTGTTTCCAGGGGAACGCCGAGTACCTGAGGCGTGGCAGGGACACTCACCGCGACTGGCGCAGTCGCCTGCGCAGAAGCTGGTCCAACGCCATAAAAAAGCGCACCGCAAACCAGCGTGATCATGAGGGCCAGGCTTCGGATGAGCCCAGCAAAAACTGAACGAAAAAGCATCGGGTGAGCCCCCTTCGAGGCAATACGTGATAGCGGTTCACTCGAACCCAGGCAATCCCCGACGTTTCGCCTGTGTCATAGCCTCCATTCGGAGCACCCCAAAGGTAACACTTCGTGTCTGCATTGGAAAACTGCGCCACCCAATCAGCCTCTTTTCAGCCTAAAGGGCATGAGCGGGTTGTCAAGAGCACCCAATCGGCACAGTCAGTCGTCGTCTCGTTGAAATTCAGCACGACGTTACCGGCTGCACGACACTCACGCCCTAACGTGTGGCGAGGCTTGTCGTTACCGCGTCCTTGCGTTCCATCACATACAGCGACGATCGGGGCTCGGAGTGCGGAATCGCGGACTGCGGTGCCGGTCATCTGTCTTTCGTCACCAGCAGTCAGAACCAGGGCGTGACGACGGCTGCCAGTCGCAACCCATCAGACCGACGACCACGGACTCAGGGCTGTTGTGCGACGGGTCCGTGAAGTGCTCGGTCAGACGCTGGCCCAGGATTGCTCGCGTTGTGGAGTTACTTTCGTGCACTACCTAGAACTGCGACGGTCGGTACCTGGATAGGCGGCGACCGGGCCAGCACCCAACGTAGGTCACCCTCGGTGCGATCGTCCGGTGCATCGCCGGAACTCGGATGTCGCGCAGGCGGACTGCCCAGCACTCAACTCACTGCTCGTCGGAGTCGGTGCCGCACAATCGTCGTGCAGCATCGAATTCCACGCTTCTGTCCTCGCTGTCCGGTCCACTGCCACTGCGCCTCGGTACGTCAGGCGGCACGCGTCGTTGGCACCAGGTTTTTCAGCACCTGCTCACAGAATGTCAACAACGGTATGTCTCGCAACGGATCGGCGGCCAGCCGGTCTGACTCTGTCGGCGGACGCAGGGTGAGGGTGTTGGTCAGCTGGCGGTACTTCGAGCCCGGGTAGAGCCGGGTCGCCCGCAGCTGCGCCGACTCGGGCAGCAGCAGTGGCGAGAACCGCAGGCCCTGTGGTCCCAGCGCCACCTCGGACACGTCGGCGACCCGGCAGGTCTGCCGGAAGGCAGCAACCGCCAGCAGGTTCTCCGACTCGGTTGGTAGTGGGCCGTAGCGGTCGACCAGTTCGGAACGGACCGCCTCGATGTCCTTCGAGGTGACGGCAGCGGCGATCTTCCGGTAGGCATCGAGCCGGAGCCGCTCGGACGGGACGTAGTCATGCGGAATGCTGGCGTCGACGGGTAACTCCACCCTGACCTCCAACGCCTCCACTTCCTCCTCTGCGCTCTCGTCCGCGCCCGGAGCACCGCTGGCCTTCTTGAAAGCGGAGACCGCCTCACCGACCAGCCGGATGTAGAGATCGAACCCGACCCCGGCGATGTGACCGCTCTGCTCCGCGCCGAGAATCGATCCGGCGCCCCGGATCTCGAGATCCCGCATGGCAACGGCCATGCCGGCCCCGAGGTCGGAATTCTGTGCGATGGTGGCCAATCGGTCGTGTGCGGTCTCGGTCAGCGGCTTCTCACCCGGATACAGGAAGTAGGCGTAGCCGCGCTCCCGGCCGCGGCCGACCCGCCCCCGCAGCTGGTGCATCTGCGACAACCCCAGAATCTCGGCGTGGTCGACGATCAACGTGTTGGCGTTGGAGATGTCCAGGCCGGTCTCGACGATGGTGGTGCAGACCAGCACGTCGGAGGAGCGGTCCCAGAACCCGTCGATCACCTTCTCGAGGCGGTCCTCGTTCATCTGTCCGTGGGCAACCGCGATCCTGGCCTCCGGCACCGCCTCCCGAATGCACCCGGCCACCGCGTCGATGTCGGCAACCCGGTTGTGCACGAAGAAGACCTGACCGTCGCGAAGGAGTTCCCGCCGGATGGCCGCTGCGACCAGCTTGTCGTCGTAGCTGCCGACGTAGGTCAGGATCGGGTGCCGCTCCTCCGGCGGGGTGAGGATCGTCGACATCTCCCGGATGCCGGCCAGGCTCATCTCCAGGGTGCGTGGAATCGGCGTCGCCGACATGGTGAGCATGTCGACGTGCGCCCGGAGCGCGGTGATGTGCTCCTTGTGCTCCACGCCGAAACGCTGCTCCTCGTCGACGATGACGAGTCCGAGATCCTTGTACCGCACGGTCGGCTGCAACAGCCGATGGGTACCGATGACGATGTCGACGCTGCCGTCCGCCAGGCCCTTGATCGTCGTCTTGGAATCCGCGTCGCTGGTGAACCGGGACAGCCCCCGAACGGTCACCGGGAACGCCGACATCCGCTCACCGAAGGTCGAGAGATGCTGTTGGGCAAGCAGAGTGGTAGGCACCAGAATGGCGACCTGCTTGCCGTCCTGCACCGCCTTGAAGGCGGCCCGGACGGCGATCTCGGTCTTGCCGTAGCCGACATCACCGGAGATCACCCGGTCCATCGGGGCCGCCTTCTCCATGTCGGCCTTGACCTCGTCGATGGCCGCCATCTGGTCCGGCGTCTCGGTGAACGGGAAGGCGTCCTCCAGCTCCCGCTGCCACGGCGTGTCCGGCCCGAAGGCGTGGCCGGGCGCTGATGCACGTGCGGCGTACAACTGCACCAGTTTTGCGGCGATGTCGCGGACCGCCTTGCGGGCCCGGCCCTTGGTCTTAGCCCAGTCGGCCCCGCCCAGCTTGTTGACGGTCGGCACCTCGCCGCCGATGTAGCGCGACAGCAGGTCCAACGCGTCGGTGGGCACGAACAGCCGGTCGCCGGGATGCCCCCGCTTGCTCGGGGCATACTCCACCACCAGGTATTCCCGGACGGCACCGCCGGAGGTCCGGCTCACCAGGTCGATGTACTTGCCGATGCCGTGCTGGGCGTGCACCACGTAGTCGCCAGGCTTGAGCGCCAGCGGGTCCACCGCATTGCGGCGACGGGAGGGCATCTTCGCGCCCGCCGATTCGGGTGCCGAGCCCCGGGTACCTGTCAGGTCCGACTCGGTGATCACTGCCAACCGGGATCCGGTGAGAATGAACCCGTCCTCCAGCCGGCCACGAGCCACGGTGACCATGCCGGGTCGGGGCAACTCGCGCATCTCGTCACCGGCCGGTGTCACGGCCAGATCGGCCTCGGCGAGTCGCTCCGCGGCCCGGGCCGCGGTACCCGCGCCTGGGACCACGATCACGGTGACGCCGCCGCCTGTTGCCCGGTCGGCCGCATCGGAGATGGCAACGGCGATCTCGCCGCGGTAGGAAGGGGCGGCCACGATGGCTGCCCGCGCCGGGTGCGCTTGGCCGTCGCCTTCCGCACCGTGGGTTCCGGTGCTCGCTGCTTCGGGGCTGTCGACGCCGAACGGCGCAATCCGCCACAGTGGCAGTTCGTGGTCGCGGATCACGTCCTGGACCTCGCCCAGGGTGCGATAGGCCGACTCGGCCAGGTCGATCGGGGCCTTGCCGCCGGTCGCCGCGGCCATCCAGGAGGCGGCCAGGAAGTCGGCGCCGGTACGCACCAGGTCCTCGGCCCGGCTGCGGATCCGCTCCGGGTCGGCCAGTATCACGTGCGTTCCGGCAGCCAGCAGCTCCGGCAGCAGGGTCAGTCGTCCGGGCAGCAACACCGGGATCAGCGCCTCCATGCCCTCGACGGCGATCCCGGCGGCCAGCTTGCCCAGCATCTCGGCCAGAGTGGGGTCGCCGGTACCCGCGGCGGACAGCTGCGCGGCGCGCTCCCGCACCTCTTCGGTGAGCAGGATCTCCCGGCAGGCCGGCGCCATCAGTACCCGGTCCGGTTCCGCCCTGTCGTTGTCGGCGGCGATGGTGCGCTGGTCGGTGACGGCGAAGGTGCGGATGTCGGTGACCTCGTCACCGAAGAACTCCACCCGCACCGGATGCGCGTCCGTGGGCGGGAAGATGTCGAGAAGGCCGCCCCGGACTGCGATCTCGCCTCGCTTCTCCACCATCTCGACGCGGGTGTAAGCCAGGGTGACCAGCCGATCGACCAGCTCGCCGAGATCGGTCCAGTCCCCGACCCGGAGCACGACCGGCGCCAGTTCACCCAGATCCGGCGCCATCGGCTGGATCAGCGAGCGAATGGTCGCCACCACCACGGACAGCGCACCGGCCGGATGTTCCTCCGGGTGCGCCATCCGGCGCAGGGTCGCAAGGCGCCTGCCGACGGTGTCGGCCCGCGGCGAGAGCCGCTCGTGCGGCAACGTCTCCCAGGACGGGAAGATCATCACCTTGTCCGCGCCCAGCAGGTCCCCGATGGCGGCGGTCGCCACCTCGGCCTCCCGGCCCGTCGCGGTCACCAGGACCACCGGCACCCCGGCTCCCCCGGCGGACTTCTCGGCAGCCAGCGCCGCGGCCAGGAACGGGCGGACGCCGGGCGGCGCGATGATCCGGTTGGTCGGTGCACCCGCCGCCGCGACGACGTCCCGCACCTCTTCGGTGTCGAGCACAGCGGCGAGCAGCCCGGCCAGCACCGGGCCGGTAGCCGGCTTCGCCGGTGTCTGCCCGCTCGCCGTCGCCGCGGTCCTGATTGCTACCTGCTGTGCCACCGGTACTCCTTCTCACCTCTTGCTGGGCGGCATCACTCGCCCGCTCCAGTCGGGTGCCGCCCTCGAAGCCGCGCAGTTGCCGTGCGAGGTCGCCGTGTCGACACGCCAGAAAGCCCCCGAGCACGCAGCACGGGGGTATGCAACATCGACTTTACCGCTGCTACACCGCCAGCGCGGGCCTGACGCAACCCCGAGACGCTCGGGTTGGTCCGCTCAGTGACCCATCTCGCCGGCGGTGGCCTGGATCCGGGCCAGCCGCTGGGCGCTGGGCCAGCGCACCTTCGTCGCCCAGCCGAACTTCTCGAACAACCAGATCGTTCTGGCGGAGATGTCGAGCTGACCGCGCAGAACCCCGTGCCGGGCACAGGTGGGGTCGGCGTGGTGCAGGTTGTGCCAAGACTCGCCGAAGGACAGCAGCGCCAGCGGCCAGAAGTTCGCCGACTTGTCCCGGGCCACGAACGGGCGCTCACCGATCATGTGACAGATCGAGTTGACCGACCAGGTGACGTGGTGCAACAGGGCGATGCGCACCAGGCCGGCCCAGAAGAACGCGGTCAGCGCGCCGTGCCAGGACATGCTGATCAGGCCGCCCGCCACCCCCGGCCCGAAGATCGACAGCAGCGTCCAGACCCAGAAGTACTTACTCTGCCGGGCGACATCCTTGTCGGCCAGCAGATCGGGAGCGAAACGTTCCTGGTTCGTGTTGTCCCGGTTGAAGATCCAGCCCATGTGGGCATGCCAGAACCCTCTGCCCAGGGCGCCGACCGAGGTGCCGTAGAGCCATGGCGAGTGCGGGTCGCCCTCCCGGTCGGAAAAGGCATGGTGCCGCCGGTGGTCTGCTACCCAGATGATGACCGGACCCTGCGCAGCCATCTGCCCGGCTGCTGCGAGGGCTATCCTCAGCGGACGGTTCGCCTTGAAGGAGCCATGAGTGAACAACCGGTGGAAGCCCACCGTGATACCCATGCCGGAGATGACGTAGAACACCGCAGCGATGGCGACGTCAGTCCACCTCAAGCCCCAACCCCAGGCAAATGGGACAGCGACGATCACTGCCAGCAATGGGAGCACAGAGAAGCCGTAGACCGCGAGCTGGGCGGCGATGCCGCGTTGGCCGTCGAGGACCGGCTTTCCACCGGAGTTCGCCGAAGTGGCATGGGCAACGGGAGCGGCTATCACGACACCACTGAATTGCGGAAGAGTCACGGGCGATCAATCTGCTTAGGCAGCCGGTGCGGCCCGGCGGCATGGGAATCGTTGCTCGCATCCGAGGCGCTGCACCTGCCCTGGCGCTGATCTACCATCGGGGACGTGCCGTACGGACGAACCTCACGCTACCGCGTGTGGCCCGCGAGGCAAACTGCTGCCATCCCGGCGTGGGATAATATTCAAAGGCACATTCCGCCGTGGTGTAACGGCAGCACCTCTGATTTTGGTTCAGATGGTTCAGGTTCGAATCCTGGCGGCGGAGCAAAACGGTGAAGGGTCGGTTCTAACAACGCAGCACGCCCTCGAGCCACGTCGCCCAGCGCCGCACCCCACGGTTGTCTCACCTCAGCGCAAGCCGAGCGCCCAAATATCTTTCGCCCACGGGCATGCCGGACAGCAGCGACAAAACGGACGTCACCGGGACAGCCACGGTCGGCGCCAGATTCTGAACGGAGGAGATCACCGCTCCATTGCTGTCAACCGCATCCGATCCGTTGTCAAGCTCGGCCCCGGACGATTCTTCGCCAGTAGCATCGTGGAACGACGCAAGGCTGGTGAACACCGCTGGGTCGTTGTTTTGGCGCGCCCACACCACAAGCCAAGACGGCGAAGAGGCTCTGGTGCGCTGGTAGACGTTCCCGTTAGCGGTCACGCTCATCTGGGATGCGGACCTTGCGTGCCCGTAATCCTGAACGCTGAGGACGCTGCTACCCGTACTGCCGGTCATCACGTTGTTCAGAACCAGTACCGGGCCGGTGAGCCAAGTGACGGTCGGATCGGGCAAGGACTGCCGAGGATCGTGGCCCGCAGTCGACAGATTTGAGGAAACTCGGGAATCCTGGCTGATGAAAATCGGCTTCAATGTTCGCGCAATCGTATTGTTCATCACCACGGCATTACTGGTGTTAAAGATCCCGATTCCGTAGTTGGAACCGTTTACCACCACGTTATTCGCGATCTGGATATCGGAAGATATCTCCGCGATCACGCTGTAATCGGCATTGCCGTTGAAGATGTTGCCGGATACACGAGCCTGGTAAACAGACTCATCCAGCCAGAGACCCGTCCCTAGATTCCTGTCGAATTCGCTTGCCGTGATAGAGATGTTGCGAGAGCGCGTGATTTTGAAGCCACCGGCCACCGGTGCATAGTTGAAGTGCTCGGTATTGTTGTCGGTGACCAGTAAACCCGATGCGCTGAGCCGGTCAGCGTAGTTCGCCTGTATTCCGAGCATCCCACTGCGCGCCGAGGTCAAATTCTGCAGGACGACGTCGGTTGCGCCCACGCTGAGACCGGTGGTGGCGATGTCCGAGAACGCAACGTTCGCCACCGAATCCCCGTTGCCGCTGACCGTGACGGCGCCCATGTCCGGCACCGACGGCGCGTACCGGGTCACCCCAAATCCGCGGAGAGTAACTCCGGGCGCTGTGACGGTCAATGCCTTGGAAAGAGTGCTGGATCGCACGGCGTGCCCTGTCGGATCGCTGCCCAGGTACAGGCTGTCACTCGCATAGTCGACGTAGAACGTGCCGTTCGAAACACTGCTGAGGCTGGAGACCTGAGCTTGTGCAACGCCATCGATCCACACCTGGTCAGGATGCGCGGCCATAGGGTAATCGGCGTTGATGAAATTCCAGCCGACCGCGCTAGAACCGGCACTGCCGCGGGTGTAGCTCGGACTTGAGTCAAACTGGGTCGTCCACGCGCCGACTTTCCATGAGGTCGCCGAGCGCATCCACCCCGTGACCGCAGAGCTGCCGTCGAGCCATGCTGCTTCACCGGGATAGGACTGAATTGTAATATTCTTGTTGACGATGAGGGATTCGTGGTAGGCGCCAGCTCGCAACACGATCGTTTGTCCCGCAACCGCCTTGACCACGGCTGCCTCCAGCGTCTTTAGCGATTCCCCCGGCGAACCGGCCTGTGCATCGGATCCATCCGGCGAAACGAAGAGGGAACCAGCCGGAATCGGATAGGACGTGGACCCGATGGCCGCAGCGCCGTGCGAGCCGCCTGAAATTACTGGGGGGGTGACCGGTGCATCCGCGGTCGTGGTAATCGAAGCCGGTGTGGTCGTGGGCGACATCGTCGCGGTGGTCGGGGCCGTGCTGGAGACGCCGGTGGTGGCCGCGTCCGGCAAGGACGTCTCAACCCGGGTCGTCGATGCTGCTGGCGCGGTCGAGGGGTCTGACGTAGAGGTAGAGGCGGAAGATGTGGTTTCGGCCACCGCGGTCGAGGTAGCCGCCGTCGCACTGGTTGACGGCAACGCCGGCGGCGGGGGCGCGGACGTTGCCGTTGACGTATCGGCATCATTCGAACCGCTGGTGACCACTTCGGGCGCGGACACCGTGGAGGCAGCCGTGAAGTAAGAGAGCAGGAAGGAAATTGCGCCACTCGACGAGGACAGGTACTGCCAGGTGCCGACTCCGCCAGCCAACTCGATTCGCTGGGCCGAGGAATCATCGTACGTCAGCTGCCAGTCCGGCTTCGCAGTTCCGCCTTTCCAGGCGCGCAATCTCATTGCCACCGGATTCGTCCCCGTCACCGTGGTTTCCAGATTGAGCGACTGCCCGGCTGAAAGGACGGCGGGAATCGAAGTAACTTTTAATATCGTCTCAGTCGGACCGATGACGCGGGAAAAGCTGAGGCTCAGAATCCCGCCGGAGCCGACCGTGACCCGGCTACGATAAGTGGAACCATCGGACTGACGCCTGGATTCCAGGGCATGATAGAGACCCAACTGACTGGCCGAGATTGCCGTTAAGCCGGATGTCGATTGCATATCGACATCAGCGATCTGGGTCTGCATCAGCGAGGCAGCCACCGACAATCCTGGCGTGAGCGTCTTCATCAACGCCGCGCCGTGGGCCACACTGAAAGGATTCGTTGAACCGGTGTAATCGAGCGTGTAGGCACCCCCCGTGTCCGCCGAACCGAGGCCCGATCGAACCGAACGCCCAAAATCGTCTGAAGCCGCGGAAAACTGCGCTGCGGAAGCGTGCGATGCCACGACGTCGACGAACCCGATCGCACCCACCGCCACGGTCGTGGCGACTGCGACGGTGAGCCGCCATACACGACTCGGCTGAGATTTAACTCTGTGGGCACCCATGGCGTTCCTTCCAACTTGCGCCCGCCGGGCGCGCAGTAATGATGACAGCTACGTCACTGATGACAGCTACGTCCGTGAGGTCCACGGCAGGCAAACTTTGCGTCGCGCTTGGGTGTTTCGAACGTCGCGTAAACGTGAACGGATCAGCGTCTGGGTCCATGAGGACACCGTTAGGAGGCACTGACGAGACGGGGTGGCCCCGTTGGCCGTAGGCCCACTACCGGATGTACAGAAGATGCCGAACCGTAACGCGAACGTGCGTGGTTGCCGTGCTCGGGAAGGTGTTGTCGGGAACTCGCATTCGAGCCCCAGGTCACGGCCAGCGGCTCTTGCGCAGAGTCGAGTCCTCGTAACGTGATCTCCTTAATCTCCGGTACCTCATTTGACCCGAACTTTGTGCTGGCCGAGGGCGCACCCTACGGGCCTATGCCATCGATGTGTAGACCATTCGGGTGTCGAAATAATCCGTGTCGCAAAAGCTCTTGACAAATAGTTGTTCGAGCTTGGAAGGGTTCGGTGTGATTAAAGTCACATACTCGACCAAAAATGATTCTCGATATGCTCTTGTGCCTAGATCTGACGGGCGGTCTGAAGCGGTCCCAAACACCGAGTACGGTCATAGCGTTGATTTCAACTCGTAGTTCAGCCCACCACGACTGCGTTCACTGCTGAATCCATGGTTCGGCCAGTACGAGCGTGGGGACACGCCCACCCGTCGCTCGCCGGGCGACTCGTGTCGCGCCGAGAGCTTGACCAAGAGGACAAAGCAATGCTGGACGCTTCTGATGCCGTTTTACCTATCGCGGACATCAGTGCCGTCATCGTGCTGGCGGCTGGTGCCGGTACCCGCATGCGCTCGGCCGTACCGAAGGTTCTGCACCAGATCGCCGGTAAACCGCTTCTCTGGCATGCACTATCGGCCGCC
>JAABUU010003197.1_pt1 | contig 21195 bp, 20 predicted proteins | sample 5559301 | NCBI WGS metagenome assembly JAABUU01 (sample SAMN10711884, study PRJNA513360) | rock metagenome | isolation source: Antarctica rocks | place: Antarctica: Victoria Land, Richard Nunatak white | reverse complement strand
ACAGCAGCTCAGCTTCTTTCAGAGCATTGCCTCTGTGCGGGCTGACATACTTTGCTGGCCCCTGCGGTGAGATCCTTTAAGCTCTTAACGAGCACAGAGAACTCAGCGGCTGTGCTCACCCAAGACAACTGAAAGCAGGCAACAGCTAACAGCCCTGAAGGCAGGAGCAGCCCCACAACATGATACAGTGGTCATATACAGCAAGCCTGGCCAGCCAATCCTTGTCAAGCAAAACCAAGATGACTGCCTGGTCGCATTTCCAATATGGCTGCCAGATGGAACCAGCAGGGCATACACAAATGCTTTCATTCAGGTGTATGCTGCTTGCAGTCCATTCACGGTGCTTTGCCTACAAAGAAACTCATCTCTTGCTCTACCACCACTCAAGCTAGTAGTTGGGGCAACTTGCAACCAGTGTAATACAACATCAATGCATGCTGCAGGGCTTTGCAGAGTCACGCAGACTTGGTGCAAGTGGGGATGCACCACAATGCAGCTTTACAGCAGGGCTGGTAATGCTCATGCTGACCTTTTGACAAGTGCTGCAGCGCTTCTCAGTGCTTTCTCAGTATGATTCAGCACACACTGTTGCCGACAGGTCTGCACTTCATGCAAACTCAACTACACATACATTTTGCGCCATGCATGCATGCTACATGCAGAGACAGTATATGCTGCAGTGTGCCTGTTGTGAACACCGAATCCAACTATGCATAGCCTGACTGTGCATTGCATATCCAGGCACCCGTGCCAGTCCCCAAGTCTGTCCAAGAGTATGTGAGTGAGGCCAAAGGGGGGTTTGTCAGCATTGTCGTGCTGCCTCGACACGTCAAGGAGTCTACTCTGGATGAGTTTGTGTGGACTCTTCTGTCCTTCCATGACCATGTACAGTACCATGTCAAGTGCTTCAAGGTGAGTGCCTCAGGTCACTGATTGCTTCTGCCATGACTCATGGTTTTCCACTACAGACAGTTTTGCCATGTTGATGTGATATCTGAGCTGACGCAATCCCAAGGCACAAGTCAAGGTTCACAATGGACACACAGTTACATAGACAGAAAAAAACTGAGTATGGCGCTGACACTCTGTTCGAGAATGCAGGCACTGATACATAGCCGTATGCGGAAGCGGATGCAAAACATGATCTTAGAGCTAGGGCAAGCCAAAACAAACAAGAGAGAAGTTCTAGCAGCTATTAACACAAACTGAGCTGTCCGACGCAATAGCTACGGTACAAAAAAAGTCACTGCTCTATGTAGGCATCGGTCATTCTTGGTCTGCTGGTCAGCTTGTCAATTTCTGATGACAGGATGAACACACAACTTGAGTTTAGCATGTGGCATGATGGCTCTGCTATTCATCTGATGATGTTGTCCTTCTGCTTCTTGTACCCAGCATGTCCAGCCTGCACAGACAGCCACAATGCTTCAATGCATCCCAGCATGTGTCCTTCACAGAAGCTGGTGCTGCATTCTTGTACATGCTATCTATATGAGACACCTCCTATCATGCGTGGGTCTGATGCATGCATCACTTCTGCCCTCAGCACACAGGGCAATGTGTACAGATGCCCTGTCTAATTCTACAAGGTAGCAATGAAGCGCAGCCACCCTCCATCAGCTAGGTATATCAGCTTTAAGCACAGCTAATCATTTTGGATGGCAGTTGTACACATGACAGAGTTTCAGATCCTGTTGCTGTGGAATCAGAATGCATGCCCTGGGCGGTACCTGGCCTGAATTCTCTCACAATCTGCATTGAGATTGATGTTGGACTCCCTTTGGGAATCCAGCACAGCGCGGTACTGCTCCAGGTGGTTATTCTGATGCTCTATAATCTTCAGCAACTCTGTGATCTGCTCACTCTGCAGCTCAAGATGCACACGATGAAACATTTTCATGGGTTATACACATGTGTGTGCAACATGAAAAGCTGCAAGTTTGCTCTGCATAAGACAGTGGTAGCACTGGCATGCCAGCAAATGACACAGCCAAATCATGTCAATCTTGGAAGCACACGCATGTCTCAGGCACACAGAGCAGTGCAAGTTGAAGCAGAAGAAAAAAACGATGCTCATCAATCATTGCCTACATCAATAATTGTCATGTCATGTCAATGAGTAGACAGATGCATATGCAGACAGCCGGGTACATGACAAGCCGACACACAGATAGGCACATCAGGTAGACAGACATACATGTTATAGCCTACCAGGTACTAAGTAGATGTGGTCAGCATGGGGCTTCATGACAAAGCAGACAGGTATACAGACAGACAGGCTCAGGTACTAAATGTGCGAAGGTCACCTGATCAGGCTGGATTTCAGGGTCTGACTCCCTTTTGCCAAAGGGCAGCTGCCTTGAGCCCCACTTCAGCAGGGTGGTCCAGGAGGCCTTTGATGGGGACACGCCTGACCAGCCTGACCCTTCCTCCTGCACCAGAACATCACTACAGTGTGATACTTCTATTATTATAATCGCTAACAGAGATTCTTTTTATTTTATTGGAGTGTATATGAAAGCAACTCAGAGAAAAACAATCAGTGTCATGCAGGCAGCTTTGGTGTAGTTTGATGTTCATTACAAAATCAAGCTGTGAAATTGACTTGTTCAGAACACAAGCTCATGATCATCACGATAGCATGCTGCTTGTTGACAGTCTCAAGCTCACAGCGCATGCAAAAGCCTGCCGACTCTCCCTTCAATGCCCTTGTTTATCTTGCAGGCCAGCCTTACCATTGCATAGCAGACATTCCCTTTAGTAATTCACAGTGTGCTGGCCAGTTTGCTAGGTACCAACTAGGGCTTCAAATTGTGCAGATGCATATACTGGCAATTGCCTTACAGCAGCTACACAAAACACACAATCCATGGCCTCCATGACATGAAAACGTACAATTTATGGCCTGCATGACATGGTCATGCCCACCCCCTTCCCCGTGCCCCTCCCCCCCGCCCTGAACAGATGATAGGCATGACTGGTAAACAGACCTGGGAGATGCTGCGGCTGATCCTGTGCTTAGGTGTGATACTGATCCTCTCGGCAGCTGCAAGGGCAGCTCCAAATGCCCCACTGCCAGGGTCCATGCTGCCGATGCGCATCAGGGCTGTTTCCAGCGTCCTGCCCATGCTGGCAGGAGTGCGCGTGTGATTCTGCTGTACCCCTGCGGCACCGGGAAAGGCATTGTGCATGCAAAAAAAATGATCACGAAAAAAACAAGATCATGAAAAAGCCATACTGTTGGTATGAAAGCGAAGTACACATATAGAAAATGGAAAACTCATTCGACATCATCCAATGCTGAGACAGATGCCAAAACGCTGCTAACCCAGATGTTGCATTGCCGGTCAAGCTGGGTGTGCTGATGTGTGTTTTCTTTGCAGCAGGGGATAGTCACAGGGATTGGCGCATCTGACATATTTGATGCAAATGCGCAATGGAGCCATTTGAAGATGACAATGTGCATGCATGTTATGTGTTATCATCAGACCCACCTGACACAGAAGGACTGCTGCTCTCAGCTCCCTGCTGACTCAGTTGCCTCAGGGCAACCTGACTCAGAGACTCAATGTGGCCACTGTCACTCTGTTGAAGCCTGCTGAGTCCAGACATGCTGTCTGAGTGGGACTCAGCGAGCGTTGAGTCCAACCCTGGAGGACCAATGAGACTCTCTGCGCCTTCTAGGGTCTGATCAGGTCTCACGTAGGGTTCACCGCTCCCATACTCAGGCAGCAGTGAGCGGCGCACATTTGGTGAGCTTGCCCACATTGCTGATATTTGACTTCTGCCTGGATGCAGCCCTAGAGCCACACCCTTGATCACATGTTCTGCCGACAAGCCCTGTGCCTTGGCAGAAGCTAGGGAAGAAGAAGAGCGCTGCAGCTCAGAAACTGAACGTTTCAGTATCCGCTTCTGGTCAAGCTGCTTCCTGAGATCACAGTTTTCAGCACTGACAGCGTTCAGCAGCCGCTGCACATACTCAGTTGCCGCCTCAGCTGTTTGCAACTCAGAGGCTTTGGCCCTGAGCTGTGAGTGTAGAGCATCAACCTGTTCCCGTCGCTGCTGCTGCTGCTCAGTATAAGCACTGGAGGCTGAGGTCTGTGCAGAATCTGCCAGTTCTGCCGCACTAGGGTCTGAGCCCTCGCCATTGGTCTCTGAAGCTGCTGACTGACTAGGGTTGGCTGCCTGGGGAGGCACTCCCTGGTGTGCCATATCAGCGCCTTCTAGTTCATGTACTGTGACTGGCATCTGGATTAAGGCCTCAGACCCTGTACCCTCCTGCTGACTGAACAAAGAGTTCGTGCCTTGAAAGATTGTGCCACGTGGCATAACCTCAGCAGGCTCTTGAGCTGGTGACGACCCTTCTGTAGTGTTAGGCTGCAGTCTAGACTCTGCCATGCTCTGACTCAGATCAACAGCTAGTGCCTGAGCTGACAGATCATCGCGGAGTTGAGTCACTGATTTGACCTGATCTGGCTCTTGAAAGAGCAGGGCTGAGTCACTGTGGTGTGACTCATGCATGGTCAACACTGACTCCTGGTGACTGATGGCTGCTGCCTCAACTGCTTGCAAGCGCTCCTCTGCCAGTTGCCTTGCTGCCTATGACATATCAAGAAAGTGTCAGCAACACAAGTCTGAGCTGGACTTGTAAAAGCCATGAGCCTTTGTGAGATATATCATGCAGCAATGGAAACTCGAAATGTACACTTGAGTGTTTGACAGTGCTATGCAAGAGAAGTCCGGCAGCAGGTGCGCATGAGCTGATCTGCACATTGCCTGTAACAAAGAAGCGACAGCAATGGGCCGGCAGCATGGTATTTGCAGCATGGCTTTGCATCATGGCCCAACATCAGCCGTGGCTGCAGCACCAGATCTCATAAGCTGGCACAGCATGTCATATGAAAGAAGACCGCTAAGCATTGTTCCCTCGACACCATGCATTCCGCCACAAGCCTCTCAGACAAACACAACCCAGTCACATGCATCTACAAGGGATTTTACCATTGATTGATTGATTGATTGATGCATTGACTGATTGATCGACTGATTGGCTGAATTGATAAGCAATATGGCCCAGATTTTCCTGTCATGCATCCTGTCAAGATCTGCAAGCCAGTGACCATGTTGCGCGGACTGCAAATGGCCATGCTGTCTTTTGATACCCTCAATTCCGTTTTCTCAATGTCTCTCATTTCTTTTTCTCAATTTTTCTCATCGGTCTGGCAATCGGTGGGACTTCGCTGGGAATGCCTCAAGCTTGTCTACACTGAATTGCCAATGACAACACTGTTCTTTTCTCCCCTTGTGCTTTCTCGCTAGCTGTGCAATTCTGACAAGTCAGCCGTCATTGTAACCTGTGAATGCTGCCAAACAAGGTATTTCGGTTCTTACTCACCCTCTCTATCTGCAGATCCTTCCAGAGCTTATCCACAATGGCACCGACAGCCCCCTCTTCCTCTTCCACCTGCTCACCACCCTGCTGATCTGTGCTGCTGCTGCTGCTGCGCCTACTGCTGTGATGCGACCCCTGCAACAAAGCACCAGCACATCAAGTCAGCCTTACAGTACAATCATCTGAAGATTCCTGAATAGAAGGCCTGCAACATCTGAGTCTTCCAGTCTATGTGACCAGCATCGAGTCTCTCTACTGCAACACCAACAAGCTGATGCAGGCTGAGGTGACATAACGAGTGCCAAACGCAGTGCTGGTTCTGAACAGCCAGTGCCAGACTTCGGGGGTGGGTCTGTGAGGCCTACTTTTGTTGGAAGCTGTGAAGGTCGTGTCCATCTTTGCAAGATGTACGTGCTGCTTAGCTTAACGCTGCAAGATTGCTCAGCAGTGGCACTGGTCTGTCCTCAACAACATCACGTCCACTGTCTTGGACACTCTTGAGATTCCGTTCCAACATGCTCAACATGCATGCATGGCTGTAGTCAAGCACAATGATTAATGTACAGAACACAGACAGAACACACTTGACAATCCTTACCAGAGATCCTGCAGATGCTACAGAGCTTTGCACTGCTGCCAGCTGTTGCACACTCATGCCACTCTCAAGCTCACTGCACCTGAGCCTCGAGGCAGCAAGCTGAGCACTGATGTCGGCCAACTGCTGGCATGACTGTGCTGCTTCTGCCACAAGCTGTGCATGAGTCTCGCTACTTGCGGCAGTCTGCTCAGCTGCATTTGCAAGCTGACTCTGTGACTCAGAGTACCTGATTCGAGTTTTAGCCAGCTGAGTCTGCAGCTCGTGTGTCCGTGCGTCAGCTGCAGCAAGCTGTGCCTGAGTGTTCATGACTGTTGCCTGCAACTGAGCAATGCTAGAGGTAGTGGTGTATAGCTGGGCTTGGTGTACATCATCATACTGTTGCAGCTCAGCTGCATCTGCTCTTGCAACCTGAAGCTGGTGCTGAAGCTGCGTCACATGCTGCTCCAGATGCTGAGATGAGCCAATGGCGTGATGTAGCTGCTGCTGAAGCTGTTCCACCTGACCCTACAAATCCAAACATGGTGCCAAAATCAACACGTGGACTTGGCTGGTATCAACAGCCTCAACAGCAGGAACTTTTTCTGTGAGTAACAATAAGAAAGTGAAGTTGCGTCAGTATGCTTGCAGACAGCATCGTCATTAACAGAAAGAATCAGGCTTTGCATGTAAGTTGTTGACATACTCTTCAGCGCTTTGGAGCACTGCACAGTTCTGCAGCATGCTGCTTCAATTCACAAGCATAATGTTAACAGTGTAATCAAACTGCTGCTGCGGCTGATAGGTCAATTGCATTATGCAGCAGGCCTGGTTGCTTACCTGAAAATCCTTTAAAGACTCAGCTGACTGCCGCAGCTCAGCCTCAGCTTGTTGACTCACAGCTTGTGAGACAGACTCAGCTTCCTGAGCAAACCTCTGCTGCTGACTCACCTCTTCCTGAGTCCTCTGCAGCTGCTGCTGCAATGCGCTCAACTGACTCTCCACCTGAGTCTGCTGCTGCTGAGCTGTTGCCAGCTCTGATCTCAGCTGTGACTTGGTCTGCTGAGCTATGAGCAACTCCACACCCAAGTCTGACTGAGACTGCCGAGCCAGCTTCTGTTGGGCGACTAAGCCCTCCTTCATGCTTTGCAGCTGCTGCTGAAGCTGAGTGACGCGAGCTTTCATGCCGGTCTGCTTCTGTTGAGAGGCTGTGAGCTCAGCTCTCACCTGTGACTCATTCTGCTGAGCAGCAATTCGCTGAGCATCTAGTTCTGCTGCAGACTGCTGAGCAAGCCTTTGCTGACTGACTAGACTTTCCTGAAGGCTATCCAGCTGCTGTTGCAAAGCAGAGACCTGCCCTTGTGAAGCAGCTTGCTGCTGTTGAACTGTGCCCAATTCAGTCCGGAGGTGTGACTCAGCCTGCTGAGCTGACAGCAACTCGGAGCTCAGGCGCACCTTTCATTTAGCACCTTACAGTCTGGGGTGTGGAGCCAGTTGTGACTCATCAGACATCTTGGCTTGAAAGCACAGGTGTATGTGGTGTGCAACAAAACCAAGCTGGTGGGAACTCTGCTCGATAAAGAGCCTAAGGTCCCGTTGTTGGTAGTTTGGGCCAAATAATGAGAAATGCTGACCTCTAATGATGCTGTAAAAAGGGCAGTCAAAAAGGAAATGTTGCTCGTCTTCAACCGCTTGCATAGAACAGTGACGACAAACACGTTGTTCTCTAGGTGGTTTGGGTCTCAGCCATCTGTCAGTCTCGACCCTCAATGAGTGACCACCCAACCTGAACTTGATGAGTGAAAACAATGAAGCACTGGGTCTTATGTCACGAAGGTAAGAGGCCATGACATTGGAGTCAAAAAACATGTTATCCATGAAAAAGCTGACCTTTGTAGCTGAAGATTGGCAAATGCCGTGGTACCATTTGTCCCTTAGATGCTGAGTTTGCTTGAAGGCACTGAGCAGATCTGCCTCAGCCTGCTGAGCGCGATTCGTCTGCTCTGTCAAGTCACCATGCGCAGTCTGCAGCTGACATCTGGCGCGGTAGACAAACAGCCGCCAGCACTAGCAGGTCGACATGTCATGTGTCATGGAAGTGTTGTGTTGCAGCACCTTTTGTCGCTTGCATAAGTTGTGGGACTCTTGTACTCGCTGATCCCAGGAGTGTCCTACAGGCAACCAACGAATGCAGCAGTGTCGGTCTGGGAAAGTTTCACCACCTCCAGGCGCTTAGCTTCAAGATCACCCACCCTAGCAAGCTGTTCCAGCAGGTACGATTGTACGCCAGCGATTTTCGTCAATATGTGCTACAAGGCATCAAGGTTTCACTGACCGTTTCTGTCACTTGCAGTTCTTAGGAACGTGAACATCGGAAACCTGAGAAACCCTCCATCGCTCCTACCGCCGAGTTGACAGCTGCGGAACCCCGCGAGCGGACAGCAGGAAGAAGCAGAGTTCCTTCCTCGCGCCCGTCGTAGAGTCCTTGCGCCCTGCGGTGGGTCGACCATCATAGTTATTTTTCTTTCTTGCTGCACAATCCCGCAGCTTTCATCGCTTATAATGAAGCGTTGATGTGGCTCTTTATGTAGGATGAATGCAAGATGAGCCTGGCACTGTCTGTGGGTCCTGCAGCAGTGCAGTGGATGCGACAACTGCTGCATTGCCTGTGTTGCGGAGCAGCTCCAGTGAGCAACGTGTAAGTGACTTTTGCAAGTTTTGTAGCTTCCATGCGTGTAATCTCTTTGGAAGGCTGCTTGCACACAATTTGCCGCAAACGCTACCACAGCTACAGGAACTCTGTCACAGTTGCACAGGATCCTTCACAGATGCACCATAGCTTTCAACGACTGTACACCAGTTTCTATAGCAACGCATTTCAGTCACACACATGACTGGACAATGCACAGCTAGACAATGTTGTGCCCCTGCTAAACAGCGGCTCTCTCAGCTTTTGCAGTGTCAGTTGCACTTTTGATCAGAATTGATCACCATTTGCTGTAGACATCTGTACGGTCAAGATATACCAACAACGTTTTGTAAAGCGTTTTCTTTGCAACTGTTCTGCAGCAGATGTATCCAGCATTGCTGGCTTGTCATTGTGCGCTGGCAGCACGGAACACACAACGTCTTATGGTGCAGCCAGTATGCATACCTGCTTGGATTTGTTGCTCTAGCAGTCAGTCAGCTTTTACAGACAGGCCTTGCTGCTCTGCATCTGTTGCACTTTTAGGCAGCAGCCCAAAATATACCAGGGACTCGTGCAGAAGCCCACTGCCCAGCAAGGCTGCAGAGAAGCACACAGTCCAGCGAAGAAAGACAAAGGTCAAGGCTCAGTCAAAGAAGAGAAATCCTGTGAGACTGCTGCATCATCATCTTGTCACCACAAGCTGCAGGCAGTAGAGCTGGCATACCAGAAAGGTACGACGTAACAGGCTAGGAATGGGGGCAAGAAAAGTCTCAAGAAGAATGCTAAGGTCAGCTAGATGACCTAGGTAGTACAGGAGATGCGGGAAGCTACTGAAGCCTGCAGAAGCCATTTGCATATGTCTCTGGTACATAAATGAGGTTGCTTGTGTATTCTCAAGGTGTTTGTATCAACTGGCACCTCATTTTGCTCTGCATCAGAGCTGAATGTCATGTAGCTCGCTGTGAAACTGTCAGAGTGTTAGATGCACCATACCTGTGCATGGCAAGACTGTGTGTAAAGATCTGCTTGGCTTGCAGCGCTGACCATTCTGTTGTGCAGATTGACAGAGACAGCCATGCAAAGTGATGAGTTTTGCAGCAGGTCATGGCAGCCATATGCGTGAAGTGCACTGATGGTTTCCAGGGCACCATCCCTGAAGATGAGAAGCTTGCCATGACCTGATCAAGCGGTCCTGTACTTCAAATACTTGGCAAGCATGATCTTAGATCCAATAAGCAGCTTTGCGCAGCAGCCCGTCTGTAATCCTTCGATGTACTCCAAGCGGCCTGCTGGGCATTCAGCTGGTGTGTTTCAAAGGAACAATGGGTACCTAATTGTCAGTTTTGCTTTCACCGTGTAAAGGTCTTGCAAGCACTTTTCCTACAATCTTTCTTCAGATGTTTAATCGCTTGATGTAACCACACTGTGGTACAGTCCTGCTGGATGCCCAAGCAGCTGTTATGCCAGTGTCTGACAATGCTTGATTTTGTGCTTCTTGTTGTGTATGTACAATCTGTAAACTTGCGTAGTCCAGGCATGTTGCTTTATGATGTCTTGCCATCCAAACAGTAGACACTGCACCAAATAAAGATCAAGCCTCAGCACACCCAGTGTTTGTGCTTGTCTGCACTGTGCCTGTGTGACTGGGTGCAAAATTGTTAAGTTCCATGTAAGGGGCGAGGCTGCTTTCGAAATGCTGTTTTGCTGTCTTGCTCGCACGTTTCAATGGGTTTGCAGATGCTGTTGAGCAAAAGGTCGATGGCGCTGCTCACGGCATGAAACACAGGTGCATATTGGAGCCTGACGATTGCAATGATCTCAGCCCCCGGACCGTGCGTGGGGTGAAAGAGAAGCCCAAAATAAAAAGCGAAATAAAGAAAATCGATCTGAAAGCGCTGTTCAAAAGTCCGCCCGTGTGCGGGCGGTGAAGACTAGTTGGACTAGCCTTCAGCGTGCAGGCGAAGGAATCCACAACTTGCAACACGACACATTGCAGCATGAAGTTCTGGGAAAACGCATCTCACAATGATTTTCCTGAAACCAAAGCTAGAGACATGGTCGCGTTCATTACGGGTATCACAGGACAGGATGGATCCTACCTGGCTGAGCTTCTACTGGATAAAGGTTACGAGGTACACGGCATAAAGCGAAGGACCAGCTCTCCTAACCTGGAAAGAGTCCAGCATCTGCTTAGTGCTGGTAAGTCTGTAGACCTAGTTAGGCTCAGGTTGCCCGCCGCGACCGCCTTCATCGAGCAAACTCCTGACTCTCACTGCTGGGATTACAGAGAGCAAGCACGCTCACAAGCTGCATTTGCACTACGGCGACGTGACAGATTTCGGCTCTCTGTGTGGTCTTGTCACTAAGATCGCTCCCAAGGAGATTTATAATTTGGCGGCTCAGAGTCATGTACAGGTGTCATTTGAGTTGCCATCTTACACGGCAGACGCAGCAGGACAGGTGCGGTGTTTATGGGCCGCACAACGCTTGTCAAGGTCTACCCGCTGTCTTTGTCTGCTGTCTGCTTAAGCACGTCTGCTGTCCAGGGAGTTTTGAACGTCCTTGAAGCTGTCAGGGCCGCAGGTCTGTCTACTCAAACCAGAGTATACCAGGCATCCACCTCAGAACTTTACGGCAAGGTTGCAGAGGTACCTCAGACAGAAAAGACACCATTCTACCCAAGATCACCATATGCAGTGTCAAAGCTTTTCGGATTTTGGATTGTCAAGAACTACAGGTGATAACTTTAGCTTGCTGATTTGGCAAGCAAACATCACTTTCAACTGAAGCAAGGCACATCATTTTTGCAGGGAAGCTTATAGTATGTTTGCATGTAATGGCATCCTCTTCAATCATGAGTCTCCAAGGAGGGGCGAACATTTTGTGACCAGAAAGATCACAACTGCTGCGGCTCGTATCAGCCTGGGCACAGATGACTTTGTTGCTCTGGGCAACCTTGATGCACAAAGGGACTGGGGACATGCCCAAGATTATGTGCTTTGCATGTGGTTGATGTTGCAGCAGAAGCAGGCTGATGACTTTGTGATTGCTACTGGAGTCACAACTACTGTGAGAAAATTTGCAGAACTGGCATTTCAGTCAGCAGGACTGCCGTTAAGGTATAGCATAAACTGATGCACATAGTCACACACAAATCAAGCCTTCGCTCATTTTATTGAGTTGGTGTATTTGAACAGGTGGGAAGGTAGCGGCGTTGATGAGAAGGGCATTGTTGCTTTTGGACCCAAAAAAGACAAGGTAGTGGTGAAAGTTGATGCAAGGTACTTCAGGCCAACAGAGGTTGACCTGTTGCTGGGTGACCCTACCAAGGCCAGGAAACTTCTTGGCTGGGATCCTAGCGCTACTTCTCTTCAGGTACTTTTTCTGGATCTGGCGACTGTTAGCAGCCCATCCTGAAAGTTTTGCAGGCCTAGTCTGAATGTACTTGCCCTTGCAGTCTCTGGTGGAAGAGATGGTAGAGGCTGACTTGCAAAATGTCAGGCGGCCAATGGGTATTCAGACATCAGCCACCCCACGCCCTTGTAAGCCATCTATGCGGGAAGATTTGGGTGAGACCACAGGCCAAATTGCTGCTTATAGGAAGGTTGTTCTTTAGAGATGTACAAGTAGTGCTGATAAAGCCTGCATGCAACAGCTTCGGTCTTGTATGGCGCCATGTAACATATTTGGTTTTCTATTGCACTAGTCGTGCTTAGGAAATGTAGTTCAACCATGAAGTCATCTACGCAGATTTCCCTTGCATATTTTGCAAGGAGCCATGACTTGAACATAGCATGTCTGCAATGCGCTTCTGCCAGCTGTGATGAGTATACACGGACACGATAATTCCCGAAAAGTTGGAAGGACTCTCTACTGTTATATGACCATGTATTGGGAATGTTCAGTTTGCGTCTCGTGCTCCGCATCCTGTTGCGATTCATCTTCAATAGGGAACACAAGCATGCACACCTGAGTCTCAAGGTGCACCCATTGAGCAGGGCATGCTCAACACCATCAACAGGGCTGAACTGGTAGCTCTTTGATCGCCCTGAGACATTGCAGACCAGATGTGACGGGGAACATAGCAACAGACTCGAAGTATTCGATGCAGAAAATGGCATGCACCTAAGGTCACCGTCATCGACAATCGACGACTGCCATACACCATCGCTTGAAAGCGATCGGACATGAGCTCATGCAACGAGCACAAGCGGGCGATGAGACATTCCCTGCTCAAAGTGAAATAGCATATAGGCATACAAGGCAATGAGATGGCTGATAAACTAGCAAACAAGGCAGCTGTGAATGCTGCATGGGCAGGCACTTTTGACTATGACCTATTGAATGATTACACACAAACATTCAGGGACAAGTACTCGCTGCAACAAACCATTCAGGTACAGATAGCAGAGGGGCCAACAGAAAACAGAGCTTGCATACGACATTTGGATGACTCATTGAGAAAAGCTTTGCATGACAAACTCAAACTAGGCCAGTCAAACCAAAACTCACTGTACTTTCAGCTATGGGACAAGGTGCAGCCATTCAGGGTCAAGCCAGCAGTGATGCGCTGTGGACTATGCCATAAATTTCAGAATCACACAAGAGGAATGTCTTCAAATATATTTCTAATATATGTCTTCAAATATATTTCTTAACTGCAACAGCTTATCACCAGATACAGATGTGGTTGTCATGGTCTGCATGTAGATACTGGCCGTTTTAGGCGTGGAGCGCAACAGCTCAGAAGGGAGGATAGATTATGCCAAGTGTGTCATTCTTGCTCAGCCAAAAGTGAGCATTTGTTTCTGTTTGACTGCCCTGCCAACTTATGTCATATGCTGACTCACTGATGCAACATGCAAATGATCTGTAGCAGTTCTGCTTTCACAAGTTTGGCGGTCTACCTTGCAAGAATGGCGATGCAAGTGCTAAAGCACAACATAGCCAGCTTGGCTGTTAGGATGTAAGGTCATTCTGGTGCTTGCTCAGGCTCAGCAGCGACAACAGTTGAGGATTACCCAGCAGACAACTGAGGTCAGCTATCGGCGTACAGAGTTCATGGACATTACATTGACTATCGCTGACAATCACTCATTTGCATTGGAATTCAGCCATTACTGTTGAATGGTTTGGATTATGCGGCACTAGTATGATGCATGTGTTGTTGCTTACTCATAGTTGCCATATAGAGTGTGCTCAGCTGTTCATCCCAAATTCAGTCATATTGAATGATAAGATAAGCCTGGTCAGCTCAGATGTTAGCACCTTCAGTTCCAGAGAGGATCTTCTCACCTGTTGTGTAGCAATGATCATGACAGCTCCAGCCTTGAGACAACTTTTGCAGAACAACATGGTCAGACGCTAGCATGCTGCACACTGCTGCTTGCACAACTGGCATTGGTCATGAGCATTCTATTGCCTTCTTAACTTACAAGACAGGCGTTTTTGCTCTGCTTCAAGAGCCGGCTGACTGGATGAAGGCTGAAAAAGAAGTGTTTAACGAGGCAAAACATGATGCAAACTCAGGAGTAGAGTGCCAAGCGTAAGACAGCGCTGCACCGGTGAATCTTTGTTGCCACGGAACGAGCCTGTGCATCAGTGGGACATCATCATGCCTGTCGACGAGACACGTGATTTGCGTCAGGTATTCATCAGATGTAGCAATTGGCCATGGGATGAGATCAGCGAAATGGTGTGTCAGCAAGGCCGAAGCCACTTGTCTTTCGTAACCACGAGGATAGTTAGCATGATTTCCCGGCGAGTCTGGATCAGCGTAAAACCCACCCAAAGTGACAGTTCCTCCTTTTAAGCACCCCACCGACACGTGAAACAACATAGCCTGGGAGTACCACCAAGATTGCGCATCCATGTCGTCAATGTATGGCAGAAGAAGGGGAATTGCCTTCCTGTGGAAAGCATTGAACATGGCGTCCGGGCAGTCATGTCGACTGAACGTACTGTTCAGTGTTTCATCCACCCAATACGCATTGAATGCTACCACGGCAAATTGCTGAGGTCCCACAAGGAAACTGACAAATTGATCCACGCAGCAGGCGGTCTGTCGAATTGACACGAGGTGAGTGCAGTACACGCATTGCATGCTGCCAGCATCGGCGTCCGAAAACAACCAATACTTATACGTCAAAGAATGCAATTGTTCAGCCCTATAGATGGCTTGTGCTAGCGTGTTTCGGCCGGTAGACCACGAGGAGCCCAAGCCAGAAATAACGTTTTGAGTAATCGCAGGACTGCCGATTGTACTTTTGCATGTCGCAGGTGACTGATCATACATCAGAAAGAAATGTTCAGTCTGGTGGCGGTGGTGTTGTTCGGACAAAATAACCCTCCATACATTCGCCTCTTCACATGTTCCCTGGATGCCTATGGCAACTTTGTCCGAGCTGGCGTCTATGGACATCACATCGGTGACCACAGCTTGCATTGTTGCCTTGTCTTGATACCACACGGCTGCTGCAAATGCCGATACAGAAATTGTCAGGCAAGCGAAAATTGCTGAAGCCTTGCTGTTCACAAGTCGGCTCATCGTGTTGCGAACTTGCGTACAAGCAGCCCAGCATTCGATAGTTGCGGGTTTGGGTTCGCTTTTCCGGGGATTTCACCATGCCCCAAGTACTGTGAGGACGTCTGCATCCCGGCTTTCTTTTTCGTTTTCTCACGTTGCTGCTGCTGCGCTTCTTCGACTCCTCGCCGTTCTGAACGCTGCTTGAAAAGAACTTCTGGACGTGCAGTTGTGGTCACGCCTGCAGTTTCCCGGCGAATTTTTACTCGCTGTTTGTTTGGCCGAGCCGGACCTGATTTCTGTGTTTCGTCGTTTGTGTTACCTCGCAACGGTATGTTGTGCTCTGAAGCTTCGCTTGCGCAAGCTGCTTTGAGTTGCGTATGTGAGCACTTCCACCCGTCTACTTGCAGCCGGCTCGAGCGTGACGCTCGCCGGCTCATTCCTGGCGGACAGTTGTGATTTTTGAAGGCTTTGTGAGCGGTGTCACTCCATTACAGAGCTGCTGCAGTACAGCAGACAACATACACGATGTCAACAGCTGCTATTTTGTGGTAAGGTCTGCGAATGACATACGTTTTTGGCTGTTTGCTCAGTTTCTTGCATCATATAGCATTGGTATGCAGCGTTGAGCTGTACACTAGCGGGCTCACCATGTAGCTGAATGTAATACAGCAACAGGCTTGTAATGCAGCTGGATATCCTGACATCAATAGCCTTGCGTTGCGATTGCACTCAACTGCAGTGTCAACAAAGTTGCTGCGGTACAACAGTCTTACGTGGCATATCCACTAAACTTATCAAAGGGCTTGCAATGCAGCATGACACACAGATATGACAGGCTCAATGCACTTCATCAACGGGCTCATCATTTTATTGAACGTAGCAGAGTGATGTGCTTGCAATGCAGATAAATAATATCACTTCGAAGGGCTTGCATTGCAGCTCCACTTAATTAATCATTGGGCTTATCATGCAGCTTGACACAACAGTACAACAAGCTCAATGTTGTTCATGATCATCAACGGGCTCATCATTGTAGGTAATCAACAAGCTCATTTTATTGAACGTAATGTAGTGGTGGGCTTGCAATTCAACTAACTACCATGACTTCAAAGAGCGTACACAGCAGCTCCACTCAGTTTATGGTCATCAACAGGCTCATCATGGTATCTTATCAACGGGCTTATCAGGCAGCTTGACACAACATGTTACACTGTACAATATATCTGGCTCAGGATGCAAGTCAACATGGTTTGTCAAGGTCTAGCGCACTTGAATTACCATAACTTTGGCTGTACTTAGTGTTTTCAGGTCAATTTTCGACCAATAGTTGTTGCTGGATATGGTGTAATCAAACAGGAACGCTCAATAATGAAGGCTATGTCCGTCACACATTCCGAAACTTCTAGTCGATCGCCATCAGATGGACATTATTGCCCTTCCATAGGATTATCTCGCCCTTTTTATTCGAGAAACGTCCTGTTACGTAGCGATTCTGCGTCTCGCCCTTATCGGTTCGCTGTCCATCTGTGTTCTGTTTGTGTTCGGCTAAACAAGATTTTCGGTGCGAAAAGAAGTATTTGCGCAAGACACTTTATTTGTGAAAGACGGTCTGATAGCATACGGGTTCAGACTGCAGTTTGCTTAGCGTCTTCCGTGTAAAGTCATAATAGAACCCACTCGTTGATGTATGAAGAGTAGTGACATGAGTGGCATTGAGTGAGCTTGCATGTCATTACAAGCTGTCATCACAATCTGTCTTTCAAATTGCAGTTATTTTCGACAATGCATCCATTCAAAGGTGGATGCAGGTGTGGCGACAGCATGTTGAAGTGCAGACCTTCATCGTTGACCTCCATCACTTAATTGTCATGGCAAATGATTGAATGACAGCAGATGCAGTACCATCTGCGTAGTGTTGGCAACGTCAGTACATATGTGTGGGCCCACCTCATTCTCATGTGCCAAACTGTGCCAAATACATTGCATGGTTTGCAAGGATTGCAAGAATTGCGAAAATTGCAGAAATCACGAACGTGACAAGGCTTACAGATCTGAGATTGCAAGGATGATCATGGCGTGCTTTTCCGCCTGCCGTATAACGCGATGCCGCACGGAGCGCGGCGATTGCAGTAGTGGGCACCAGTGCTCTCTAACTCTTGTCTCTAAGTGAAAGCTTTTCAAGAAGAAGTACGTACCGTAAAATACGGCGTTAAATATGGCGTACTTTGCAGTACCTTACATTGTCACCCTCGCTGCGGCGATTGACTGCTGCGACTCGCCGCTGCGTCGCATCAGACGGGCCCTGATTTCGCAGCATGCGCATCTGTACCACGTTTGCGCTCCTTCTGATACTTAGTTTCCAGACGAAGCGCTCGACGCCAGAATTGTTGCCCGTGCGAATTTGGCATACAGGCAACAGTTTCAGAGGTGTGCTGCGAGCTTTCCTACCAGCTTGCGTTCAGACATACAACCTGCTGTGCCGCTCGCACCTGCATCCAGCGCTTCGGCAATGTTGAGGTGAGGTCAATCAAGTCATATAACTGTGCAGTCCAGATGGCATCATCAGGTGAGGTGTTTTTGCACACATGGTCCTTCCACCAATACACGTTTGTATGCAGGTGCAAGAGAAATCACAGTAACATGGATAGCTGAGAATTTTTCATGTTGTGCATCATGTACATTGCAGCTAATGTTGTCAATATGTGCATGTATCAATGACAAAAATAGGGAGCAGTTTCCGACAGGCAAAGCAAACTTTGGGGTTCAAGGCAATGTACATCATTACATAGCTATATAGGCCTTGCAGAATAACTCCAGGTGACAAGCTTGGCTTTCTGCAAATGTGTACATACATGATTCAGAGCATGAAGTGGCAAACCACACGATCAGCCAGCCAGGGGTCCAGCTAGACAGCAATCCCATAGCATTGCTGCAAGAGGAGCTTGATGAGTTCAGCGCTCATGTACAGATGTTCAGAGCATTCAACATATCTGAGCGGGATCATCGCTCTCAGATTGTGCTATTGCTGACACAGGTGTGGATTGCTTCCAATTGCCATTGTTAGACGTTTGTTTGCCTACGTTGCAAGTTCAGGAAACTCTGTGCATGTGAAATTACAGATCTATAAACGTTACATGCTGTGACCATGCTTTGAAATATGGATAGTGGACTTGATGTTGTCTCATCTTGATGATGGCACAGTTGGATTTGACCATCTTTTGTGCTGCTCCAGACGAAGTAGATGGCATGTGTACAATGTCCCCCCAAGTGATGAGCTAGGGGCAATCATCCCAGGCCGGTTTACCTATGGAGATCAGTTGGACTCCCACATAGTGTTGGTCACCAAGAAGAGTGGTGTGCAAACAAGTGTCCGCTGTTTGACCCTTTACACTCCCCAGTGAAGAGATGGGTTGGAGGCCTAGGATCATGAAGTGATTAACAATCAAGTAATGATTGGTTGTGAAAGCTGGCCAGCATCTTTTGACCAAATGTGGTGCAGTTTCAAACGAAATTAGTTGTTTAATTTTGTTTCACCATTGCACTTCACTTCCTGTCAGCACTGTGTCTCAAAACGGCACTTTGTATACTTTTTCAGGATTATTCTTGCTTCACTGGATCAACAAAGATGTTCTTGATTTGCAAGGCAGCTGCAGTAACGGCTGACAATGCAGCTATGGATGAGGAGGATCAGGAAGATGATGAAGAACAGCACTCGGCATCTGCACCGCCTTCCAGCAAGAAAGGGTGGTTACACAGGCACTCTCCCCATCTGTGGTCTCAGTGCTTTGTTCACCCTCACCTAGAATTCAGCCGGTCATGCAATTACTTTATTGATGCTTACACAGTATGTACCTTTGCGTACAATTTTGCATTGTTCGCCCTTAGCCTCCACTTCAACGTTCCGTTATAAGCATTGCATTTGAAGTACATCTTAAGTACTTTACACCCAGAAACAGCCGGCCCAAAGGCTTGTCCTGACTTGAGCTTCAAATATTACGCCGTTGAGCGTGGTAACGGAAACGCGCAATACGGCTTGAACGTAGCCCGAAACATTATGCGCTCTACTTGCTTGACCAACCGGCGAGGTCGACCGGGGTTCCCGAAGTATGGCACAGGTTCGACTAGAGAGAAATAGGCAGAAGACAAAGTCTGCAGACCTTGGTTTTGGACCCGAGACCTTTCGCTCATTAGCCAGCAGTCATTTAACGTCCGACCACCAGGACAACTTGAACTTTTTATCAAGGGTAACAACCGCATGTTCATGTAGCTTGCGCATCAATATCTTAGCAGGCTCGCGTTCCAATCTGTCTTAGGGCATCCCAGTTGAGTTAAAAAGTGAGCCAGGAAAGCCTATTATTATAGGTAACGTGCTGACTTTGTATCCATAGTCCTTCAGTGCTGCCTCCAACGCTGCATGTTGTGCTTCTTTCTCTTCCAACTGCTTTTTGTCTCTCGTCTCAGCACAATACTCCCTTCCACAATCCCCTCCTGTCCTGCTTTGCCACTTGGCATGTTGGGTCTGAGATTCGGCAGTCTGGCTCCTGATGTTGCGTCCTGAGATAAATAGCGTCTTTGTTCTTGTGCAGTCATCTCAACAATCAGTATGTCCGGTCTCATCTGGTTCCTTGTGTCAGATGCCCTGCGTTGCACAAAACACCTGCCATCCTCAGGGCCTGCAGGATTGCGTCTGGGAGGAAAAATGCGGCCCCCTATTGCTGTGCACCCCAACCTTCTTGAGTCCTTCAGCCTTGCCCACATCCGCAATGAGATACATACTGCCATGGTGCCCTTGTGTAAATGCTTGCGCAATGGTTCGCACAGCCTTATCATTGTTAGCTATGTACTGCTTCGTCATATGTTTGTGCCGACATCCTCCTAGTATGTGTCCTCCAGAGTCTTTTCCACGGCACAGGGGGCATAGTGAGTCTTGTGCAGTGACTTGTCCTTTCTGCCTTGCAAGCTCCCTGTTCCATAGCTATCCTGTTCTGTACTTGAAAGCGTTTCTCCTTGCTGGTTTACTGACTGTTCCCATTTCCCACATCACATCACAGTGCTGCTTGTCCCTGTACTGACTCAAGTCTTCCCATAGCTGGAAATATGGAGAGATCTGATTTGATTGACCAAGCTTGTGCCTATCATGCAGAGCTGCCCTCAATGAGGTCTCCAAATCTCTAACACACTCATGGGTTACTATGGGGCCCTCTGCACTTTGTGTAATGCATTGATGCTGCAACCAAAAGTTGGTTTTGAAGGCTTCAGCGAAATCTACAGAGACATCACGGTCAAAAGCCCTAGTAGTACCGCACTCGTCTGCTGGATAATTGGCAAGCTGGTCTGCCATCTCATTGCAGTGGATGCCAATATGTGACTTGACCTTCACAAGCTTTGTCTCGACCTGCCTCTGTGCGCCCGATCAATTTGTCACCTATTGCTTTGAGCAGCAGCTTGTGATAACTGGAAATTTTAGCCGTGCAGCTACCTTCTGCATAGAGCACTTGGATTCATAGCAATGCACTTGTGATGACCAGGGCTGCATGTCTCTAGGGCTACAGTGTAGCCACCATTTCCGCCCTGTTAACAGTATACAGCATTCCTTGTTCATTTGGACAGACTGTGAGGCCAAGGTGTGCGGTACTCATGCTTCTGTAGACTCCTGCACCTGTCACAAGGCCTGCAGTAGGAACCTTGTCTCTACTGCCATCCATGTATACCATTCCATCTGGCTTGCACCTAGGCTGTGTCTGGACAAAGGTTGCTGCTTCCTCATGATTTGCCCTCCCTGCAGGCGCCCAAGCATGGGGTTCTTCATCCTTAGCCTGTGGATATCGCTTTGGCAGATACAGCCCAGTCCATGATGTCGCTGCTCTTATAGTGTGCATGAGCTGCTACATACATTCCATCCTCGCTTACAGCCTGCTCCCCTTCACAGTGAAGCAGGCAAGGAAGCATTCCAGCTATCCCTGCAGGGCTTGTTGGCCACACACCACCACATCCCTATTGGGGATGTGGAGCAC
>JAABUU010003195.1_pt1 | contig 21212 bp, 18 predicted proteins | sample 5559301 | NCBI WGS metagenome assembly JAABUU01 (sample SAMN10711884, study PRJNA513360) | rock metagenome | isolation source: Antarctica rocks | place: Antarctica: Victoria Land, Richard Nunatak white | reverse complement strand
TTGGATGACGTGGAAGATGCGCGCGAAGAGTCAAGGGCGGCGAACGAAAAGCGGCCCTGACCTGCGTGACCAGGTCAGGGCAGGTTGGTCGGGCTGACAGGATTTGAACCTGCGACCCCTTGACCCCCAGTCAAGTGCGCTACCAAGCTGCGCCACAGCCCGTGGCCTGCCTCCCATGCCTGCGGGAGAGCGAACGAAACCCTAGCGCACGGCATACGGGCCCTCTAAATCGGCAGATGGACCTAGCGGTCCGGGCCGACGAGGGGCAGGCTGGTGGTCAACGGAAAGGACACACGTCATGGCAGAGGATCACTGGGGCGAGGCGATCACGGACCAGGTCGGCAGGACGCCCGAGACCGACGCAGCGGTGGACACCGACGAGGATCGGGTGGCGTCGCACCGCACCCAGGCGAGCGACCTGCAGTCCATCATCGCGAGCGTCGCCGAGAACCACCTGTGGGACGGCAGGGCGGTCATCCTCGCGAACCTCCAGCGCGAGCTCGAGGCCCACGGACAGTGGCCCCAGCCTCAGTCGTGGCTGGACGCCGTCGCCGAGGAGATGGAGATCGGGCACCAGTACCAGGTCGGGGCCGACTGAGCACCGGCACGTTTGGCTGACGTCGTTGCGCGGTAGAGAGGCAGTGGTCGTCCTTGCAGATCCTCCCAACCGGGGTGGGCCGGACGGCATGGCGAAGGAGTGTCATGGGATTCCTCGACAAGCTCTTGGGCCGGGAGCCTTCGGGTCCCCAGCAGGCGTACCGGCAGCAGCAGCCGTACAGTCCCCAGGACGGCGACATGTCGGCCGGCCAGTCGGGCAGCAGTGCCGGCTCCGGCCCTCGGGCCAACGACGACGAGCGGGCCATCGGCCGCTACCGCTACTTGTTGCGGACTGCTCCTCCGGAGGCCATCGAGCAGGTGCATGCCGAGGCGTTCGCGCAGCTGACGCCGCAGCAGCGCAGCCAGGTGCTGGCGCAGCTGAGCCAGGACCTTCTAGAGGGAGAGCGTCCCCACAGCGACGACCCCGGTGAGATGGCTCGGGCCGCGACCCGGGCCGAGATGCGCCAGCCCGGCTACCTCCAGCAGTCCTTCGGCCGTGGCGGAATGGGCATGGGGATGGGCGGCGGCATGGGTGGTATGGGGATGGGGATGGGCGGCATGATCGGTGGTTCCCTGCTCGGCAGCATCGCCGGTGTCGTCGTGGGATCGGCGATCGCGCAGAGTATGTTCGGCGGGTACGAGCAGTCGCCTGAGGCGGCCGCGACCGGTGACACCGGTTCGGGGGACGCCTCCGGCGGCGACACCGGAGGCGACGGGTCCGGTGACGCGGGCGGCGCGGACGGCGGCCAGGACGGCGGGGGCCAGGGCGCTGACTACGGCAACGCGGCCGACGCCGGGTACGCGGACGGCGGATACGGTGACCCGGGTGCTGGAGGCGACTTCGGTGCTGGAGGCGACTTCGGTGGCGGAGGCGACTTCGGAGGGGGCTTCTGACGTCCCACCCTCACGCGGTCCGCCCACGTGCCGGACCTACTTGCGGCGGCGCTTCTCGCGCACCCGGACTGAGACCTCGATGGGCGTGCCCTCGAAGCCGAACTCCTCACGCAGGCGACGTTCGAGGAAGCGCCGGTAGCCGGCCTCGATGAACCCCGAGGCGAAGAGGACGAAGCGCGGCGGGCGGGTCGAGGCCTGGGTCGCGAAGAGGATGCGGGGCTGCTTGCCGCCCCGCACGGGGTGCGGATGCCCCGCGACGACCTCGCCGAAGAAGGCGTTGAGCCGTCCCGTCGGGACGCGGTAGTCCCAAGAGTCGAGCGCGGTCTCGATGGCTGGGACCAGCCGGTCCATGTGCCGGCCGGTCTTCGCCGAGATGTTGACCCGCGGGGCCCACGGGATCTGCACGAGGTCCCGCTCGATCTCCCGCTCGAGGTAATAGCGCCGCTCCTCGTCGAGGTTGTCCCACTTGTTGTAGGCGACGACGAGCGCACGACCCGAGTCGATGACCTGCTGGATGACTCGCACGTCCTGCTCGGCGATGCTCTCCTGCGCGTCGACGAGGACGACGGCGACCTCCGCCTTCTCGAGGGCGGTCTGGGTCCGCAGGGACGCGTAGAAGTCGGCTCCGCGGGTCTGGTGCACCCGGCGGCGTATGCCGGCGGTGTCGACGAAGCGCCACGTCTTGCCGCCGAGGTCGATGAGCTCGTCGACCGGGTCGCGGGTGGTCCCGGCGACGGCGTCGACGACGACACGTTCCGAGCCGGCGAGCTGGTTGAGCAGGCTCGACTTCCCGACGTTGGGACGGCCCACCAGGGCGACCCGCCGGGGTCCACCACGGCGGTAGGCCTCGCCGACGGCGGAGAAGTCGGGAAGCGCCTCGAGGACGGCGTCGAGCACGTCACCACTCCCCCGCCCGTGCAGTGCCGAGACGGGATAGGGCTGGCCGAGGCCGAGGTTCCACAGGGCGGTCGCGTCGGACTCGAAGCGCTGGTCGTCCACCTTGTTCGCGACGAGGACGACCGGCTTGCCGGAGCGGCGGAGCAGCCGCACGACGCCTTCGTCGGTGTCGGTCGCGCCGACGACGGCGTCCACGACGAACATCACCACGTCGGCGAGCTCGACGGCGATCTCGGCCTGCTCGGCAACCCGCAGGTGGATGCCGGCCGCGTCGACCTCCCACCCACCGGTGTCCACGAGGGTGAACCGGCGTCCCGCCCACTCCGCCTCGTAGGCGACCCGGTCGCGCGTCACACCCGGCACGTCCTCGACGACGGCCTCGCGCCGGCCGAGGATGCGGTTCACGAGGGTGGACTTGCCGACGTTGGGCCGACCGACGACGGCAACGACCGGCTGCGGACCCGCGAGGTCGTTGCCGTCGGCGTCGAGACCGCCTGAGTCCAGCAGCGCCCGGTCCTCCTCACTGAGCTCGAAGTCGTCGAGCCCGGCCCGAAGTGCCCGCTCGACCGAGGTGTCATCGACCGAAACGTCCAGGGTCGGGACATCGCGGATGGGTTCGGTGGGGTCGCTCACGGGGTTCCTCGTTCGGTCGATCAGTCAGGAAGCTCAGTCAGGGAAGTCGCGCAGGCCGCAAGCGACCATAGCCACCCATTGTCCCTCAGTTCCGGCCGTCCTCCGGCACGGCGTCCGCAGCGTTATGCGCAGCGGTATGCGCCGCCGCATGGTCGGCTGCCTCATGTGTCACGCCGCGCACCACAGCGAGGACGGCCCGCACCGAGCCGTCGAAGTCGAGGTGGGACGTGTCGACGGTCACGACTCCGTGGCCCGCGACGGCGAACTCAGACACGGTCGAGTCGTCCCGGTCACGTCGGACGACCTGGTCACGGGTGGCCGCCACCGCCTCGGGGCTCGCCTCTCCGTGCAGCTCCCGCGCCCTGCGGCTCAGCCGGGCCTCCTTGCTCGCGGTGAGCAGGACGCGCACGTCGGCGTCGGGAGCCACGACGGTCGTGATGTCGCGTCCCTCCGCGACACAGCCTCCGGTGCGCCGGCTCGTCTCAGCGATCAGGGCACGCTGCTGCAGACGGAGGGTGGCGCGCACTCCGAGGTTGGTGGCCACCGTCGAGACGGCGGCCGAGATCCGCGTCTCACGGATCGCCTCGCCCACGTCGACCCCGCCAACGAGGACCGTCGGCGCGGTTGCGTCCGAGCCGATCTGCAGCGGAAAGGACTCGGCGGCCTCGGCGACGGCCTCCCCGGAGTCGAGGTCGATGCCTCTCTCGAGGCACCACCAGGTCACCGCGCGATACATGGCCCCGGTATCGAGGTAGCCCACGCCCAGCTCGCGGGCCACCGCCCGGGAGACGCTCGACTTCCCTGAGCCGGATGGTCCGTCGATGGCGACGACGAGCCCGTCGGCAGGGTCAAAGGCCGGCGGCATGGCTGGAGATCCTCGAGGACGCACCGCTCGGTCAGCTACTGCGTCAGTCATGGACCCGCCAGCCGCGTTCGTCCAACGCCCGGCGCAGGTGGTCGGCGGCCCCCGGGACGACGGAGACCTCGGCGAGTCCGAACGGCTGACCCAGCCCGTGCTCGAGGTGCAGGTCCTCGAGGTTGACCTCCGCCTCCCCCATGTCGGTGAAGAGCTTGCCCAGGGCGCCGGGACGGTCGGGCACGACGACGACGACGGTCGTGTATGCCGTGGGCGCCGCACCGTGCTTGCCCGGGATCCGCGACTGCCCGACGTTGCCGTCGCGGATCGTCCGGTTGACGACCTCGAGGGCGCCGCGACCGTCGGTGGTCCCGAGGTCGTGCAGCGCCACCATGATCTCGTCGAGGTCGGTGCGGAGCTCACGCAGGACGTCGTGGACCGCGGCGGCGTTGCCGGCGAGGATCTGGGTCCAGAGGCGCGGGTCGCTCGCTGCGATGCGGGTGACGTCGCGCAGCCCCTGTCCGGCCAGGGCCACGGCCGGGTCGCTGAGTTCCCGCAGCCGGCTCGCGACCAGGCTCGCCACGACCTGCGGCACGTGGGAGACGACCGCGACCGCTGCGTCGTGCTCGTGGGCCTCCATGACGCTGACCGCGGCGCCCGCCGCGTGGGCGATGGCGCGCACGGCGTCGACCGCGTCCGGTCGGCTCTGCGCCGTCGGGACGATGACCCAGGCACGCCCCTCGAAGAGGTCGCCGCGCGCCGCCATGGCGCCGCTGCGCTCGCGGCCGGCCATGGGGTGCCCGCCGACGTAGCGGCTGAGGTCGCCGCCGCCCTCGCGGACGGCATCGGCCACGGCGCCCTTGACGGAGGCGACGTCGGTGACGTCGGCACCCGGCCACCGGGTCAGCTCGTCGAGGACCACGTCCGCAGCGACGTCGGGAGGCGCTGCAACGACCACGAGGTCCGGGACGTCGGGCACGTCGGCCGCCAGCTCCCCTGCCCCGAGGTCCCGGGCGAGGCGTACGGCCGTCGGTGACGGGTCCGTAAGCGAGACTCGAAAGCCTCTGCGCGAGAGGGCGATCCCCAGACTGGCGCCGATGAGGCCGGTCCCGGTGATGCGGACGTGGGTGGTCACGCGACTGGGGTCGTGCGCGGCAACGGCGCGACTCGCCTCACAGCCCTGCCGCCGAGTAGAGCTTGCCGACCTCGTCAGAGCTCAGCTTGCGCGTCCGGCCCGACTTGAGGTCGCCGAGGCGGATCGGGCCGACCTGGGTGCGGACCAGCGTGAGGACCGGGTGACCGACCTCGTCGAGCATCCTGCGGACGACGTGCTTGCGCCCCTCGTGAAGGACGACCTCGACGAGCGCCCGACCGGGCTGCGAGTCGACGACCTTGAAGGAGTCGACCTTCACGGGACCGTCCTCGAGCTCGACGCCCTCGCGCAGCCGCCGGCCCAGCTCGCGCGGCACCGGGCCCGGGATCTGCGCGACGTAGGTCTTGAGGACCCCGTATGCCGGGTGCTGCAGCCGGTGCGCGAGCTCACCGTCGTTGGTCAGGAGCAGCAGGCCCTCGGTGTCGGCGTCCAGGCGGCCGACGTGGAAGAGCCGCTCCGGCCGGTTGCCGACGTAGTCGGCGAGGGACACCCGACCGAGGTCGTCGCTCATCGTCGACACGACGCCAACCGGCTTGTTGAACGCGAGGTAGACCCGCGACTCGTCGAGCTGGACGCGGACCCCGTCCACGTGGACCGTCTGACGGTCGGGGTCGATCCGGACTCCCAGCTCGGTGACGACCTGCCCCTCCACCTCCACCCGCCCGGCGGTGATGAGGTTCTCGCACGCCCTGCGCGAGCCCACCCCGGCCGCCGCGAGCAGTTTCTGGAGGCGCACGCCCTCGGGGTCGTGGACGTCGACCTGTGGCACCTCAGGGCGCTTGGGCAGCCTGGTCGGCTGGCTCGCCTTCGTCGAGCCGGCGAAGCGGGAGCTCGGGGGGTCCTTGCGACGGCCCGATGAGCCCTGGCCACCGGTGCCTGCTCGACCTCGGCCGCCACTCGATGACCGGCCGTCACCGGACGACCGGCCGCCGCCGGACGACCGGCCGCCGCCGGACGACCGGCCGCCGCGGCCCGGCTGGCCGCCGCGGCCCGGCTGGCCGCTCATGAGCGTCCCTGCTCGGCCAGCTCGTCGAGCAGGTCGACGTCGGGGAGGTAGGGCGCCAGTGCGGGAAGGTCGTCGAGCGAGCCCATGCCCATGCGCTGGAGGAAGTAGGACGTCGTGCCGTAGAGAATGGCACCGCCGTCGCCCTGGTGGTCCAGCTCATGAATCAGGTTGCGGCTCAACAGGGTTCGGACGACACCGTCGACGTTGACGCCGCGGACGGCACCAATCCGGGACCGGGACACCGGCTGGCGGTAGGCGATGACCGCCAGGGTCTCCAGGGCCGCCTGGGTGAGCCGGGCATGCTGCCCGTCGAGGAGGAACTTCTCGACGACCGGCGCGTACTCCGACCGGCTGTAGATCCGCCACCCGCCGCCGAGGCTGCGCAACGTGAACCCTCGCTGTGACTCGGTGTAGTCCCGCTCGAGCGCCGTGAGCTGGTCGAGCACGTCCTCGACCGGGAGCTCGAGAGCCGCCGCGAGGGCGATCTCGGTGACCGGCTCGTCGAGCACCATGAGCACTGCCTCGATCGCGGAGCGGACGCCACCGGGGAGGTCGTCGAGGTCGAGGGCGGCCTGCTCCACACCGCCCTCCCCCGCGTTCTGCTCGTCACTCATGGGTCGCTCCCTGCCTGCCGTCGTGGGTGGTCTCGTCGTCGGTGGTCTTGTCCAGCTCGTCCAGCTCGTCGAACTCGTCGCTGACGAGGAGCACGCCGTCGGCGGAGCCGGTCCAGTGGACGGCGAGCTCGCCCAGCGACTCGGACTGCTCGAGCGCGATGACCGACTCCTTGAACAGCTCGAGCAGGGCGAGGAAGCGGGCGACGATGACGAGGGTGGAGGCGGCATCGGCGACGAGGGCACGGAACGAGCACGCTCCCTCCCGGCGCAGCCGGTCAACCATGAGCGCCGCCTGCTCGCGGACGCTGACCTGCGGCGCATGGAGGTGCTCCAGCTCGACGCTCGGCGGGACCCGAGGGGTCATCGCGCGGGCCGCCACCATGGCGAGCTGCTCCGGCGTGATGCCCATGACCAGCTCGGGCAGGAGCCTGGCGAAATGCGGCTCGAGGCCCGCCTGGCGCGCAGTCATCCGCCCGGCGGTCGCCATCCGGATGGAGAAGGCGCGGGCGATGTCCTTGAACGCGCGGTACTGCAGGAGCCGCGCGAAGAGCAGGTCCCGCGCCTCGATCAGGGCGAGGTCCTCCTCGTCCTGGGGCCCGGTCTGCGGCAGCAGGCGCGAGGACTTGAGGTCGAGCAGCGTGGCGGCGATGAGGAGGAACTCGGAGGCCTGGCCGAGGTCCCACTCGGTGTCGCTCGCCTGGGCGGCCTTGAGGTGGGAGATGAACTCGTCGGTGACGCTGGCCAGGGCGATCTCGGTGATGTCGAGCTGGTGTTTGGAGATGAGCCCCAGGAGCAGGTCGAACGGGCCCTCGAAGTTGCTCAGGTGCACCCGGAACGCCACGGGGGCACCCCGGCGGGCGAGGACCCCACCAGGCGCCACCCTCTCGCCGACGCCGACGCCGACGGACGAGGCGTCGGTCATGGCCTCAGGCCGCCCCGCCGCGGGCGATGAGCTCGCGGGCGAGCTGCCGGTATGCCGTGGCGGCACCGTGCGTCGAGGCGTACGTCGTGATCGGCTCGGCCGCCAGCGTCGCGTCCGGGAACTTCACCGTGCGGCTGATGACGGTGTGGAAGACGGTGTCGCCGAAGTGGTCCACCACCGAGCGGACGACCTCGCGGCTGTGCAGGGTGCGGCTGTCGTACATCGTCGCGAGGATGCCGTCGACCTGCAGCCGGGGGTTGAGCCGGTCGGTGATCTTGTCGATGGTCTCGATGAGCAGCGCCACCCCGCGCATGGCGAAGAACTCACACTCGAGCGGGATGAGCACGCCGTGCGACGCGGTCAGAGCGTTGACGGTGAGCAGGCCGAGCGAGGGCTGGCAGTCGATGAGGATGACGTCGTACTCCTCCATGACCGGACGCAGCACGCGGGCCAGGATCTGCTCGCGGGCCACCTCGCCGACGAGCTGGACCTCTGCGGCGGACAGGTCGATGTTGGCCGGCACGACGTCGAGGTTGTCGGTGGCGGTCGACTGGATGATGTCGTGGATGTCGTGGCCGCGCTCGACGAGCAGGTTGTAGATCGTCACGTCGAGCTCGTTGACCCGGATTCCCAGGCCCACGGACAGCGCGCCCTGGGGGTCGAAGTCGACGACGAGGACCTTGCGACCGACCTCGGCCAGTGCGGCGCCGAGGTTGATGGTGGTCGTCGTCTTGCCGACGCCGCCCTTCTGGTTGCACATGGCGATGATCCGCGCCGGGCCGTGGCCGGCCAGCGGCTGCGGGTCGGGGAAGTCGGGCATCGGACGCCCGGTGGCGCCGAGGGCACCGACGCCGGCCTTCTCCGTGCCGGGCAGGTGAGCCTCCCCGCTGCGGCTCTCGAGCACAGGTTGACCATGGTCCTCCGGCCGGCCCTGAAGGGTGAGGTGGTCGTCGGTCGCCTCGACGGCGGCTGCCTCGCTGGGCCGGTTCACCTCTGCGGTCACAGGTGCGTCACTCCCGGGTGCCTCGAACGGTCGGTCAGCCTCTCGCTGATCCCCGCGACCCTACCAGCGGGGGCGGTTCGTGCCGACCGGAGAGCCCGCTCCGACGCGCGCTCCTCAGCGCGCCCTGGGGTGGGCCCCGGCATACACCTCACGCAGTCGCTGCACGGTGACCATGGTGTAGATCTGCGTCGTCGTCACCGACGCGTGCCCGAGCAGCTCCTGGACGACCCGCACGTCGGCGCCGCCGTCGAGCAGGTGAGTCGCGAAGGAGTGGCGAAGGGTGTGCGGGGAGACGTGGGCGGGCAGGCCGGCTCGCCCGGCCGCCGCCTGGAGCGCCGCCCACGCGCTCTGGCGTGAGAGCCGCGCCCCCCGCTGGTTGAGGAACAGGGCCGCCGTGCCCTTCCCGTGGGCGGCCAGCGCGGGACGGCCACGGACGAGGTATGCCGTGACGGCTTCACGCGCGTAGCGGCCGACGGGCACGATCCGCTCCTTGCTGCCCTTGCCGAGCAGCCGCACCGAGCCCTGTCCGGGGTCACTGAGGTCGAGGTCGTCGGCATCGAGACCGACCGCCTCGGAGATCCGTGCGCCGACGCCGTAGAGGATCTCGAAGAGCGCCCGGTCCCGCAGCGACGTGGCCTTGTCCCCGACCGACGCCGCGGCGAGGATCCGCTCGACGTCCTCGAGCGGGATGGCCCTGGGCAGGCGGCTCGGCGGCCTCGGAGGGGTGACCGCCTCGGCGGGGTCCGAGGTGACCTCGCCCTCGAGGGCGAGGAAGCGGTGGAAGCCCCGGACGGCGACGATCGTCCGCGCGGCGGACGAGGCCGACAGCGGCTGGCGTTCCGCGGAGCCCTCGCGCAGCGACCCGAGGAAGTCGCTGACGTCGGCCTCGGCGACCTCGGCGGCCTGTGTGACGCCGCGTTCCGCGAGGAACCGGCGGTAGCGGTCGAGGTCACGCCGGTAGGACTTCATGGTGTTCGTGGCCGCACCCCGCTCGACCTCGAGGTGGTTGAGCCATCCCGCGATGGCACCCTCGATCGGGGTGCGGCGCGGCGTCGGCCGAGCAGTCCCCGTCTTTGCCGGTGCCGGGGAGGACGTCCCCGTCTTCCTTGGCGTCGGCCGAGCAGTCCCCGCCTCCACCGGTGTTCCCGCCGTCAGCGCAGAACCTCCTCGAGCGGGCGCGCCTCCACGCCGTGCGCCTCGGCGACCGGTCCGTAGGTCACCGAGCCGTCGTGGGTGTTCAGGCCCAGGGCCAGTGCATGGTCGCGCCGCAGCGCCTCGCGCCAACCGCGGTTGGCGAGCTCCACGGCATACGGGAGGGTGACGTTGGTGAGCGCGTAGGTGCTCGTGTGCGGGACGGCACCCGGCATGTTCGCGACGCAGTAGAAGACGCTGCCGTGCACGGGGTAGGTCGGCTCGGCATGGGTCGTCGGTCGCGAGTCCTCGAAGCAGCCGCCCTGGTCGATCGAGATGTCGACGAGGACCGAGCCCGGCTTCATCCGCGAGACCTGCTCGTTGCTGACCAGGGTGGGGGCCTTGGCGCCCGGCACGAGGACGGCCCCGATGACGAGGTCGGCGTCGATGATCGCGCGCTCTACCTCGTAGGCGTTCGATGCAACGGTCTGGCAGTGGCCCTGGTAGATCGCGTCGGCGTGCCGCAGCTTGCTCACGTCGCGGTCGAGGAGCAGGACTTCTGCCTGCATGCCGAGGGCGATGGCGGCCGCGTTCATGCCGGAGACGCCGGCGCCGATGACGACGACCTTGGCGGCGTAGACACCCGAGACGCCACCCATGAGGACACCACGCCCCCCCTGCGCGCGCATCAGGGTGTGGGCGCCCACCTGGGGAGCCAGCCGCCCCGCCACCTCGGACATCGGTGCGAGCAGGGGCAGCGACCGGTCGGCGAGCTCCACGGTCTCGTAGGCGATGCCGGTGACCTTGCGGGCGCACAGCTCCTCCGTGAGGCGCTTGTCCGCCGCGAGGTGGAGGTAGGTGAAGAGGGTCTGGCCCTCGCGCATCCGGTGGTACTCCTGGGCAACCGGCTCCTTGACCTTCAGGACGAGCTCGCCCTCGGCCCAGACGTCGTCGGGCGACTCGAGGATCTTCGCGCCTGCGGCGACGTAGTCCTCGTCGTCGATGGAGGAGCCCACGCCCGCGGCCTTCTCGAGAAAGACGTCGTGCCCGTGCTGGACGAGCTCGTGTACCCCGGACGGCGTGATGGCGACCCGGAACTCGTTGTTCTTGACCTCGCGCGGAATGGCGACCTTCACGGCATACCCGTCCTTCGTGTGGTGCCGGCGCATCCGGCCCCGTTGCCGACGCTGCCAGTTGGCTCTCGTGGAGCGCACCGAGTCTAGACCGAGGGCGACAGGGGCCCGGGGAGGCATGGGTTCGGGTGGCACGACGAGCCGTCGAGGACGACCCGTGGACGAGTCAGGAGCCTGCCGTGAAGATCTACGCCGACCTGCCTGCCCGGCGGGGCCCAGCGGCTCTCCGACGGGTGCGTCCTGTGCTGCGGCCCCCGGGCGGGCGTGACTGACCGTCAGCCGGTGCGGGTGATGCTCGGGCAGAGGTCAGCCGGGGGGCACGGCCAGCTCTGCGCGTCGGCCGGCACCTGCTCACCGCTGCGGATGTCCTTGACCTCGTCGGCGCCCGGGTCACCACCCGGGAACCAGACGTAGGGGATGCCCCGCCGCTCGGCATACCGGATCTGCTTACCGAACCTTGCGGCGCTCGGCGCCACCTCGCAGGGAATGCCCCTGGCGCGCAACGCCGTGGCGATGGCGACCGAGTGGGGCCGTTCGTCGTCGTTGTTCAGCGCGACCAGGACTGCTGCGGGGCTCGAGCGCGAGGCTCGGACCAGGCCCTTGCCCAGGAGCAGACCGAGGATGCGGGACACGCCGATCGAGATGCCGACGCCGGGATAGGTGGTGCGGCCGTCCGAGGCCAGCGCGTCGTAGCGGCCGCCGGAGCAGAACGAGCCCCAGGACTCGTAGCCGACGAGCTGCGTCTCGTAGACCGTGCCCGTGTAGTAGTCGAGACCGCGGGCGATCCGCAGGTCGGCGACGACCCGGCCGGGGGCGTTCTCCATGCCGGTCGTGAGGACCGCGGCGAGGGAGGCGAGCCCCTCCTCGAGCGTCGGGTGGCTCACGCCGAGGGAGCGCACCTGTTCGACGAAGGAGAGGTCGGCGCTGTGGATCATCGCCAGGGCGATGCACTGGTCGGCCTGGTCCCGGGTGGCGCCGGCCGCGAGGAGCATGGCGGCGACCCTGGCCGGGCCGATCTTGTCCAGCTTGTCGACGATCCGCAGCGTCCCGATGACGTCGTCGAGGCCGATGGCGAGGTAGAACCCTTCGGGGATCTTGCGGTTGTTGACCTGGATCACGAACTCGCCCACCGGGAACCGGCTGAAGACGTCGGCGACGACGAGCGGCATCTCGGCCTCGACGTGCGACGACAGCTCACCGACGTCGACGACGTCGACGTCGGCCTGGGTGAACTCGCGGTAGCGGCCCTCCTGGGGACGCTCACCGCGCCACGCCTTCTGGATCTGGTAGCGGCGGAAGGGAAAGCTCAGCCGGCCGGCGTTCTCCAGGACGTAGCGCGCGAAGGGCACGGTCAGGTCGAAGTGCAGGCCCCACCTGGAGTCCTCATCTCCTCCCGCCAGGCGTGAGACGGCGTAGATCTCCTTGTCCGCGTCCTCGCCCTGCGAGCTGAGCCGCTCGATCGGCTCGATGGAACGGGTTTCGATCGAGGAGAACCCGTGCAGCTCGAAGGTCTCCCGGATGACGTCGAGGAAACGCTGCTCGACGATACGCTCGGCCGGGAGGTACTCGGGGAAGCCGCTGATCGGCAGGACCTTGCTGCTCACGCACCCAGTCCTTGCAGGTAGGGGTTGCTCGCCCGTTCCCGGCCGATCGTCGTCGCCGGCCCGTGACCGGGCAGGACGAGCATGTCGTCGGGGAGCGGCAGCACGACACTGCGCAGGGAGCGCTCCATGGCGGCCGGGTCTCCCCCAGCCAGGTCGGACCGGCCGATCGAACCGGCGAAGAGCACGTCCCCGCTGACGCAGGTCGCGGTCGTGCCGGTCTCCTCGCCGACCCGGTCGGGCACCTGGGGCAGGGTGAACATCACGGAGCCCTCGGTGTGTCCGGGCGCGTGCCGGACGGTGAGGTCCAGTCCGGCCAGGGTCAGCGACTGCTGGTCCGAGATGGTCACGACCCGGTCCGGCTCGCGCCACGTGGCCTGCGCGCCGAACTGCTGCTCCAGCATCGCGACAAGTCCGCGGTCGAGCAGGGCGATGGGATCTTCGAGGCGATAGCGGTCGTCCTCGTGGATGTATGCCGCGGTGTCGCCGCCGCACACGGGCGTCACGGAGTACACGTGGTCGAGGTGGCCGTGGGTGAGGAGCACGGCGGCCGGCCGCAGCCGGTGCTTCGCCAGCACGTCGTCCAGCTGCGCCTCGACCCCGATGCCCGGGTCGACGACCAGGCACTCCTCTCCGGGCCCGGCGGCGAGCACGTAGCAGTTGGTCGCGAACGCGGCAGCCGGGAAGGAGATGGTCAGCACGACCCGAGGATATCCGCCGCGTCGAACGTCACGCAGTCGTGACCCCGGCATGCGCGGGTTGACGAGCGACTTGCCTAGACTGACCCAACGTCTCGGCTCGTCGGGGTCGCCGTGGACGGCGGGTGGACCAGGATCGCACCGTCGACGGGGCGCCGGACCGACCCTCCGAGCGTTCGTCGTAATGAGAAGCCCAGCACGAGCTCGGGCAGAAGGAGGCCACGTCCGTGCGTGACAAGCAGGCCGTGTTTGCCGTTCTCGGTGTCCTGGTCGTCGTCCTCGGTTTCGTCTGGTTGGCCAATGTGCTGACCAACCGCACCGACTCGACGCCTGACCCGGCCAGCACGTCCCAGACCGAACCCTCCACGGGTCCGACGGCCTCCCCGACTCCCACGGTCACCCCATCCGTGCTGGCCGGGTGCACGCCCGTCCCGCCGGCACAGACGGCCGTCAAGGCGCCCACCACCCAGCCGGACCTCGCTGGCGCGAAGGACAAGACCTTCGTCGCGACCATCACGACGAACTGCGGGCCGGTGACCGTCGAGCTCGACGGCACCAAGGCCCCGGCCGCTGTCTCCTCGTTCATCCTCCTGGCCAAGCAGGGCTACTGGGCGCCGAGCCCGTGCCACCGTCTCACCGGCGACGAGCAGAGGATCTGGGTCCTGCAGTGCGGTGACCCCACCGGCACGGGCAGCGGCCCCGGGCCGGGCTACCACTACGGGGTCGAGAACGTCCCGGCCAACGACGTCTACCCCGCCGGAAGCCTCGCCATGGCGCGCCAGAGCGGTGACCCGAACAGCAACGGTGACCAGTTCTTCATCGTCTACAAGGACACCACCCTCCCGAAGAGCGGTGACGGCAACGGCTACACCATCTTCGGCAAGGTGACCGCGGGGATGGATATCGTCGACAAGATCGCTGCGGCAGGGATCAACCCGTCCGACAAGACGTCGCCGCTCGCCCCGATCAGCATCCTGAGCGTGGATGTCCAACCGAAGGCCTGACCACCGTGACTGACGCCGACCTCACTGCCGAGGAAGACACTCCCCACCCCACTTCCCCGGCCAGCGCGCCCGTGGACACGCCCACCCCGGCCAGTGCGCTCGTTCCCCTGCCGGCGACGGGCAGCGCACCCGTCCCCACGCCGGCGACGGTCCCGCCGCGCCCCGCGGCCGCGCCGACTGGGCCCACGCCGGCGATGTTGGCCCGCAAGCACGGCGTCCCGGACCGCTCGGCGTTCGGTCGCGTTGCCGACGATGGGGTGGTCTACGTCAAGACGGCCGACGGAGAGCGAGAGGTCGGCTCCTACCCGGGCGCCACCGCGTCGGAGGCGCTGGCCTACTTCGCCCGCAAGTACGACGAGATCTTGGCTTACGTCGAGCTGCTCCACCAGCGCGTGACGCAGACCGACATCTCGGCCAAGGAGGCCGAGGAGAGCTTCGCCAAGCTGACCGAGCAGGCCCGCGAGCCCAACGCCGTGGGCGACCTGGCGGCGCTCCAGGCCCGGGTCGACCAGATCGGTGAGGCGGTCGAGAGCCGCAAGGACCAGGAGTCCAAGCAGCGTGCTGCGGCTCGTGAGGAGGCTCGGCTGCACCGCGAGGCGCTCGTCGCCGAGGCGGAGAAGATCGCGGCCCAGCCGCAGGACAAGGTCCAGTGGAAGACCAGCGGCGCGCGCATGCGTGAGCTGCTCGAGGAGTGGAAGGCACACCAGCGCTCCGGACCTCGTCTGGACCGTGCCTCCGAGTCGGAGATGTGGCAGCGCTTCAGCGCCGCCCGCAACAGCTTCGACCGGATCCGTCGGGTCCACTTCGCCCAGCTCGACAGCCACCAGTCGGAAGCCAAGACAGCCAAGGAGCGGCTCGTCGTCGAAGCCGAGCGTCTGGCGGCGAGCAAGGACTGGGCTGCAACGGCTGGTGCCTTCAAGAAGCTCATGGACGAGTGGCGGCGGGCCGGTCGCGCCGGACGGGCCGACGACGACGCCCTGTGGGAGCGGTTTCGTTCGGCCCAGGACAGGTTCTTCAACGCCAAGGACGCGGTGGTGGCGGCCGAGGAGGAGTCCTTCCGCGGCAACCTGGAGGTCAAGCTCGCCCTGCTCAAGGAGGCCGAAGGCGTCCTGCCCGTCACGGACCGCGAGCAGGCCAAGGCGGCGCTGCGAAGCGTCCAGGAGCGTTGGGACAAGGCCGGCAAGGTGCCGCGCGCCGACGTCGACCGCACCGAGAAGGCCATGCGCCGCATCGAGCAGGGCGTGCGGGACGCCGAGGAGAAGCGGTGGTCCTCGAGCAACCCTGAGGCAGCCGCCCGCGCCCAGAGCCTCGCCGAACAGCTTGAGTCCGCGGTCGCCGGTCTGCGTCAGGACCTGGCGGAGGCTGAGGCGTCTGGCGACGACAAGAAGATCGAGCAGGCCCGGTCCGCGCTCGAGGCACGCGAGCAGTGGCTCACCCAGGCCCGAGCGGGCGTCGAGGAGTTCGGCGGCTAGCTAGCGCTCGTCGGAAGGCGTGGGCTTACCGCCGGTGATGCGGTACACGTCGAAGACGCCGTCGATCCTGCGGACCGCACGGATGACGTGGTCCAGGTGTCCCGGGTCACCCATCTCGAAGGTGAACCGGGAGATGGCCACCCGGTCGCGTGAGGTCTGCACCGATGCGGACAGGATGTTGACGTGGTGGTCGGACAGGATTCGTGTCACGTCGCTGAGGAGCCGGTTGCGGTCGAGCGCCTCGACCTGCAGCTGGACGAGGAAGACGCTCGATGCGGAAGGTGCCCACTCGACATCGATGAGCCGGTCCTCCTGTGCCATCAAGGACTCCGCGTTCGTGCAGTCCTTCCGGTGCACGGAGACACCACTACCGCGCGTGACGAACCCGAGGATCGGGTCGCCGGGCACGGGAGTGCAGCACTTGGCGAGCTTGACCCAGACGTCCGCCGTGCCGACGACCACCACCCCCGGGTCTCCGGTGCGGCGCCGGGTGCCGGTCCTCGTCGGGACCGTGGCCTCGGCGAGGTCCTCGCTCGCTCCTTCCTCGCCACCGAAGGAGGCCACGAGCCGGTTGACGACGTGGGTGGCGGAGACATGGCCCTCCCCCACGGCGGCATACAGGCCGTCGATGTCGGGATGGCGCAGCTCTCCGGCGATGCCCGTGAGGCTCTCGACCGACATGAGTCGCTGCAGCGGCAGGCCCTGCTTGCGCATCGCCTTGGCGATGGCCTCCTTGCCCCTTTCGATGGCCTCCTCACGGCGCTCCTTCGAGAACCACTGACGGATCTTGTTGCGGGCGCGGGCGCTCTTGACGAAGGCCAGCCAGTCGCGCGACGGACCGGCACCGTCGGCCTTCGAGGTGAGGACCTCGACGACATCGCCGTTCTCGAGGACCGACTCGAGCGGCACGAGGCGTCCGTTGACGCGTCCGCCGATGGTGTGGTGCCCGACCTCCGTGTGCACGGCATACGCGAAGTCGACGGGTGTCGCGCCCGAGGGCAGCGCGACGACGGCCCCCTTCGGCGTGAAGACGTAGACCTCGCCGCCCTCCATCTCGAACCGCAGGGAGTCGAGGAACTCGCCCGGGTCCTCGGTCTCGCGCTGCCAGTCGAGCAGCTGGCGCAGCCAGGCCATGTCGTTGACCGGGCCCGAGTCGCTGGTGGTCACGCCGCTGGCGCCGGGCTTGGCGTCCTCCTTGTACTTCCAGTGCGCCGCGACGCCGTACTCCGCCCGCCGGTGCATCGTGTGGGTCCGGATCTGGATCTCGACCGGCTTGCCCTCGGGGCCGATGACCGTGGTGTGCAGGGACTGGTACATGTTGAACTTCGGCATGGCGATGTAGTCCTTGAAGCGCCCCGGCACGGGGTTCCACCGTGCGTGCAGGGCGCCGAGGGCCGCGTAGCAGTCCCGCACCGTCTCGACGAGCACCCGGACGGCGACGAGGTCGTAGATCTCCTCGAAGTCGCGGCCGCGGACGATCATCTTCTGGTAGACGGAGTAGTAGTGCTTGGGCCGACCGGTGACGGCCGACTTGATCTTCGCCCCGTGCAGGTCTTCGGCGACCTGGGTCCGCACCCCGGCGAGGTACTCCTCACGCGCCGGCGCCCGCTCGGCCACGAGCCGGACGATCTCGTCGTAGACCTTCGGGTAGAGAATCGCGAAGGAGAGGTCCTCAAGCTCCGACTTGAGGGTGTTCATCCCGAGCCGGTGCGCCAGTGGGGCATAGATCTCGAGCGTCTCGTGGGCCTTGCGCTGCGCCGACTCCTTGGAGACGTAGCGCCAGGTCCGGGCGTTGTGCAGCCGGTCGGCGAGCTTTATCACGAGGACGCGGATGTCGCGGGCCATGGCCACGACCATCTTGCGGACGGTCTCGGCCTGCGCCGCCTCGCCGTAGGTCACCTTGTCGAGCTTGGTCACCCCGTCGACGAGCCCCGCGATCTCGGCGCCGAAGTCCTTGCGCAGCTCCTCCAGCCCGTATGCCGTGTCCTCCACCGTGTCGTGCAGCAGTGCGGCGGCGAGGGTGGCGGGGGTCATGCCGAGGTCGGCCAGGATGGTCGTCACCGCCAGCGGGTGGGTGATGTAGGCGTCACCGCTCTTGCGCAGCTGCCCACGATGGGCCTGCTCGGCGACCTGGTAGGCCCGTTCGATGACGGCGAGGTCGGCCTTCGGGTGCGTGCTGCGGACGGTCTGGAGGATCGGCTCGAGGGCCGGGTTGCCCGCCGTGCGCGGGCCGCCGAACCGGGCCAGGCGGGCGCGCATGCCGGAGGGCGGCGTCGGGAGCGACGTCGCGTCGGCGCGGGCCTCCTCACTCATGCGGGGAGTCTAGTCAACGCGGAGAGTCCACCAGTCGCCGTCTGCTCGGCACTGGTGGGGGCTGGAGCACCATCTGGAGCCTCGCAACCGGAGCGAACGGTGCTCCTGCCGCAACGGGTGGCGGGTACGGACTGAGCTCAGACGGTGACGAGGGAGCTGACCTCACGCCCGTCGAGCTTGCTGCGGCCGTCGAACAGGGACAGCTCGAGGACGACCTCGACCGCGGTGACGACTGCCCCGGCCCGCTCCACGAGCTCACAGGTGGCGGCCGCCGTGCCGCCCGTGGCCAGGACGTCGTCCATGACCAGGGCCCGGGCGCCGGGGAGAAAGGCGTCCCGGTGGACCTCCAGCACGGCCGCGCCGTACTCGAGGCTGTACTCCACCCGGTGGGTCGCCGCCGGCAGCTTGCCCGCCTTGCGGACGGGGACGAAGCCGAGCCCGAGCCGGTAGGCCACGGCAGCACCGAGGATGAAGCCCCGGGCCTCGATGCCGACGACGACGTCGACCCGCCGGGAGTAGCGGTCGGCGACGTCGTCGACGAGGGCCGCGAACGCCGGACCGTCGGCGAGCAGCGGGCTGAAGTCCTTGAAGAGGACACCCGGGGCCGGGAAGTCCTGGACGTCACGCATCCGGCTCAGCACGAGCTCACGGACCGAGTCGGTGCCCCGCGCCACCGTCGTCACCGCTTCGACCTGGGCGGCCGCTTCGGCTGGTTGCGCGGACCGCTCTGGGCCCACTTGTGGACCTCGCGCGGCGGAGCGTCGGTCGGCGTGCCGGGCGCCGAGCGTGCCGCGTGGGCAGCCCCGACGCCGACGTCCGCGCCGGCTCGGGCCTCGCTGGCTCCGGCGTTGACGGGGTCCGGTGCCTGCCCGGGGTCCGGCGCTTCCCCCCGGTTTGCCGATGACGCGGCACGAGGGGCCCCCGCTCCCACGGGGACGCCGACCTCAGTCTTCGCCTGGCTTCGCGTGGCGACCTTGTCGAGCTCCTTGACCGCTGGCTCGCGCCGACGCAGTTCGACGAGCAGCGGGGTGGCGATGAAGATCGACGAGTAGGCCCCGACCGCGATGCCGACGAAGAGGGCCAGGCTGAGGTCCAGCAGCGTTCCCGGGCCGAGCTTCGTGAACCCGACGACGAGGATCGCCGCGATGGGCAGGAGCGCGACGACGGTCGTGTTCACCGACCGCACGAGGGTCTGGTTGACGGCGAGGTTGGCGGCCTGCCGGTAGGTGCGTCGCCGGTTGGTCATCGCGGCGGTCGTGTTCTCCCGCACCTTGTCGAACACCACGACCGTGTCGTAGAGCGAGTACCCGAGGATGGTCAGGAAGCCGATCATCGACGAGGGGGTGATCTCGAACCCGAACAGGGCGTAGATGCCGACGGTGATGATGAGGTCGTGGATGAGGGCGACGAGCCCGGCCACGGCCATGGTCCACGTCCGGAAGTAGATGGCCATCACGAGCGCCACGAGGATGAGGAACACGACGAGGGCCTGGATCGCCTTGGAGCTCACCGACTGGCCCCATGAAGGGCCGATCAGTGATGCGCTGACGTTCGTCGCCGGGACCCCGAAGCCGGCGGCGAGGGCCTCCTTGGCCGGCTCGTTGTGCTCGTTGGCCGCCTCGGTCTGGACCCGCACGGAGTTGCCGCCGATGATGGTTGCGACGACGTTGCCCTCGATGCCCGCCTTGGCGACGGCCATCTGGGCTTTGGCCTCGTAGCCCTGCGTGCTGCTGACCCCGTTGATCCGGAACTCGGACCCCCCGCGGAACTCGATGCCGAAGTTCAGCCCCCGCGCGAAGATGCCCACGAGGGCAAGCGCGACGAGGACTGCTGAGACGGCATACCAGGTCTTCTGCCGACCGATGAAGTCGATGGACCGCTTGCCGGTGTATAGGTCGTTGCCGACCTGCGCGAAGTTGACCATCGTCAGGCCTTCCCTTCGGCCACGGGCCGGGCGGTCGCTGTGGAGGCGCTCGGCCCCGAGAACTTGCCCCGCCCGACGTAGCGAGGCTTGGCCCCGAGCCGCTCAGGGTCGAGGCCGGAGAGCTTGTGCCCTCCTCCGAAGAACGTCGTGTGGGCGAGCAGCGCCACGACCGGGTGGGTGAACAGGACGACGACGGCCAGGTCGATGAGGGTCGTCACCCCGAGGGTGAAGGCGAACCCGCGGACGTTGCTCGACGCGAGGGAGTAGAGGACCGCGGCCGCCAGGAAGTTCACGGCGTCGGCGGCCAGGATGGTGCGCCGGGCCCGCCGCCAGCCCGCCTCCACGGCTGCCACGAGCGGGCGCCCGTCACGGACCTCGTCGCGGATGCGTTCGAAGTAGACGATGAACGAGTCGGCGGTGACGCCGATGGCGACGATGACGCCGGTGACCCCCGCCAGCGTCAGTCGGAAGTTGTAGGACCACCCGAGGAAGGTCAGGATCCCGTAGGTGAGGATCCCCGCGACGACGAGGGAGGCGACCGTGACGAGGCCGAGCAGGCGGTACTGCAGGAGCGAGTAGCCGACGACGAGGAGCAGGCCGAACAGGCCAGCCAGCAGGCCGAGCTTGAGCTGCTCCTTGCCCAGCGTCGGGCTGATGTCCTCCTGGGTCTGCAGCGAGAAGGACATCGGCAGCGCGCCGAACTTCAGCTGCTGGGCCAGCGCCCGGGCCGAGTCGATGGTGAAGGAGCCGGTGATGCTCGCCTGGCCGTTGGTGATCGCCGCCTGCGTCGTCGGTGCGGAGATGACGAGCTTGTCGAGCACGATGGCGAACTGGTTCTGGGCGCCCTGCAGTCCGAGCAGGCGGGTGGTGACGGCGGCAAACTTCTGGGCGCCGTCGCCGGTGAACTTCAGCGAGACCTCGACGATGTTGGTCGGTTGGCCGTTGGGGCCGCTCTGGTAGCCCGACGACGCGTCGGCGATGTCGGTGCCGTCGACCTCGACCGGGCCCAGCAGGTACTTCTGCTTCCGGTCGGTCGAGCACGTGGCGAGCGGTTGCGCCGGGTCGTCGACGAAGCCGTTGACGGCGTCCGGCTTGGAGCAGTCGAGCTGCGTGAACTGCTTCTGCAGCTGGGGCGTCGCCCAGGCGAGGTCGCTGGCGCTGGTGGGCTTCGTCGTTGGGGTGCCGTTGGTGTTCGTGTCCGTCGGGGTCGCCTGCGTCGTCGCCGTGCCGGCGGGGGTCGTCGCCGTGCCGGCGGAGGTCGTCGCCGTGCCGGCGGGCGTCGTCGCCGTGCCAGCCTGCGTCGTCGCCGCGCCGGCGGGGGTCGTCGCCGTGCCGACGGGGGTCGTCGGGTCGACCTGGGT
>JAABUU010003193.1_pt1 | contig 21216 bp, 21 predicted proteins | sample 5559301 | NCBI WGS metagenome assembly JAABUU01 (sample SAMN10711884, study PRJNA513360) | rock metagenome | isolation source: Antarctica rocks | place: Antarctica: Victoria Land, Richard Nunatak white | reverse complement strand
CCCCGCCCCCGCTCCGTCCGCCTCCTCGTACACCGACCCCAACGGCTGCACCTGCACCTGCCCCGCCGTTAACTTCAAACCCGCCCCGGCCCCGCGCGCCCTGCACGCACACGGCCGCGCCCACGGAGTCCCCAACCTCGTCCCCCGCGCCAACGATGCCGCCGCAGTGAAGGTTCCATATCAGCAGCGCCCGGGCTTCTTGATCGCCGACACGGGCAACGGCTGCGAGACGCCGCACACGACGGCCGAGGTCAAGTTCCCGAACCCGGGCCCGGATGTCGTGGTGGGGGATGGGGCGTATCCGTTGGTGTTGCCGGGGCCGGGGGGGATGTGTGGGTATTGATTGGTTTGGGAGTGGGAGGGGGAGATGATGGGGACGGCTTGGTGTGGGGTTGTTGGGTTTGTATGAGAGGGTATGATATGTCAACTTTCTGCGAGGGTTGAGAGGTGGGGTGGAGATGTCGTTTGTGGTCCAACAGGTTTCTCTTGGCACTGACTGGGTGGGGTATGGTGGGATCGGGCGTGTTGGAGAATCCCACGTGGATCTCGATGTACGCTAGGAGCCAGAATAGAATCCTACAGGAGTTGAAACAAGGCGAACATGTACGAGCTGAGCGCTATCGCGTTCATCGTGACAAGGTGGGTTCGTGTAATGGGTCCATGATTGAGTATTCTTCCATCAATGCAAAACATTCGATCCTCAACAAGATGCACTCCAGTGGGTGGCAAACCTAAGGAAGTCTGTTTAAGATAGTCCGATTAGCGCCGGGCTCCTACTTAGTTTTGATGGTGCACGGCACAACCTATCCACATCCACGAAACGGTCACAACTCAAGGAAGGTTGTTCAATTAATTCAGCCATATACGGCAATGTCCGAAGCTCTACGGACTTCAAAGGTGACACGAAAAGCAAAGCAAAGCACGAGGGATATCGCAGACAGCAAAAGAAAAAACCCTTCTACGTCCATCCGAAAGGAGAGCGCAGCTTGACAATCCCAAGTATGAAGCACCGGACCCGTCTCCGCCATATTAGGTAAGCTGCAATGCCCTAGCTGTCGGAACCGCATCCGTTCATTCTGCCAGCATGGGTGTCGTTCGCCGGTACGTTCTCTCACCCTTACGACCCGTTGGGCTGCATCTTCTTCTCGGCCGCCTTCTCCTCCTGGTTGGTCACCTCGTCGATACTCGCCTCCAACGCCTTCGCATCCTTGTCGCCGTCCTCTCCCTTTCCGCTTCGTCCCACCCCCGCTCCGTCATTCGACTGTGGCTGTGGCTGCATTTTCCTCTCCGCTTCCATCTCAGCGGCGTCCTTGACCTCGTCTGGATTGGCCTCGTACGCCCTGGCAGCTTCGTGCTCGCTTCTCGATATCAGCTCGCCATCCGAGGTGTCGTGTTCGTGCTCATGGTCGTGCTCGGCACTTCCTTGCTCGGCTTTGCTTTGCGCTTTGTCGAGACCTCTCTTCGCAGTCGCTTTGCCCTGGTCAGCCTTGTTTTGCGCTTTGTCGACGCCCTCTTTCGCGGTCGCCTTGCCATTGTCGGCCATTTTCTGCGCTTTGTCGATGCCCTCCTTGGCAGCGTCTTTCCCTTGCTCGGCCTTTCCTTGCGCTTTCTGTGCCGTGTCTTTGGCGGCAGCTTTACCCTGCTCGACCTTTTGACCTGCTTTGTCGAGACCCTCCTTCGCAGCTGCCTTCCCTTGCTCTGATTTCTCCAGTCCCTTCTCAATGCCATCCTTCGCGACGGCTTTGCCCTGCTCCGCTTTCTCTTGCGCCTTCGCTACTCCATCTTGTGCTTTCGCCTTGCCTTGCTCCACGGCCTCTTGCGCTTTCTGCATTCCAACCTTTGCCTCCTCCTTCCCCTGCTCGACTTTCTTCTGGGCCTTTGCTACCGAGTCTTTCAAGACCTCCTTACCGTGCTCCACTTTAGGCTGGGCTCTGTCCATAGCATCTTTAGCTCCAGCTTTACCTTCAGCCATTTTCTTTTGCGCATAGTCCACAGCATCTTTGGCACTCTCCCTACCCTTGTTCGCAAGTTCTTGCACCTTGCCCGCGCCTTGCTGGGCTCTAAAGCTCAAGTTGTCCACACCGTACTTGATGTTGGTCTTCAAGTCATCCAATTCGGTCGACAAGTCTTTGGGCGCATGTACGTCGCCTCGACTCTGATCTTCCTCAATCGCTTCCCGGAGTTCACGCTCGATGCCTTTTGAAGCGTCTCGGCGTGACTTCGCGGTCAAATGGTCGTGCGTGGGGCTCTTCGAGCTGGACGTGCGGCGCAGGTAAGATCGGATGAAGAAGTCAACGAACAGCCAACTGAGCAGCGCCTGTCAATTTCCTTTTCACCTATCAGAAACAGTGGAGTTACTCACGTAAGCGGCGCTAGATAGAAGACGTTCAACAGAATGGCAAACGCCTGGCCAGATGTGTCGACGCATGGAATGGTCTGGTACTCATTTCTATACCTGATCTCTTCCCTCGCTTTCTCTGCCTCGTGCGCATGGACTGCGTCAATGCCGAACATCTCTCCTTGGCTGTTCCTCACGTTTTCGGCCAAACCCTCTTCTCCGGCAGCTCTGAATGCCATTTTCTTCACCCATGCTCCCAAGCCGGCTGTCGCAGTGACACTGGAAACGGCTGACGAGACAGACGATGCTGCTTTGGGAATGGCTGAGCTGAGATTGTGTACGAAGAGGTACGGTACAGAAACCGGAATGTCGTACGAGATGAAGAGATGCGCGATGGCAAAGGTAGAACCGACGACAAATTGAGAAATCTGAAGCGTGGTGAGAGTCCTTTTCACAAACTGCGGGACCTGAACTCCGACCGCAGAAAGGGCGTAATACGTATACTAGAGATCAATCAGCTCTGCGCGATTTCCATTAACAAGAGGGAGGAAGGGAAGGTACCATCAGTGAGTGTACAGCTGAGTTCACCAATGTAAATACCCAGATCTGCGGTGCCATGTAGCGAATCCCAGCCCACATGCATAACATCGCACCTGCATGGTGATAGGTCTGCAGAACAGAGCTCTTCTTGCCTTTTGCAAGTACGATCGCAGTATCCATGATCTCGTAGAGTTTGGATAAGTAGAACAACCAACCGTAATAGGCCAGACCCTCATTCCAGAGTCTGCCAACATCGGTGCTGTCTGGCGAGCCCCCAGTAGCAAGCTGAACGGCTTTATTTGTGACTCCCCAGATGCCATTGGTCGAATTGTAGGTCACAGCATTGCCCAGTCCTCTTGGGCCATGGATTTTGCACAGCGCATCAGCCGCACCTGCCAGTCCATCCTTCCCATGCAAGACGGGCCAGGCATGGCGTAAGGCATTAAACATGCCAAGGAAAGTCCAGGCTGAGAAGACGGCGAGGAAGACATTGTGCAAGAGGACGAAGGCATAGAAGGCGTAGCTCTGGCTGAAGGCCCAAGGTTTGTTTCCGCGTTGTTTGTTGATCCTGTTGACGAGCGTCACGGTAGTCGCATAGAGGAGCGCGATCGTGATCGGATAGTTGACCGACAGCAGGTTATTGTATGTTTCTGGATTGATGGCGAAAGGATGAGCCAGGGTATGGTCGGATGTAGGTGGTGGAAGCACGTTCGGCACGGAAGCCGGAGGAAAAGTGAAGAGAGATGGATGGGGATAAGTGAGGTGGACGGAAGGTGTCGCGCTGTGCGTTGGGAGACCGCTGAGCATCTTGCAAAGCTCAGGGAATGTGGATTGCTTGGATTCCTGTGCTCTCTTCTGGCTCACTGGATCCCAGGAGTAACCAGTGCACACGCGCGAAGCTTGAGAAAGTAAATGGACGTTCAAATCAGTAGCTCATAGAAGTTGCTACGATCAAGCATGTATGGGACAAGGTAGGTTAAAGCTGTGATAATTATTGTGCGAGTCAAGTTAAGGCCAGAATACTGGTGGAGCACGTGACATCAAAGAGCTCCGAAGCATGTTTCAGTTGCAGCCAGCAGTGACATCACTCATGCCTCGGTTCCAGTATGAGCACACAAGCGCGTTGGACAAGCAACACAATTTGAACGTTACGCTAAACCGGCTTTTATGAATGTGATTAAGTTGTGGCGCGTGACGTCGGTGGCTAAGCTGCTAACGTTACAACCAGGGTCTGGGGATTCAAGCTCACGCCTTGTAAGTTAGTTCTATCCAGCCACAAAGTGTTTCCCATAAAGGATTCGTATGTGACCTCGCCAGTTTCGTTGCCACTTCTAGGGAACAATTGATACTCAGTCTCGTTTCATGACCTGACGATCTCTGTTGAAATCGATATTGCACTGTGCTCGATGGAACATATATCTCCATTCCCTGTTCGAGTAGTAGGTAGTTTTGGTAAGAGACGCTTCTCTCCTGCATGAGCACTACAGAGCAAATAGTCAATATGTATGGACACAATTGCAGTAGAAGATGATTCGAGCACGACAAGGTGCCAGTCAGCTCGAGGCTGCTGAGGTAAATCTACTAAAAGGGCTCATCTGCCACCACCAAAGTCAGGCTTATACGTCTTGACGCCACCGAACTTCATGAGCTCTCGCAATGCCATTGTTGCATACTGACTGGAGCCCAGCTGCAGTGTCAATATGACTGCTATCTTCGCAGCCTTCTCACCCTCCGGATGCACTTGCGGTTGAACTGGTACCGAGCTATCCTCTGCTGAGTTCCTCGCTTTTCCCTCGAGTTTCTGCAAGTCCGTTTGGACAAACTGTTCGTCTTCGTGTACGTATTCTCGGACTTCGAAGGAGCAGTTTTCAGGACGCGCAAGCACCTTCCGATAACTCCCGCTCAGGCTTACATCTTTCCACTTTCTCCGCATATCGTACGGGTCAAGACCGCCGCCACGCTCGCTAGCCATGAACGTCTGGTAGAATTCAGCCATGGTGTTGGCTGGGTACAGAACATCGTAGCCTGGTGATGGTAGCACAACGTCAAAGATAGTGTAAACCCCACTCGCCGCCTCCTCTTTGCTCAAGGCACGAGCACGTATGAACATGTCCTCGGCGCTAGTTGCGCTGTCATCGGCCGCGGGTTTGATTATGATCTCTCCATCGGCATCTACGTCATCCATATGGGCTTCTTTGCCAACCTTGTTCTTATGTTCATCCACAAGGACCAGGTCTCCTTCCGTCACTTGCTCTCCGTATCTCCTCCAGCGTTCGCCAGCGGCGACATTCCAGACGAGCGACTGATAAGCATGGACGTACATTAGTCGCAGATTTCTTGGTATTGTCTGCAAAGCCCCAAGATAGTCTCTGCTTCGATCGCCGCCACCTAGGTGACGAATGATGCTTGCTTCAGCCGAGAATTTCTTAGGAAGGTCATCGATGGCCGGATGGATTTTGGCGGTCGTCTTGAAGGAATGTAGTGCATGTGCCCGAGCTTTGTCATCGGAAGAGACAAGGTCGTTGCCGGACATGGAACTCAGAGGATCCTGAGCAGCGGCTAATGCTTCGGGACTGAAATCCAGAATCGCGTTGACAGCACCTTCAAAGTCGCCTTTCAACATCTTGAGACCGATGGTGTCCGTCCTAGTGGAGAAGGTGCCGAAGCGTTGCAAGCCGTAGTAGTTTAGAAATCCTTTGTTGCCGAGTTGCTCTACTGCTTGCCTCACAAGCGCAGAGACCAGCTCGACCTTCGTTTCCGATGACGAGACCTCCACACTTGGAAAAGAGCAGTCCCGCAGGGTGATGATGAACTCATTGCCTTTCAGTTCTCCCAGCTCAAGGCCACAGGGATGATACTCATAACCACCTATCTTAGAGCCTCGAAGCGTTCGGTTGAGTCCCGCCATTCGATCTGCATAGACACGGTAGACACTGACTCGTTGAACCGTCACGCCTCGGCGATCCTTCGTGCCAGCGAATTGAAAGCTTTGTGGTCTTATTTTGGTCTGTCTTGCAAGGTAGGAGATCACTTCCATCGTATCCTTGTTCTCCTTGTACAACGTGAGGTGAAGATACTCGCCACCCAGCTCCTGCCATCCGAGCTTGCCTTTCTTCTGCGGGTGCCTGTCCTGCCAAGCACCGTTCGGCTTGGTAGCCCTACCGTTCTTGGTTGAGGTTGATGCGGCAGATATGATTATTCCACCATCATCGTCGGTGGAAGTTTCCAAGCGGGAAGAGAAGATACGGCGTACGGCTTGGTGAATCTTTCCACGTAATTCGCGATCGTTGATGACTGCAGACCTGATTGTGCCGTGCTCCTTAGGCTTAGCGTTCGGACGTTTGAGGACCTCTTCATGGAGAGTCACAATCGACTTGGTGACCTCCGCGCCGAAGAACGAAGACAGAATGGTTTCATCTTCAGAGGAAAGCTTTGCATCTTACCGTTAGCATCAACTCCTCAGCTCTTCACTTTCGCCCAACTCACTAGGAACGAGCTTGAATCACCCTTGGTGGCGTCCGATGTTTCTGGGCGTGCTGTATTAGGCTTTTGTACTGTTTGCGGTGAAGGCTGAGTAGGATCACTCGGAAGGCCACTTGGGTGCTCTACCGGTACCGGAGGTTCTGTCTCAATCAGTGCACCAGGATTCGGTTGCTGACCGTGTTTTACTTTGAGGTTGTCCAGATGTAATACCTGGCCAGATGGCAGAATCTCATTGACCAAGAAATCTGTATATCTATTCTAGTGTTAGCATAAGCACGATGAGAGGATTATGGATAGGGTTTCGATGACCTCTTCTTTAATATACCAGTGAAACCAGGAAGGTCCGGACTGATAAATTCAGTTATACCAACCTCCATCTCTTTCTTCAATTGTACATCTGCTGCTGAGAGAGAAGTAGAGACATCAATTGATGGTCGTTGCCCTATGTGTCCGCCAGCAGTTTCATCACCAGGCTTGCTGGTCTCTGTAAAACTAGCTAGCCTCTGCCGCTTTCGGGGTGACTGCTGCTCGGATGACTCCTCCATCCTTCTTGCGAACTTACACACTTATGATCTCAAGGAATTTACGGCTCTCAGCACATCCACGCGTTACAAGTCCAGGACCTTACCTAACCCTCAGTGTGGCTTTAGCGGGAAAACTTGGTCGGTAAATCAAGCGAGCGACACCCGAAGCTGAAGCTCGCTTAGACTCGCTTCGGACAGGTCTATAAATTCTCCTCCAAAACCGCCCAACTTTCCTTTCCTCTTTTCTCTTCATACTTGTACGTTCTCAACAATCCACCCCAGAGATCAACCACAACGCAATGCTAATATTGCTTTCAGACCTTGTTGGGGCGACCACGCTCAAGCATGTGGCCTGCCATCAAGAAAACCCTGCATTGCACATCGCGGCGGTGATCTTGATCGAGTGTCCTTCGGGGTAAGCCTTGCATTAACTTACATCGCCCACCATTGATGGCCCAACTGACTTTGAGTGATAGGCCCTCGCTGGCGGAATTTTTGATGGTCTATATGTTCAAAAGAGCACTCTTTTCATTGACGTCGGCGCCTTGTGCCCCACGTCGAAGATGAGAATGTGCGATGAGCTGCAGTCGTAGCATGTAGAGTAAAACCGAGTAGTTCTTCTGAGTTGGTGGGTTTATAGCACTTCAAGGTGTACTCAGTGGAGCAATTACAGCTCATCTCTGTCTTCTGACCCATGGGTAGAGTAACGATATCGCAGTTGCAGTTGATTTCTACGTGCATTGAGCTACGAAGGACTTTGGAGGAGGACGGCATTTGCAGAGAACAAAAGCACTGCCCAATGTACCTGTAGAATGCTTGCACTGCTTTCCGGTCTTGTATCTGAACGGAGCTGTATCCCGATCCTCTATAAACATACATCTCAAAGCAAGGTCAATGCAGTCAGTGACAAAAGATCTTTGTGTGGTCAAGAACAACGGCGTTGCCATTGCCGACGGTTGTCAGAAGGGTAAGACATATCTGCCAATATTCTCACAGCTACGCAAGCTTTAGAAGCTGGAAATCCGCTACTACTGTCACGATTGGAAGTGGCCAAATAAAGCTTGCCGGACCGTCAAGTCTGAACTTAATCGTACCAACCTCGGCGCAGGTACGACCATCTATACCTTACGACTTGTCGTAAGGATCCCTCCATCGACTACCTTTGAGCCCAACCTACAGTCATTGATTTAAGCTGAAGCCTCCGTGCTAAGATATCAATATACATTGTGTAAACCGTCTATCCAGAATGGCCGGCAAAGAGCTAGACATCGTAGCAATTATCTCCCCCAAGATTGGGAAAGTCGACCGGGTAAGCTGGAGTCCCTCACTAGGATTCAGCGGAGCGACCTGCTCAAGGGATTGATTATAGGTCGCCGAGCTCTTGACGAACCTCACCAAGTCCGTCCACAAGAACGAGCCCGGTTGTCTCAAGTATCATCTCCACCGCGAGATCAATAGCAAAGATGGTTCTGAAGATCTTGTCATGATCGAAAGGTATGCTGCCAGATCCTCTCCCAGACGTCTCTCCGAATCTCCTCTGGTTCTGTTTCTTGACTCGTCTGCGCGGAAACGTATATCGAGCGTGCGCTGACAAGGATTTCAGATATGCCGATCAATCCGCATACGATGCGCACTCGAAGACTGCTGACTTCCAGAATTTGGTAAAGGTCTTCAAGGACGAAGAGCTTTTGAGTGGTCCATTGGTGATCAAGTATCTGAAACCTATAGGGGGCTTCGAAAGCAAGCTCTGAAGGGTGCACCGTGGCCAATTTGACCGCGTAGATACAAGCCTGGGGTGTAGTTAGCCTGCATTGACAAATGTACCTAGAAATTGGACGGGCGTCGAGCACAGAATTGCTGAGGTTGTGTAAGTATATGTTTTAGGTGGCATGATGTTCACCTTCGTGAGTTGGTCATTTTGGGCAAGTGCGACTGCTCTTCGTGTCTTACCCTCGCCACTACCACCACAAATTTGCCCAGACATCTCCTGAGAACGACAGTGATTCTCAAATCCTCCTACCACACCTACAACACCTTGAACTTTCCATGTCCAGCTAACCCGAGCAAGTCACGCAATGGCGCTTAGCGAGGGAGCCTTGCGTGTAATTGCGCGTCACATTCGAGATGCTCTTGGCCCGCTCGTCGCAAGGGAGGGTGGTGAAGTCTTGAGTACCACTAACATAGCTGAGCTGCTTGCGTTCTTCGGAGATGTCAAAAAAACAGCCATGACAATCGAAATGATTCGATACTCACGTATCGAGAAAGCTATGATGGAAATCTGTGGTCCTGGGACGCGCTGGCCGCCCGATTTAATCAAAAGGGCAGAAGACGTTATTGATCGTTGGGAAAGGTCTCTTGGCCCAGTTAAATGCGTCAAAGCCAACCTTTGGGGTCCTAATGGACGGCTTGAAGGTGTAACGAAAGTCGTAGTGGGACCAGAGGCAGTACATTGCGAACAGCAGCTCCAAATCCAACAGTTGCCTGTGAAACCGAAGGCGGGCGAGTCTTCCTGGTGCGTTCAAGGCGGTTGCGATCCTGCCAGAGCATATGTTCCAGGCCACAACGGGTTCGATGTTGGAGCGTAAGCAACACCTCTTTGACTTGAACGGACTTGCGGCTGACAACAAGTGCCAGTTGGTGGATCAAAGCCGCCGCTGCTTTTCGGGACGGCATGTTAGATGACTCAAACGATGGCATTATCGCCAACGACGACGGAGCTTATGCTGTTGTAATGACAGATGAGGATGAGATCGAAAGCGGAAGAGAAGGAGTCATCTTTTATAAAACACCTTCGAGAGACCCGGGGAGGTTTCAACTGATGAAGAACATCACCAGCCGAAACCCCATTCGAGTATTGAGGACTTGGAGGTTGAAATCTACCTGGGCGCCAGAAGCTGGCATCAGATATGACGGCCTGTATGTAACATCAATGGAGAATGATATCTGAAAACAGTCCTAAGCTGATGCTCGATCAGGTACCTAATCCATGGTTATGGCGTAAGGTTGACCTCGAGCCATGGGAGAGACAACTGGCATTTCACTTTTGAACTCAGAAGGAAGTCCGGTCAACCATGCATGGAGAAAGCACTGTTGCATCCGACGGCGGATGAGCTGGACGACTGGAAAGAGTACCATCAAGCAAAGGCCGAGCGTAGGTGGAGCGATATGGTCTCCTCTCTCTTTGGTGATAGTGGGCTGGATCACATCAAGTCAGCTGATAGTGGCTACTTGAGCGGAAACCGGCAAGGATCCAAACATTGAAAACAGAAAACGGTAATGGCCACAGCAGGCCTCGTGGACATTAGCGTCGACTCTTAACTTCTACAATCATTGTTACAAAACGAAAGGAGTATGAAAGAACATGCCAATTGTATGACCGCTGACGAATGTCATGCATGGCAAGTTCTGTTCTTACAAATTGAAGGCGCAGCATCGTCGTTGTCAGAGGCATAAGGTAGTGGGGCGCTCCGAGTTTTTCGCTTCAGACTGCCAATCACAAGGCTCCGTAACCGATCCACTTCACTCTAGGCTCAAGGTCCATTTTCGGACGTGATATCAAAATGCTTCAAGTCCCTGCCGATTCCTGAACGAGGAAGAGTTGCCTGGCATCGTGACATCGCGTAACTCGACGCCGTCAGAGGATATTCCCACGGTACACGTCGTCATCCTTGCATTGACTCAGCCCACAAAGCCAGTGTATTCGACTACATCTTCGTCGAATGGGCAAGTTGCGTGGAGCTACATCTCCACTTCCACGCGTGAAGTTCGGAGGCGGAAGGTCACGACGAAACTTCCCGGACTCAATGTCCCCCCGACGGGCTCGACGGGATCCTCTGTGTACCTTCTGAGCAGAAGAACCATCAGCCACTGTTCCAGGGAAACTCTGGGATCCCCCGTTATCCACAGGTTCTGATAGTCTCTTAGAATGCATGGCTAGGAACCCCGAGGATGGAGGTACCGTTTGAAAGACTTTTCATTAGTGTCGAAACATCCGATTGGGCTTGCCCGCCATGACGATGCTACTGTACTGTGCGAGTTTGAGAATGCTTTTGGGGATCTTTGGCAGTGAGACTTGGGAGGATCACCCTAAGCTGAACTATCATTTCAACGTGCAATTTGGCGGGCGAGTTGCTCACATGGCCTTACTGCTAATAGATTCACGAGGTACATAGCGGTCTGTCATCCACGAATATGGGCATGATAGGTGCAACAGCTCGCCTCTTTCTCCTTGTGGCGTTGCTATGCTTTCTTTGCGGTCAGTCTACCTCCGTACAGTCGCTTAAGGCTGTCCCGTACAAGCTATAAGATTATCTGTTCCATCTGGGAGAAGTTCACTTCCATCTGAGTGTTTAGTAACAGACAACTCGGCCGTCATCTGTCTATCTCTTGTCTTATATTCGTCTCATCAACCTTCCACATCCTCTTATATTATACAGGTCACCAAAGTTAGGGCCTCGAGCATCATGATGGCTTATATCACACATCCAGAGTTATCGAATGATACCGAACCCGATTCAGGTAGTGCCTTGGCCAATGGGAGGATCCCGTCGATGCGAAAAGAGACTCTCTTGAAGCCCTACAATGACTGGCCAAATGATCCAGGGGTATCTCATCCTAGGTCTACTCCGAAAGAGTCGAGAGTCGAGTAGCTGATATTTCACCTAGTTTGAAGTGGTACATGAACAACGCAGCCCGGTAGATCTCAAGGTGACGGGCAGTATTCCTGAATACGTTGCAGGTACATTGTATCGTACCGGACCTGGTGGTCATACAGTCAAAACCGATGAAGGGAAGCTTTGGTCAGTGTCCCACTGGTTCGACGGCTTTACCCAGGTTCACCGTTTTCACATCCTACCACCTGAAAACGCAAAGTCGGTGTCGAGAGTGCTCTATAATTCGCGATCCTCGGTCAATGGTCTCGTGGAGTCTATTCGTAAGACTGGCTCACTGAATAGTTTTACCTTTGCTCAAAAGCGGGATCCTTGTCAAAGTCTTTTCCGGAAGATCATGGCATTCTTTGTCCCTACCCCTAGTGACCCGTCTCACAAGCCAGATGGACACAACGTTGGTGTGACGGTATCCGTCAACATGCCTGGGTTCACCCCTCTTGACGCCAACAAGCAGGCTGAGGGGGAAAACCCTGCCTCAAGTATCACATCGCTTATCAATAAGACCGACGCATCACAATATCAGATGCTCAACCCCGAGACCTTAGAGCCTGTCGGTCTCGCTGAACAGACAGATCTTCATCCTGATCTCAAGGGGCAGTTGTCCGCGACGCACGCCAAATCTGACCCTAACACAGGCGATATCTTCAACTATAATCTCCAGATTACCCGCCAGCACATCTATCGTGTCTTCAAAGTCTCGGCTGTGACAGGCCAGACTGAGATCTTAGCAAGCATCACTAACGCCGAGGGTGCCGCGTACCTTCACTCGTTGCTGCTCACCGAGAACTATGTCATCCTTTGCGTCTGGAACTCGTACTACGCCATGGGCGGTATGAAACTACTCTACGAGCGTAACATCATTGATGCGCTCTCCGACTTCGACCCTGCAAAACGTACCATGTGGTATGTTATCGATCGAAAACACGGCAAAGGTGTGATAGCGGAGTACGAAAGCGATCCTTTCTTCTGCTTTCATACCATCAATGCTTGGGAGACACCATCATCCGCAGATCCTGGCAAGATGGACATCATGGCCGACCTTGTCGCGTACGACGACCTGAGCGTTCTCAAGCGCTTCTACTACGAGAATCTCAAATCGACATCTCCAAGTGCCCTCGACTACGCGGGCTCAAAAGGTGACAGCACCCGAGGATCGATCAGACGCTTCCGCCTCCCGTCTTTGCCCGAGTCTCCAGATCGTGAGACAAAGCGAAAGGCAGTGGCTGTGGTCAAAGTGGCGAAGTACCATAGCGGAGAGCTTCCCACGTTAAACCCAAACTTCATCACCAAACAATACCGTTACGTGTACGGCGTTACAGACCGCGCAGCCTGCACTTTTGTGGACGGTCTCGTGAAATACGATATGGATTCCCAAACACCTTTGATATGGGAGCGGCACGGCCATAGCCCCGGTGAAGCCATTTTCATTCCTGACCCTGCGGGGCATGATGAGGATGATGGAGTATTGCTGAGTGTGGTTCTCGATGGACCTGCCGGCAACAGCTATCTGCTGTGCCTGGATGCTAGGACCATGAAAGAGGTTGGCCGAGCGGAGTTGGATCATGTCGTTGGATTCGGTTTCCATGGTACGCACGTCAGGATGGACACAAGGCGTGGATTACAGATCTGAGCATTGCTTTTGGTCTGTCCAAAACGCGTGTAGTTGTTTACATGATTCGTGTGCGGAATTCGAATTACCCATTACTTTAATCTATAGCCTTGTTTTCTTCTGTTGGTTTGCGATTAGTTTAGTCTACAGATCTCAGAATTCCTGCTGCAACCTGGACAATTCTTGTTGTGCTTGTCAATGACCGTCGGGGCGTGAGCTTGAGTGCTTGGTGCTTTCCGTTTTAGATCACCGTTGAACATACAATTTCAGAGACCGATGCCACGTAGTCCAACCACCAACACATCCTGCCGAGTCGTCGTCCTTAGGTATACCTTACATTGTACAAGGCAAGCCTCAAGGTCATTACCTCTCTCAAGTTAACTTAGTCAGCTGATGAAGTCTATTTCTACTAGGTAGGTAAGGGTTCTACGAACGGACGGGTCTTTCCGCGGCCATAAAGCCGTTCGACAGTTCGAGTCAGAAATGATTTATCACCCCGAAGTAACTTATGGCATTTAATTGCTCTAGTCTTGCATCTGAGCAATTTGAATTCCAAGGGAAAACGCCACATATGACCCAACGGTCCAATCCCAGAGATGAATACGCGAAGGTCCCACCAGATCGTACTGCATATGTATGTGGTCGTGCTGTCACAACGGAATTCATATCAATCAAACCGGGAATCCAGGGCGCCCTACATTGTACCACCATGGTGGAACGGCCCAACTATTCACATAGACAACAATGCAGATGAAGCTGTCTGCAGGCACAATATCAACAAACTCTGTCAGGACTGAGAGATGTTGAATATCTACACAGACAGCAGTGACATTGAGAATCAGATAGATGCAGTGACAGTGACACTGAAAAGAGATCTGAGACACATGATATATATGAGCACAGATGAGACATTCATAGTGTATGTGATGAAGCTACAGAGCCTGATCATGACAATGAGCATAGTAAGCACAGTAAAAATGATGAAATTGAAGCTTTAAATGATGAACATATACATAGATAATCAAGCAGCAATTTAATCAGCTATCAAACTAAATACATAGTCAGATCAGTACTTACTGCAGTACATAATGAAGAAAGTAGATGATCTGCAGAGTTAAAAGATTCAGATATGAATCTGATGAATATTGATGTATATAGAAATATCAGAAAATGAAGAAATAAACAGAGCAATTAAGACAGTGACTCAGATCAGAGATTTACACACTGAAAAAGAATAAATTACAGAGATTTGACATTTAATTGTTATCTATAAGACAAGACTTTGTCAGCAAATAGCAGAAGAATGAGTCAATGACTAAAAGAATGAAATAATGAGATGAGTCACATTCAGCATGAAGCAACAGTCAGATAGAAGAGTGTTGAATAAGTATACAGAACTTTGTTAATTCATAAGCTTTTTCATTACTCAGTTATGTACAGAAAAGATTAACATAATTTATTATTTTTATATTATAGATTAAGCAGACTCTTCATGATGCTTATACAATCTGAACATTCAAACTATTCATTATGTGCTGATGAAATGTCTGCAAACTTAAGATCTAAGAAAGAAACTACTGAGATAAATTAATGATATAAAGAAGATTTTATGAGACTCAGCACTAATTAAAGTGATCATTATATTTATGTTACAGAGCAATCTTTTGAGACAATTTCAGACTGTAAAAGAGACATCAGAAGATCTGGCATTCTCAGATGCAGTCTAAAATAGAAAATTCAACAATTACACACTTTAGACTGCAGAAAAGACAATTAATTGTTTACAGCAATGTTTATCTTTTATTGATGACAGCTGAAGAGAGGCATTAGTATTAAATCATAAGAAAAGAAGATTAACAAGCATCAGGATCAAGGAAAACATGAAGAGCTACAGAAAGCAAAGTCAGAATTTGTATTAATTAGTTCATGAAATAACAGTGACAGTGATGGCAACAGCAAGGTGGTAATGGGGGTGAGATCAGTATGCGCTAGCCGCTTGTAGTTATGTGGTGTATGGCAGCCTAGGCAGCCTCAGTCACCTATGAATCAATCAATCAATCAATCAATCATATCAATCAAACCGTCTCCACCAACACGGCCACTGAGGGCACTGAGGGCGTGACTAGTCTGCAGAGCCCATGCATCACATCAGGTACGGCCGACGGTAACGTCAACGCACGCGTAGAAGACGCAATAATACTGCGGGGCAAGGATATAAAAATTCGGGCTTGGGGAAGGCCACCAGGGGCTGAAATCTGCACTACACGCTGCTATATCGCTTGTTGTTTGCAACTCTGATGGGCCAAGCAGATGTGTGGCTTGTAACGCTCGTAATCTCAAACCTTGTGCAAGTAAAAGAAGGGGAATCGCTGTCTGCCCAGCCTTACTTCGAGCACGCCTTTGGGCGGAGGCCGCTCTCGACGGGTACGGGAACTCCAGTCAGACGGCAACAGCCAAGGAAACTTTTCTGCAATACGAGCTGTCAGCCCATGTTTATGCATCTCGGACGATACTGGGAGCTCAACCCCCCTCCGGCTCTGCAGAGATGTCTTGTCTTTCTACTTGACATCGTTTCCCGTGTCAGTTCTGCATGAGGCCTGAATAAGCGTCTTCAGACTCTCCTCCTCCACTATAAAGTCTCTTGCTTCTCTGTCCTTGTGTCCATACAATTTCGTCTCTAAGTGGCTCCTTCTCGGTAGAAGACCAACCTCACAAAAGATCCGTCATCGTATTCGTTTTGACAAAGCCTCCTCAACAGAAGCATTTGCGCTGTCAAGCCATACCCCCTACCGCCATCATGAAGATTCCCCAATTTGGTGCCCTCGCCTTCGCCCTGGTCCTCAATCTGAGCATATGTTTCGCCGCTGAAGGCCGTGAGTGTCCCCTTCTTCCAAAGATCATGATCTTCCAAGGCTGATCAAACCCTACCTCACTGCAGAGCTCGACACGGTCGAGGGACTCAACGAACGTGCCATAATCTGTCCACTACTAGCCTGCCCGCTCAGCGTGGCTGCCGTCCGTGATGAAACCACCGGATTCTGTGGCTGCCCTTGTCCTGGACCCATTCGTCTATGTCCCAATGGAGCGCCTTCCTATTACAACCATATGACCCGTTTGTGTCAATGCCGATGCCTGGGTATCGTTTGCCCGCTAGACAGCGGTCCGGCCCTGATCGATGCCAGTACTGGAAATTGCAAATGCTCGCCACTCCCTTCTTCGATAGCAGCCTAAATGTCTAGTGGCTAGTCAAACCCGGAAGAAGTGGGCGTAGCTGACGCAAGCGTCCAGCAGCAGCAGACATCTTTGAAAGAACTCCGGATATATCACCGTCCGCTACTACAAGAGTGAAGGCTGGCATAGATCTGTTCAAGAACCGGTCGTGGATAACGTTGTCAGGGGCAGCAGGCCGTTTGCGAAACAGGCATTATGACATTTAGCCTCAAATAAACGGGTGGTCTTGTCTCTTCTTTTCATTCGCTTGGCCTATTTCGGGAGATCGTGTATACGAGTTCGAATTGATGGTACACAGGACTCTATGCATTCAGGCACATGAGCAGTAGTTGCGTTTACTTGCCGCATCCCATATACCTATCTTTGATCAAGCTTTTAAGGTACAGACGCCATTGGAACCTGTCTACCCCAGTTGACCCCTTCAAAGTGCGGTTTATTGGTATGGGAATCCTGTCGGGCCTTAGAGAGCCGTACTGTAGGGAAACGACGATCACGATTAGGTTCTATGGGTTGAGGTTTGGGTCACTAATGATCAAACGGAGGCTAATAGCCCCCACAGCTAAAAAGCGGAGAAGCATTATAGCGAAAGACCGGCTTGGCCCTCTTTCCCCGCAAAAGTGATAAGTGAGGTCCGAACTCAACCACATTGAGTTGCTGTGTTGATCCTAGATCTTTTTACTTTTGCTGCTCTCACCCCTACCTACCTGAAGCAATCTCGTGCGACCCTCCAACCATGCTAGGCATCCCACGCTTCTTTCCCAGTCAGCACCCAGCAGCCTATGAGGATGCTCGTAAGGCTTTGACCCGCATATGTCGGGACAACCAGCTTCCCCATAAGGTAGCACTCCTCCTCTTCTTTCCGCTTCCTCGAGAACTCTGAGAATCACGCACATACTTTACGGTACTCTCTCAATGACATGGCGTTTGCAGGGCATCAACTCGATTACGCCGCCGGTGCGAATGAGTACGGGGCCGGTGACAAGTTTGCCGTTCAGCATGTATCCGATACCTCAATTGCCAATCATGCCCTGCCGAATCGAAGGCAAGAGGCGCCTCCTTTGGTCAGGATCATGTCTGACGAGGAGAGATCCTTCCGGGAGGCGGCCTTGGTGCGAAAGATTGACCTGAGACTGATGCCAATGATCATTCTCATATACATCATGAACTATCTAGATCGCAACAACATTGCTGCGGCACGACTGGCAGGTCTGCAGAAAGAACTGAAGTTGACGAGTACGCAATTCTCGGTAGGTGCTCAACTCGAGATGCTTGCCCCAATTGCTGACAACGACCACGTTAGACTTCTGTCAGCATTCTCTTCGTCGGCTACGTCCTCATGCAAAGTACAACAGTGTGACGCTGGTGAAATCTCGTTCCAAGGGCTGACTGGCTGGTAGTACCCTCCAACCTCTTCCTCAACAAAATCGGTAAACCTGCTATCTACCTACCGACCGCTATGGTTGTCTGGGGAGTTATCTCTGGCGCCACCGGCGGTGTTCAGAGCTATGGAGGACTTATCGCTACTCGGTTCTTCCTCGGCTTCGTTGAAGCCGCTTACTTCGTATGGGTCCTCGAGCACCCCTCCTCAAGTCTCTCATTGACCACCGCCTAGCCCGGGTGCTTGTTCTACTTGTCATCATGGTACACGCGGAAAGAGCTCGGATTTCGTACTGCCTTGTTATACTCTGGCGCCCTTCTATCGGGCACATTCTCAGGCTTGATAGCAGCCGGCATCACCTCTGGTATGAACGGAACTAAAGGATTACTGGCATGGTACGTTCTTTGCCCCCCTGGCCATAATCTTGCTCACAATTCATGTGTAGGAGATGGTTGTTCATCATCGAGGGTGCCATTACGGTGGTGATTGCGTTCGCCGCCTACTTCATCCTCCCGAACTTTCCTAGGACCACAAAGTGGTTGACTGAAGAAGAGCGCCAACTTGCTGTCTGGAGACTCGAGGAAGACATTGGTGAAGACGACTGGACTGGCAGCCAAGACCAGACCTTCTTCCATGGCATGAAACTCGCGTTCACAGATATTAAGATGTACATTTTGGTATGTAGCTCATTCCAAACCAGATGACTGTGGGCTGATCCCAGATAGATGCTTATGCTCTTCTGTATGGTTGCGTCTGGCTCGGTAACGAACTTTTTTCCGACCGTTGTGGCAACGTTAGGGTTCAACACCATTAACTCTCTTCTGCTCACCGCACCTCCCTACGTGTGTACCTCTGACCGGAAGATGATGATAGACAGTAAAACTGACCAGCCTTAGGTCTTGTGCGTTATTACGACATTCTTGAACGCGTGGCACGCCGATCGAACGGGAGAACGATACTTCCACATCACCCTTCCCCTGTACGTGTGCGTTGCCGCTTTTATTCTGGCAGCTGCAACGACAGCCACTGCGCCGAGGTATTTGGCGATGATGCTCATGGTCCCCGGCGTTTACACTGGCTACGTCGTCGCTCTTGGCTGGATCTCGAACACCCTGCCACGTCCGCCTGCGAAACGTGCTGCGGCTCTGGCGGCCATCAATGCGGTTTCGAATACTTCTTCCATCTACTCATCGTACATGTACAATCAAAAAGATAGTCCCCGATATGGTGGGTCCCTTATCATGCGGTCATATCTTGTACGCAGGGCTAATACAGCGCGTAGTCGTTGCCATGATCGTCAATTGCGTCACCGCCTTTATCGCCATCTGCTGCGCTACGCTCCTCAGAATTATTCTGGTGCGATTGAACAAGAAATTGGACCGGGGTGAAGTCGTTGAAGGTGCTGTAGCTGTCGGTGAAGGTGTACCGAGTGAGGCTTCGAAGAGAGGGTTCCGCTTTTTGATATAAGTATTCATTCACCATACTAGGAGAGTGATACAGTATAAGAACAATGTGTTTACTTCCCAATGATATATAAATGCGAATTATGACTTCGTACATGTAGCAAAACCATACTTAGATCCTACCTACCGTACAAAGACCTATTCTAACCCTAAACGGTTTAGCTTACCAACCCCCCGAGCGCGAAGCGCGTCGCATCCATCGAGTACCTACCTTAGGTAAACAACGGTCCAAATCTAGGAAGTTGTCGAATGATTCTATATTAACAGCTTCATAATGACAGATTCAACACAAGCAGCTACGTCGCTCCTGACGGAGCACTTTCAATACACCCCACTCGTACGCCCCTTCTACCTTATGCGCCGCGTAGGACTTGCTTGACCAGATCGCTAGTCTTTGATCGACGACATCATCAATTCCGTCAATACCATCATCTACCGCGCAGTCACCGCCGTCGAGACGGGCCTACTCGCCCAGCCTCCAGCCACTCTCGGTTTTGCGGCCGACAAGTCCTCTGCGGATTTATCGATCCGAGACACAGACGGCGATGGCAACGTCGAGTATCCCGAAGCGAGGCAAGAGATTGAGAATGGCGTCCATCAGCTAGAAACACTACTGGAGGCGACAGTCGACAAGGACTTTGATAAGTTCGAGATTTTTGCCTTGAGGAGTATTCTGAGCGTGCCGGAGGAATTGAGGGGTTGGATCAGGCTAAGCCATTACGAGGTATTACCGCGCTTTCACACCCGGGGCGGAGGCCTTCATGACAAACTCAACAAACCAGTGCTGATCGGCTTTTGGAGTAGAATCTATCATTCAACAACTCCCCCGACAGCCCGACCCCCGAATCCATCAACCTGCAACGGCGCACACTCCAAGAGACGCAGAAGCTCCACACCGCGCTCCGGCTGGAATCCGCCCGCAACGAAGCCACGCTCGCGCAATTGCGATCTCTCCTTTCCTCCAACCCTTCAAGCCGCGCCGGCTCCGAACCCAAAGACCAAGAACCAGGCGTGGCCAAGCCACCCACAAAGCCACCTGCATTCGCCTTCCTGCACGAGAATCCTTCCGCGAAAACTCTAGGCGTCGGCTCGTCCTCGCGCGCCCCGCTGACGACAAACGTCAACTTCGCGCTGTCGCAACTGCCGGCGCTGCGCACTCTCCTCGCCGGCCTTCGTCCGAAAGTACACACTCTGCCGGCGGCGGCAGCGACGGAGGTGGATCGGGATAGCGCACGGGCGGAGAGGATGATGTATATAGAGACGCGAACACGGCGGCATTTGGAGCGGACGAGAGGGTTGCAGCTGGATGAGCAGGGTGGGGTGAGGGATGGAGAGTGGAGTGGGGTGGGGAGGAGGATACAGGGTGAGGAAGTCGCTGCGATGGAAGGGGCGGTACACTTGTTGGGGCGGGATGCGGAGGAGAAGGATGATAGGATGGAGGAGTAACGCTGGGGCGGTGCTTTCAGGTTGGCGTTGGCACAGGCGTAGGCGCAGGCGTTGTCTGGCCCATGCGATGGACCGCTCGGCGTTGCGTATTTGCCTGTCTTGGGTAGACATTTTTCCGGGAAAGCCCAGATATCCATCAGATAGCAATACACTGTCTTCTTCCCAAACTCAGATTGTAAACATGGATAAGCGTAGCGGTCAAACTCTGGGGTGGCTTCGTGTGAGCGCGAGACAACCTCAATCAGCAAGCATTTCGAAGCAACCCTCCACCCCTCACGCGCAAGAACATGTAGGGACTCCATTCCTCGTATTCCTCCACTCAACCATCCTCATCCATCGTGCCATATCCTCTCCAAGCCACCCATCCTTCCCCTCGCTATTCGCACACCAACTCCAACAAACCTCCTCACAACCATCCCCCTTCCCACTCCTCCTCCCTCACCCTCCCTCTCCCCCTCCCTCCATCCCTCACCCTCCTCCCAACCCAAACCCCCACCCCACCCCCCACAACACCCAGCACACACAACCCCACCA
>JAABUU010003192.1_pt1 | contig 21225 bp, 22 predicted proteins | sample 5559301 | NCBI WGS metagenome assembly JAABUU01 (sample SAMN10711884, study PRJNA513360) | rock metagenome | isolation source: Antarctica rocks | place: Antarctica: Victoria Land, Richard Nunatak white | reverse complement strand
ACCCTAACCCTAACCCTAACCCTAACCCTAACCCTAACCCTAACCCTAACCCTAACCCTAACCCTAACCCTAACCCTAACCCTAACCCTAACCCTAACCCTAACCCTAACCCTAACCCTAACTGAATGTGTACTTTCTAGCAATGAAATTAATTACTCATTGAAGTCATTGATTGACATCGAAGCTGCTGACTATTCATTCATTGATGAAGTGATTGCGCAGATTGTTTGTGATCAGTTGCAAATCAAGTCTCTGACTTTGATTAAAGCGAAGTCAATTCAAGAATTTGACAATCATTATGCTAAAAAACTCATTACTCATGTCATTTATTTGAATCTGACTGTTCAAGATCATACGATTGACACAGCTTCTATGTTGATCATTTGATTAGATCAACATCAAATAATTCTTGAAAAAACATGAATGAACAAAATCAATTTTGTAATTGACATGCAAATTGATTCTCTTCAATTTTTGAATTTCATTCTCAATTTGAAATTAATTGTTCTACTCACAAGCAACAAGATAATCACGAAGCAAAAGAGTTTGACTTCTACTCATATACTGAAGAGATCTTTCACTATCTTTCAACTCAGTCTGAAATCACTCTCTTTCGATCAGTTTAATGAGAAGTCAGTTAAATTAATTAAACAGTTAAAATCGCGTGATGCAACTTTAACTAACGTCAAAAATTCTAAATCAACGTTCAGTTTGAATTCATTCTCTTTCAGTTCAATGAACATAGCAATGATAGAGACAGCAACATATAGAATGTTAGTCAAATGATCAGATGTCAAGATCTTTGCTGTTATCATCTTGAAAATCGATTGATTCATAACTACAGTTGAAAACAAGTCTGAAGAAGTGAATCTGCATGAGCTTTCTCATGCTGAAGTTCTCAAGCAAGTCAAAGTCAAGCTTCTCTCTGAATATCACAACTATCTAGACATCTTCGATCGAGCAATGATTGATCAGCTATCATTGCATCATTTCTATGATCACAAAATTGAGTTGATCGATGAAGAAATGCTCTCTTGAAGCAAACTATATCAGATGTTCAATCACAAGCTTCAGAAGATAAAGAAGTATCTGATTGAACATCTGAACAAAGAATTCATTTTCTTCAGCTTTGCATCATACGTCTCGCTCATCTTGTTCATTGAAAAGAAAGACGATAGTCTGCGTTTCTGCGTCGATTACAGAAAGTTCAATGTTTTAATCAAACGAAATCGCTATTCTTTGTCATTGATAGACGAGACTCTCGCTTGTATACAAGAAAGCAAATATCTGACTCGATTGAACATCATTGTCGCGTTCAATAAACTACACATGCACTCAGATAGCAAAGATTTGACTATCTTTATTATCTTTTTCAACTCATACAAATATCATGTAATGCTCTTCAAATTAATCAATGAATCAACGTTCTATCAACACTATATGAACGACGTGTTGTTTAAATATCTACATCAGTTTTGTCAGATCTATCTAGATGATATTATCATCTACAGCAAAATCTTGAAGAAACACAAGCAACATGTATGATTAATCTTGAATAGACTACGAGAAGCTGATTTACAGATAGACATCGATAAATGCAAGTTTCATGTTCAGAAAATCATCTTTTTAGAACTTTTGATATCAATTGAAGAATTGAAGATGAACTCGCGAAAGATGCAAGCAGTCGTTGATTGATTTACATTCAATAATCTCACTCAGATGCAGTTTTTCATTAACTTCTGCAACTTCTATCAATGCTTCATCAAGAACTTTTCGAAGATTGTTTGTTCAATGATTCAACTTACTCAAAAAAAGATCATATTTGAATGAAATGAAGTCTATCAGATTGTCTTCGATCATATGAAGAAATGTATGATCGAGACTTCTATACTACGTCACTTTAATCAAACTCGTGAGATTATTCTTGAAATTGACTTATTCAACTACGTCAACGATGAAGTTCTTTCTCAATATGATGATGAAGAAGTACTACATTTGATTATTTTCTATAGCAAGAACATGTTTTCTGCTGAATGCAATTACAAAATATATGATAAAGAACTTCTGATCATCATTTGAGCATTTGAACATTGATGATTCAAACTGAAACTAACTGACATTTTTATCAAGATGTTCATCGATCATCAAGCATTCATCTTATTGATGAAAAATAAAGAGCTGAGCAGACATCAGATGCGCTGAGTTCAGAAGCTCGCTGATTTCAACTTCAAGATAATGTATCAATCTGATAAACAAAACATCAAGATTGATGCATTAACTCGTTGAGCTGACATCATGCTCAGAGATTCAGAAGATGAGTGCATTCGCTATCAATGAATCACTGTTCTGACTTTGAATTGAATGAAAATTGCTGATTTAAAGAAGAATATCAGTGAATCAATCTATAAACAGATTCTTGAGATTAATGAAATCGACAAGAATTGTATGCTACTTCGCGAAGCAATAGCAAGAGACGAGACACAATATGAAAACATCAAGCTGAAGAATTGTTGAGTTCAGAATGAAATCTTATACAAAGACAGTCAGCTATGAGTTTTGTTCAACGAGCTTCTACAAATGAATTTGATTCGTGAAATACATGATCAATCATCAGTTGATCATTTTGATATTCTTAGAACTGTGAAAGTCATAAAGCGAAACTACTATTGATCATTCATGCAAAAAATGATAAATCAATATATTTAAAACTGCTATATCTGTCAACGCTCAAAGACATCTAGAAATAAATCAAATGACTTGCTTCAATCTTTATTGATATCTGAACAGCGATGACAAGACATAGCAATGAACTTCATTATTGATTTATCTGATTCAAGCGAATACAACGCTATTCTGACGATCATCTGCAGATTATTAAAGAAAAGACATTATATTTCTTGCATCACTGACGATGAAGATATCACTGTCAAAAAGACAGCTTAAATGCTGATTCAATGAGTATATTGAACTCATGATTTATCAAGCTTCATAATATCTGATCGAGATTCGCAATTCATCTCTATACTATGAAAGTCTCTTTGCAAATGACTGAGCATTTTTCTTCGATTGTTCACTGTTTATCATTCTCAGATCAACGATCAAAGCGAACGAGTTAATCAGAACATTGAGTAATATCTTTGATTTTTCTGTTCATATATGCAGAACGACTGATTCAAGTGACTACTCATAATCAAGTTTGTCAACAATAACATCTTGTCTTCAGTCATCTTCTTGATTCTTTTCTTCATGAACAAGAGATTTCACTCTCATATGAGCTTCGACTCTGACATTATTGAGTATGAAAGCACTCACGAACGTCTGCAGATCAATTGAATCAAGAATATATTTGAACAAATGAACAAGACATTGATTTTCGCTCGTGAAGCTCTGATCAAAATACAAAAACAAATGATAAATTAAGCTAATAAGCATAGAAAGAAAGTCAATTATAAGATTGAATCAAAGATGTTTCTGAATGAACAAAATATTGTTACAGCGAGATCTTTCAAAAAATTGAATGACAAGATGCTTAACTCATTTCAGATCATTGAATCTGTTGACTCATTTTATAAGTTGAAACTATCAGAGACTATGCGTATACATGATGTATTTCATTCAGAGTTTCTTCATTCTGTCGTTGATGATTCTCTGTCTGATCAAAAGAATGAATCTTCGAAATCAATAGTGATAAACAATGAAGATGAATGAGAAATCAACGATATATTGAACTCTCGATGATATCAAAGACGACTTCAATATCGAGTCAAATGAAAGAGTTATGACAACGATCTCAACTGATATAACGCTGACGACAACGAATTTATGAATGCTCAAGAGATGATTGACAACTTTCATATCAAATATTCAAGAAAAGCGCACTAAGAAACAATATTCATGCAAACATGAATAGTCAAGAAGAAAAGATAATGTTACAATTCTAGTCTTCATTTATTCTTCATTTAGTCTTCATCTGATTTCATTCTAATCAAGTCTAGCGAAAATCTGATTTAAAGATGATATCATTGAGACTCTGCATCATATGTATAAGATGTCAACTCAATCGAGTTTAGCACAGAGCTGAGAAACATACATATAAGAATCGAGTTCTTTTCTGTAGATACTTTTCTTTCTTAGCATTTATTTATTAGTTAAATGACATTTCTATGACTCGCTTTAGATCGATCTTTAACAAAAATAAAGAGAATGAGAAAATGTTTTCTTTTGAAGATAGCAAGACAAAAAACTAGAAACTTTCATTAAAGATATGATGAAAGATGTGTTAATTTCTTCAATGATGAGCATGTCAAATGATTCTTTTGCTTCTGAATCTTTGACTATTGAATGTGTACTTTCTAGTAATAAAATTAGTTACTCATTGAAGTTATTGATTGACATTAAAGCTGCTGACTATTTGTTCATTGATGAAGTAATTATGCAGATTGTTTATGATCAGTTGCAAATTAAGTCTTTGACTTTGATCAAAGCAAAGTTAATTTGAGAATTTGATAATCATTATGCTAAGAAACTTATTATTCATATCATTTATTTGAATTTAACTGTTCAAGATTATACAATTGACATAACTTTTATGTTGATCACTTGATTAAATCAACATTAAATGATTTTTGAAAAAATATAAATGAACAAAATTAATTTAATAATTGATATGTAAATTGATTTTCTTCGATTTTCAAATTTTATTTCTAGTTAAAAATTAATTATTCTACTTTCAAGCAATAAAACAATTACAAAACAGAAATGTTTAACTTCTACTTATATATTGAAAAGATTTTTCACTTTCATTACATTTCAACTTTGTCAGAAATCACTCTCTTTCAATCAGTTTAATGAGAAGTCAGTTAGATTAATTGAACAGTCAAAATTGCATGACGTGACTTTAACTAACATCAAAATCTTTAAATTGACGTTAAATTCAATGAACATAGCAATGATAAAGACAGCAACATATAAAATGTTAGTTAAATGATTAAACATCAAGATCTTTGCTGTTATTGTCTTGAAAATTTATTGACTCATAATTACAGTTGAAAACAAGTTTGAAGAAGTGAATTTGCATGAACTTTTTCATGCTGAAGCTTTTAAGCAAGTCAAGATCAAGCTTCTCTCTGAATATCACGACTATCTAGACATCTTCGATCGAGCAATGATTGATCAGCTATCATTGCATCATTTCTATGATCACAAAATTGAGTTGATCGATGAAGAAATGCTCTCTTGAAGCAAACTATATCAGATGTTCAATCACAAGCTTCAGAAGATAAAGAAGTATCTGATTGAACATCTGAACAAAGAATTCATTTTCTTCAGCTTTGCATCATACGTCTCGCTCATCTTGTTCATCGAAAAGAAAGACGATAGTCTGCATTTCTGCGTCGATTACAGAAAGCTCAATGCTTTGATCAAACGAAATCGCTACTCTTTATCATTAATAAATGAGATTCTTACTTATATACAAGAAAGCAAGTATTTGACTTGATTGAACATCATTATTACGTTCAACAAACTACACATGCACTCAGATAGTGAGAATTTGACTATCTTTATTATCTTCTTCAACTCATATAAATATCATGTAATGATCTTTAAATTAATCAACAAATTAACATTTTATCAACATTATATGAACAACATATTATTTGAATATCTACATCAGTTTTGTCAAATTTATTTAAATAACATTATCATTTACAGCAAGATCTTGAAGAAATATAAGCAACATGTACAATTGATCTTGAATAAATTATAAGAAGCTGATTTACAAATAAACATCAACAAGTGCAAGTTTCATGTTTAGAAAACTATCTTTTTGAGACTTTTGATATCAATCAAAGAATTGAAAATGAATTCATGAAAGATGCAAGCAATTGTTGATTGATTTACATTTAATAATCTCACTCAGATGCATTTTTTCATTGATTTTTGCAATTTCTATCAATGCTTCATCAAGAACTTTTCAAAGATTATTTGTTCAATGATTCAACTCATTTAAAAGAAAATCATATTTGAATGAAATGAAGTTTGTCAAATCATCTTCAATCATATGAAAAAACATATGATTAAGACTTCTATACTACGTCATTTTGATTAAACTCATGAGACTATTCTTGAAATTAACTTATTCAACTACATCAACAATGAAGTTTTCTTTCAATATGATGATGAAAAAGTACTACATTCAATTGTTTTTTATAGCAAGAACATGTTTTTTGCTGAATGCAACTACAAAATATATGATAAAAAACTTCTAATCATCATTTAAGCATTTGAACATTGATGATTTAAACTGAAGTTAACTGACATTTCTATCAAGATGTTCATTGATCATTAAGCACTCATCTCATTGATGAAAGATAAAAAGCTGAGTAGACATTATTATAAGATTATTCACATCATTTTCACAAAATAGTTAGTAAAAGAAAAGAGATTGAAATCTGATTCAATGATAAAAGAGTTGAAAAGTGTTTCTCAAGTGAACATATAAATGTCATGATGATTTGTAGATAAAAACAGAAACATACACGTTTTACAGTATCTTTCTACTAGCATGATTATTACACATGTTCATTATTTGCTTTCTTTGTTACTCAGATATGACTTTTTATATTGCATTTGTATTCTATTTCTTGACATTGAAACTCAAGCATAAAAATATCATTTTTATGATATTTTAAGTAGAACAGTTGATTGAACAGCAGAAAGCAACATGACATCTTTACAATGATCAGAAAGTTTACAAAAGATTTGAAGTGAAAATTAATTTAACTCTGAAATATGAGAAATTGATATAATGATTTCATTTCGCTTAGAGATATTAATGAAAGTTATTCAAGTTACAGAATTTTCACTGTTGAAACTAAAAGAAATGTGTATCTTCAACTGATGAAAACTGTTTCTCTTTGAGCGAAAATGCAATAATGAAGAAAAAAGAAACTGATTTTTGCAAATGATTGACACTCAGAAAAGACATTCTGATCAGAAGAAGAGTTCATCTGATTTCAAGACTTGCAAGAAACAGACAGCAAAAGCAAAAATCAAAGAATGAATTCAAAGCAATATAAATAAAAGTACAAGAAATGACGTCAGTTTCAACAGTGAATCATGTTTCAACAAAAGCATAAGATTGAACATTGTTCATCAAATAAAAGAAGAGAAAAGAAAAGCATCTTGATCAGTTGTAACAACTGCAAAAGAAAGAAAGAAGAACTTCAACAAGTTGAGAAGCAAAAACAAAATAACAAGATCTTTTTGACTGCTTTATTATTTTTGCTATTCTGTATTTCATTTTCACAATTCTTAATATCAACTCACAGTAACAAAATGACAAGCTCATTGAAAACATTTGTTATAAACACGAGTGCTACGTTCATCAGCTCTCAAGTCAGCTCAGAAATAAACATGATCATAATGTTGTTTCTGAAATATTTGACATTCATGTCATTATTTAAAACTTCAAAAGTTTCATATTTTGAAAAGAAGAACATGATTGATTTTCTAGAAAGATATGAAAACTTTTGTAATGATTATGAGCTAAATCAGATTGATTGATTTTGCAAACTGTCAAAATACTACAACAAGATCATTAATGATAGCATCAAGACTATGATTGAATATATTGATTTCAACTGACAAGAACTGAAGAAGATGATGAAGAAAAAGTATAAGAAAGATGACATTGATCAACAGTTGAATTCTCAAATTTTTCTGAAAATTTTCAAGAATAAGTCTTGTATCATCAAGAATAATCTGAAGCTGTACAGTCAACAATATAAAAGCATATTGCATTCATTGATAAAATGCAAGCAGATAAATGAGTATATCAGATGTTATTAATTTGTCAAGAATTTTTCATTTATACTAAGTGAAAAAATCATATGAAAGTATGCATTCAATTCTGAAGATCTCAGTTTCATGAACTTTAAGAAAGCTAGTGACGTAATAATGATCTACTGCAACTCTGTTAAAGCATTGTTAAAATTCTTGATCATGATCAAGAATTTTGATGATTTCAATAAGTTTATGAATGAATATCAGATCAAATGATCAACGATGTCAGACAAGTTCTTTAATTCTTTAATAATAGTACAGTTCAGCAATATGACAATGAATAAAATAATAAATAAGTTTGAAATGATGATGCTTTCTTTGCAGACAACAACAAAGAAGATTGAATTTTTCATGCAAAACATGACAGCATCTGTCTTAATGCTCAACATTTATATCTTATGTGAATTCATCACGTCTGCTCATTCAACAATATCAATGTCATCATCATTTTCACTTTTGAAAAGTGAATGAGCATCTTTGATATTTAAAATGAAAGAATGCTTCTTTTATGAAGAAATAAAATGTCAAAAGATCAAATGTTATCAACTGAATATTTATAAAACAAAAGAAAAAATATACATGAATGAAATAAACAAACTTTGAATGAAACTCATTGAAAAAGATGACAGATTGACATCTTTCACATTGAGTCATTCTCAAAAAGAGCTGATTAACAATGCTTTGAAGAAACAGAGTCAGCAAATGAAAGCAGAACATGTTGATGTCATCAGACTGATAAGTGTAAAAGCAATGATCATGAAAAAAGCAAAAAACACAGATGAGAAACAAAAATGAAATGAAGAAGTAATGATTATCACAGCTCAACATGATTATAAATCAGATGAAAATGCAACAAAGACAGTGACATAACAAAGAATGAGTTCAAATTGAACTTGAAGAAAAAAAGTAAGAAAAGAAGAATGTCTATTAAGCATGAAAAATTTACGCTCTGAAGAATATTTGTCAATTTCAAAAATGTTTTTGAAAAAGTGAACAAGTAAAAATGTGATCATGCAAAATGCAGCTGTTCTTGAGAGAATGATAAAAACAACGAAGAAATCAACGAGAAAGAATTCAGATGACAGCAAGATAAAGTCAGATAATCAAAATAAGAGAACACAAAACATAGTAGAAAAATGCATAGATACAGAAGACGTGATGCATATTATAATGAATCAGAAAATGCAAGATGTAAGCATTGAATAAATGTTTACACATTCATTTATTCTTCTTCAAGCTCTTTATGCTTAAGTAAAACAACATAAGAAAATGAAAATAAAAAAAACTGATGATGTGCAAGTAACAGCAGTAAAATTTGAAGATTTTTCACTTGAAAAGTTGAATGTAATTTTGTATGCAATGACATGTTCAAGAACATAAGTGCTGATGAGCGATGAGATTTACGTTAAAACATTACTTGATAATGATGCTGAAATCAACATTATGTTTGAAACTTTTGTTGCAAAAGCTCAGTTGTTTATGCAACGAGACATTCATCTAGATATGATAAAAGTCAGCGAAGCAAAGATTAACATCATTGAATGCTGCAATAACATGAAGATCAATATTGACAAAGCAAAATCAATGATTTTAATATTTGTGATTGAAAATGACAAGTACACTCTGATATTGAGCAGATCATATAAGCAAAAGATGTGTTTATGCATTAACAACACTTCAAAAGAAACTTGTAAGATGATAGTCATTGATAATGATGAAAGAATGATGTTCTTTAAATTGATTTTAACGCACAATTCTGTTAATTGAGATGTGTTGAAAATATTTCTCAAGAAAGTGAAAAACTCTTTAAATGAGTAGATAAATGCTTTGTTGAAAGTGTATTTGCAATGAGAAGTGTAAGTTCAAAAACTGTTGATTTAACGCGTTTGAAAAGCTCTGAAATGTTCATTGAAATTAAAGAAGAAAAGAAAAAGAAAGATCAAAGCTTCATTCAATGATTTTGCTCAAATAATAGCATGCAACGTGCACAGATGTTATGATGTCGTTCAAACAGACTTTCAATGCAAATGACATGAAGATTTGATTTGAGTTCAATTCATCAGCATGAGAAGATAAATCATGTCAAAGTAGCGACAGCATACAAGAGAAAAGTTCAGAAGATTCAATTTATGAATTCATCAAAGTTGAATGACTCAATATCAGAAGATTTAACAAATTGAAAATAAATTTTACTGACTCAGATCAAATTGAATATGACAGAAATGAAGTCAGAAAAGTACAATCATTGACTGTTTCTCAAATTCTTCAAAATTGCTTGAGAATTCTCATATTCAATTGAATGTTTCAAATATATTGAATTTTGTAAATCATTATGCACTCTGCAGTCTATTCTGCAATTCTGCTATAAGTGATAATGAATAACTGTTTTTAATCATGATATTATTCAATGCTCTGTAATCAACATATAGTTTTAAACTTTCATTCAATTTCAAAATAAACAAAATTGAATATTTTGTTGATGATTGTGATTCTTTAATGAATTCTTTTCACATGTTCTCTTTCAGATATTATCACAAAGCATTGAGCTTTTCTGTTAACAATGAGTAAATGAACTGTTTTGTAAGTTTCTTGTTGTCAACGAGCTTAATCTTGTGATTTTACAATTGATGTTTAAATAGTGTCTTCTGATCACTTTCTTTCTCAAATAAAATCTTATATTTCTGATATTTTTTAAAGATAATAGCAATAATGAAATTCTTTAAGTGATCACTCTGAATCTTTCTGCTTCATAACATCTGTGCATCATTGATTTCTCTGAACTCTTCGCGCATTTCTTCGCTCATCATGATGAATATCTTCACTTTTTGTGATGATTTCAATATCAAGTGCAATTGCATCATTTTTATATCTAGAAATGCAATTATCTCATTGACTCAATCAATCATTGAATTAATTATACAAAGTCATGATATGTCTAGAACTATATCACTTTCTGACTGCTTTGTAACATTTAAATGTAACTTTTCTCAATATTGTTCAAGTCTCAAATGAATGAATTAAGTTTCTTAATCTATTAGTTCATTATTGTACTTCATGAATGTTTTATTGAAGTTTTGCAGATTGTAAGATTCTTTCTTCTTCTGCATAAATATTTGCGCTTTTCTAGCAAATTCTGAAAATATGTAATTTCTTATGCAGTTACTGTTCATGAATAATCATGCTGCATGATCATTAACTTTGACTCAGACTTGTAACTGTGATGAGTCATTGATGAAGATAAATATGCTTTCAATTTTCAATCTTCAACTAAACTTTTTCAATGATTTATTAATCAAAGAGTTTTCTAGTTTTTTGAACTAAAAGCTTTTTCTTTCAATACTTGTTTTATGTATTGAAATTAATTCAAGTTAATCTTTTTAAATGAATATTTCTTTGAATTACACAAATCAAATCTCTCTCTGATGACTTTTGTCATCTGTTTAAGCTTTCTGAATATGTGATTTTTATTAAAAAGTACATATTCTTCTTGCTTGATGAACTTAACTTCTGTAAATGACTTCTTCATAACTATGTCATGATATCAAATGTCTTTATGCAATGCAATTGACTCATCTTGCATAGTGTCATAAATAGCTTGATGTATATCATTCTTGATCTGTTGTATTTGCTATGAAAAATCTTTCTCTTTCTGCTTAAAGAGAATGTACAATTCGTTGTATATGCTTATAAAGTTTACTTAACTTGTAAACTTTTTGAAATCTTTCTTTACTTCAAGATGATTCTCTTCTTGCTTGAGAGCATCTTCTGCTGCAATAGTGAATGCTCATAAAGTTTCATTAAGTCAATTTTCTTCTTTGACTGCTTAATGAATAGCTTCTTTGATGCTGTTCAATCTATTCAAGTCACATGCTTTGCTGTTGAGAATCTTTGATTTTGCAATCATAGTGAACGAACTTTCATTATTATTCTCATCATGTACTTCTGATTGATGATGAGTTGCTGTGTAAAAACAATTCTTTCATGAAAGTTTTGAATATCATTCAGAATCTTTCTTATTGCTCAAATGAGTGTGACAGTTGTTCTTGTAACATGATGTTCATGATAACACTTGATGCTTATCTTTCTGATCTTTTTTCATTGCTGTGAAAAATCTGTCTTGCTTATCATAAGACTTTGACTTGTTTTTGTACTTGTTCTGAGTATAATTCTTGAAGTAATAACTCAGCTTTTTGCATATGTAACATGTCTTGCTCTGTTGAACTGTTTTATCACAAACATTCATCAATATTTTTTGAGTTGCATTTAACTTTATAGATTGAGAATTATAATATGACTGTCATCGTTTGTTCTTGAACTTTCGACTCAATACTACTAACATAGTCAATTCTTTATCTTTTTTCAAACATTTCTTGTACTGTTTATTATCAATGATCATTGCTCTGAATATCATTTTCTGCAAGTTAATGAATTTATTGATTCTAACAATTTCATTCTTGACTTTCTTTTGCAGTCTCTGATAGAACTAACTGATGAGAATTGCATCGTCTCATTTTATATTCATTGCAATATGTTGAAAGTTGATTGAATAAGTTGCTGCAAAGATTTTCTGTCGCAGATTGTACAGCTGTCGTTTTGCTGTACATTTTTTATCAATGTCTTCAAATACTCTTTTTAAATGTTTCTTAAATGTCTGAAAGTCACGAAATATCATGTTAATTTCTTCTTCTCATTTCTTTGATTTCTTCTGCAGATAATTTGTTAAATAGTGATGAAATCATGTGAATGCATTATCTTTTAAATAGATGAATGCAAAGAGTACTTTGTTCTCAATGAACTTGAACTGAAATGAATGTCGTTTGATGTATAACTTTATTTATACTAAGTATGCTTCAAGTTTATTTTGATCATCATGATACAAGTTCAATGTTGAAATCTTAATCTTATTTACGCTGAAGATGCTTGCTTCTTGACTGAGCATGACTCATTCTGACTGACTAAACATGATTGAAAGAAATGAATATCTTTGATATCTTGTGAAAGAATGATGCTTAAAGTGTAATGATTATCTCTTTAACAACACAAGATATATACAGAGATCAAATAGTAATCATTATTACTAGACTTGAGATCTGAAGATAGCTGAAACAATAATATGTATTGACTACTTACATGAGTTGAGCACGAAGCTTCTATCTAAGAAAATGATCATCATTATATAAACATAAAAGAATCATGTTAAGTCATCTCTGCTCTGAATAATCACTCTGATCATCTTTGAGCAAAATGAGCAAGATGAGCATCATACTCATTATGCTCACTGTGATTACTTCTGATTCAAGTGATTAGAATGATCACTTTGAAACTCTGATTACTTAATGATTATCTAATTATTGCTGTTACATAATTTCATGCAAAAAAGTTTTAACAAGATATTTCTGAATGAATGAAACATCATTACAGCGAAACTCTTCAAAAAATTGAATGACAAGATGCTTAACTTTTTTCAGATCATTAATCTTGTTACCTCATTTTATAAATTGAAACTATTTAAAACTATGCATATACATGATGTATTTCATTCAAAGCTTTTTTATCTTGTTATTAATGATTCTTTATCTGATCAGAAGAATGAATCTTCGAGATCAATAATGATAAACAATGAAGATGAATGAAAAATCAACAATATATTGAACTTTCAATGATATTAAAGATGACTTTAATATCAAGTTAAATGAAAGAACTATGACAATGATCTCAATTGATATAACGCTGATGACAATGAGTTTATGAATGTTCAAGAAATGATTGATGACTTTCATATCAAATATTCAAGAAAAGTGCATTAAGAAATAACATTCATGCAAACATGAATAGTCAAGAAGAGAAAATAATGTTACAATTCTAGTCTTCATTTATTCTTTGTTTAGTCTTCATCTGATTTCATTCTAATCAAGTCTAGCAAGAATCTGATTTAAAAATGATGTCATTGAGACTCTGCATCATATGTGTAAGATGTCAATTCAATCAAGTTTAGCACAAAGCTGAGAAACATATATATAAGAATTGAGTTCTTTTCTGTAGATACTTTTCTTTCTTAGCATTTATTTATTAGTTAAATGTCATTTTTATGACTCGCTCTAAATCAACTTCTAACAGAAAGCAATCAGATTGAAATACATACTCATTGATCAAATGATGATCGATGATTTAATCAAATCTCTGAACTCTGACAAATTTCTAAGATTCAGATCAGTTATAAGACTAGTTTCAAGAAATGAAACTACTTTATCAAGCATGATGTTGACGAGTAAAAGAGCACGATATACATAGAAGATCTGAATAGCTTCACATGAAGCTTCAATTTCTAAGAGAAAGTGTTGAAAACGAAATACGTATGCTCATACATATACTTCGGCGGTTAGTTATTTCCGCTTCGGCCGAAGCGACTTGGCGCTAGGGGTATTTATTCTTTCTCTCACTTCTTCCTTCATCTGTATGCTCTACGATATATGCTCTACCTACTAGATAGTCAATTTACCTACATGCACATATTCGCTCTGACCCTCATATACCAATAATAGGCTTGCACTCATCAAAACTATTCGGCACATTCACTGCATTCGTCGTCTGCCTCAACGTCCCACAAATACTCGATTCATAAAACACCAATGTGCACCTGACTTCTGCTGGCGCACCCGGGGGATCCAGGACGGCTTTGTAGCCTTAATACCCCGGGATGAAGGCAAGGGCGCGGCAGGGGAGAAACTGTTGCAGACGCCGGGTTTGAGGGTGATGTTTGGTTGGAAAGGGACGGTGCCGAGATTGCATTGGTAGAGTTGGTAGGGTTGAAGGGCTGCGGTTATGGCGGCGGTGGTAAGGGGGGGAAGGAGAGTAGGGATGAGGGCGAGGGGTTGGAGGGTGTCAATGTGGTTCTGGGTTGGTAGCGTGATAACTCCTGGTTAGGAGATGCATGGTTTCTAGGCTCTACTTTGGAACCGATTTGGAGACGGAGTGAGGGAATCAACCGAATTTTAGTAGGTGGAGAGAATATTACTCATCGCTGCGTTATATTGGGAAAACAAGAGTACATAGGTTCATACATGTCATGTTCAGTAAGTCTTCAAATATCATAGGCTGAGGAAGAACCGAGCAGATGGGTGAGATGATCTGTGCAAGCGACTGGATCAGGAAACTGCAAGCTCGAACTGCGACTCGGATACATCTAGCTTTCACGTCGGAAATGTTCTGTCATTCCTTACTGGCGGGTGTTGCGTCATACAGGCAGCCAGAGCACCACGATCCGCCACTCATTTAGTGTTTTCGTGGTATCATCAACTTAGGAGGCTGCAGTCTAGCTCATTGCAATCGATAGCACTGCAGCGGTGGCGGGACTATTATACATGGGGTTTCGCGGCATCGTGGCCTAGCGTAAATTTCTCAGAAACTTCAGCACTCCGATCTTAAGTCTTGGCGCTCTCCATCCTGGCCCTCAGATCCCTAATCAGCGCCTTCGCCTCGTCAACCTCTACTCCATCTTGAAAAAGTTCGTTAGCCAGCTCCATTGATCTTGCAAGCCCCCCTCTAGCGAACTTCCATCTCGCAAGCCACATCCTGGCTTCGAGGTTTTCGTCGTGACTCCAGTCCCTTGACCTTGGCTATCTTCATCATCATCGTTACGAGGGCCTTCTTCTTGGGCTAGTGTCATCTCCATGTACGACGATGTCTCTTCTGTTTCGCCCAGCTTTTCATACATTAGTGCGATTTGGCGTAGCCGAGACATAGCATTCTCTGTAAGCTGAGTAAAGCAGCGATAGGGCTGGGAAAGTAGCTGGATCGGGTACCACAGCATCGTTACTCAAAGCATCTAAGCAAGCGCAGCCCTCAATTGGTCCCAAAGGACGAAATATTCAGTGCCGTGGTCTTGATGCGTAGCCAAGGAGGATATGCCCCTTCCAAAATCTCTTATCAAAGATCACAGTGTCATTGTGTGGTGGAGCTGCTTGTACGGAACACGCAAAGCCATCTAAGTAGAAACCATTCGGTCCATAACGTAATTATACGCTTTATCAATCTCAGTCAAAGGCCTCCATGTCTTTCTTTAGTCTCCCGAGTCAAGTAGAACAAACAAGATGTTGGGGTTAGTAAGACGAATGATGAACGTCCGCGGGCTTCTAGAAGTGATAGGCTCACAGCAAGCTGTTGATGCGTGGAGTTGCGGACAAGTCTTGAACGATCTGCGTTCAACTCCCAGGTCAATGCTTCTTGCTGTGGCTGCCACACGGAATTGACGTGGTACGACGTCGGGAACAGATCCGAAGAGGGTGTTGGTGTTACCTACAATAGAGATCGGGTAACCAATGGAAGTCTATTGCTAACGCCTTAAAAGATCAAAAGGGGTCCTCGGCCGAGCCCCTTCAATAGGAAGAAATAGGTAACCAAAAAGCACGAAGAGCCTGTCCCAAAACGGTAGGTGACAAAACAATAGTATGAGTATATGCTGGAACTTCCAGATACCGTCCAAATTCGATTTGCTTCATGTGGCGAAGGTTGCACAAAGAACAGCTTGCAGATAGATAGAGACTAGACATCAACGCAGTAGTCTCAGACTCACAACAACTGAAGTAGCAATATCGACCATTAACTCCCCTGGTTGTTCCAGTCCGTTTGGGTGTCGGTGCTGCCGACTGCCAAAATGGGCCGAGACAAAGGACTTGTCATTCGTGTGACAATTCACCTCTGCAGCACATACCGCGCTACCACTCGAGTTGTTCAACCAACCCACACGTGAACAAGGAGCTTTAGGTCTTCCACATGTTCTCGAATTGTAACTACAGCTGAATAACACTCTTCATATTCTTTCACAAGCTTTCGAGACAACCACATCTAAGTAGCATTGCTTCTATTCCGTTCACGAAATTTCAAAGATGTGCCCAATTCGAGCGAGCGCTTTGCGCATTTCTCCGATTAGGTATCGACATAGGACCATATCTGAGCAGCATATGTTGCAGTTTCCCTAAAATTTCATAAATATTTGAAAAGACTGTTGTTTGGCGATGACTTTCTCCCTGCACAATAATGGGTAGTGGCTAGCCGGTTTGAACGTTTTCAACGATTGCAGAAGCTTGAATCCAAAGAGCGTCCATCGACACCCTAGACCGAACCCTTCCTTTGCCGCAAGCAGGGCGGCCTTTCCTAAGTTTCCACAACCTCGAAAATCTGGCGCCCACAGTTTACAACCAGATCAAAACGCTCGACCCGCCTCATCCACCCCTATAGCCGCCGGTCGAGTCTCTGAGACTGGGTCATCCCAACGCCATTCCTCGACTAAGAAGTTGTTAATACCGACCTAAAGACAATTGTAGCTGTTCCAACTTACTCGCTGGAACCGGAATAGCTCTAGTAAAGCTGATGGTACCATATAGAACGGCGAGAATTACTCCGATGAAGCGCATGATTTAGTCTTTGAGCTTTGATGATAAGGTTGCTTTGATTTGATGAGAAGGATATTCAATCTTCTGGTATTGTTGCTCCAAGGAAGTGCAGCAGCGGCCTATTCATATACTTTAGGAAGGCCAGAGCTGCTCGAGGAGCCATCGGCGATCCGCAATCACCAGGAATGAGACCCACTAAACGCACACCACTCCGAATAGATCCGCTGAGGCTTCGTAACCGTAGCCACACGCACCAAAGTTTAAACTCCGCTACCGATCCCTTCCCTCCTCCATCTTCCCTCATTATTTACATAATTGCCGTCATACCTTTGGCCCCACCATCACTCGGAGGAGACCATAACGCATCACCGGAGCTGCTTGTTGGAACTTCGGTGAGCACGAAGGGGGCAGTGAGGATGAGGCCGGGGAGCGAGGTGGACGTCACCACCATGATAATACACCACATCGTCAAAGATCACTATTTCCAGCTCACCCGTGTAATTTAGAAAGCGCGAGCTGAGACAGTAGGTGAAAGTCAAGTGATTACATTCATGTAATCACCCAATTTTGGTGGAATCTCGATTTTGCCTATCAGATATCCGCCTTTCCTTTTTCAGCCGGGGGTGTACACATAGAAGAAGGGGGTGTACGTCTAGTGGGTCCTCTGAGAATTCGTTGATAGATCTAAAGGTCGATTACGTAGCACAGGTTAGTAGTCCATGCATAATAGACTAAGGACGCTTTCTTTCTGTCTTTTCCTAGAGTATCCGGATGTAGGGACACTGATGCGTCTCATGGCGGTTCTAGGCTATGTACCGCCATTATAAGGAAGCCGGTCTCTCGGTTTCGCTCATATTATTTACTCAGCCCTTGTCAAAATGTCGAAGGGAGCAGGAAATCTTCCAAATGACGAAAGCAGAATTCCCTTGGCTTACGAAGCACTGCCTCACGACTCTTGTCTTTTCACCGAAAATGTCGGCTATTCATCCCAAATCTCTCGGACTGGGCACAAACTCTGGCGATATCGGCGTTGGATATACTCATACTTCATCTTGGTACACGTCGCATTTGCCCTCACATATTTAGCCATCGTGCGGTCCCGCGAACCGTACCCGTTGAATGCGCTGAGCAACAAGTCATATTGTAAGAAATATGATGGCTTTTGTACTGACTGAGGTGGTCTGACAATACTTTAGCTCCAGCATTGGAAGCCGTTCACTATGAGATGCACGATCAACATCCAACAAGTCATGGAAACTATACCGAATTCTCCGGTCCACCTTCACCTGAGAACAATCATGCATGGGATGCATTGGTCAGACGTATAATCACACCTCACACTCGATGGGTATCCTCTGTTGAATACTGAGAGTACTTGACAGCATTATTCTTCAGTGCATCCAAGGGGGATATGATATCTGCCGGTGAATCCGTGGAAGACTCCGCGGAACTCGTCGAAGGGGGCTACTTAGCCGCGCTCGGGGTGTATCACGACTTACACTGCCTGGTAAGCATCAGAGATTCTTTTCCCCTGCCTGCGTTGGAAGCTCACGATAGCAGAGGCAATTGAGACTATTTCTATATAAAGAGATTTATTACCCCAATCTCACTCACCCGCAGCTCGAGTACCTTCATGGCCATCTAGGTAATGCATTCTCCCCTTGGAAGCGGTTCGAGTATCTAATAGGCTGAACCTTAACAACCTTTATGACTTAGATCATTGCATTGAATCCCTTCGAGTATCGCTCATGTGTACGGCGGACACCAGCGTGTACACTTTTCGTTGGCAAGATCCGCCCCAAGAAAAGCCTGCCACAAAGTCTAACGCGAGACGGTCTTGTATTGACTGGGGAGTCTTCCAAAGCTGGAGTCGGAAGCGTATGGTACCATTAGCTCCCAGGATGAAGATGCCGAAGGTGTCGTCAATTATTCACACATAGTTGTAAAAGTGGCGCGGGACGGATATGATGCTTATATAAAAGCTTGCGTAGATCAAAATGACAACTATGTTAGCGCCATTTGAGGAATTTTCCGATGGCGAATTTAAGAGGACGGTGTCTTAATCACTCGTATTTTGATAATATTTCGGACTCTAGTAAAGCACGTCGCTAGATCTTCGCTGGTCAACGATAACCTCCCTTACAGTTTATCCTGGGTGTTCCACTCACATTGTTCGCATTACCGTTCCCAATACCGTATTGTTTCTAGGTCTGGACTCTTTGTCTAAGCTCTTTCGAGATTTTCTACTTAAACGTTGACGTGAAGAGAAAGTCTGAATTCAATTTCAGGTTCGCCAACAGGAACCGGAGAGAAGTCCTGTAAAAAGGCAGGCTTCCAGCATAAACTCCTAGTCATTTTCTCTAAGCAATGGGGTTTCGGTCTTCTTTATGGAATGGTTAGACAACCTCAGTCCACCCAGCAAAGCTAGCCGAGCAACCCGTGCTCTTACATCAGAACTATTTTATACCATCAGGCTTGGTACATAGATCGACATTACCTCTTCAAAGGGGTGTATGTTGTATGCCGGATTAGTAACGTGCTCGGCCTTCCCTTCCGTTAAATTGTTATCAAGACAACCCCTGCCCCTGTGTGGCAGAACCTTCCTGTATCATCAATACCCTTCTTCAGCAGCACCGCTCGTAACTTCTCGGCTACTGCTGTCGGCTCGACCTGTTCCTTATGCTTATAAGTCTTCCCAGATGTCTCCATGCCGGCTTTCACGTAGCTAGAGTGCAATAGCGTTGTCACCAAGCCCTTATCTTTCGTATCCATGGCCATGCTCATGCCGATGCCGTGGGGTGTCTGAAATCCGCTCAATCGGCCGGTGCGCTGCTTTGAGGCTAACTGTAGGATTGAGCCCGCCGCTTTTAAGGCACGGTACGCGTAAAATCCGCTAAAGATATAAGCTCCTATACTGTCTATCACGCGTATACACAAGGCCGGTCCTTCGAGCGAAAGCTTGTAGGAGGTTCCGTAGAAGTGCTTTGCGTCATGAGAAGAGGCCTGGTGGTAATGGTCACGGAAGTTCTAATCAGGATGGCTTAAGACGTATTGAGAAGGGTATCGGAGTCGTGAAGAGCCATTGTTCCTTTCGTCACCGTCAGCCACGGATGAAACAGTAAAGGAACAATCCCCGTAGAGTGGATTTTTTGGTTGCAAGGATCCTAGGCGGAAGACAAGGGCGAATTTTGAACTTATCTGCCATTGATCGTTGCTTAGGTAACGATTTTTCCCCTTATCTGGCATAATCAATCTCTCTTCAGATTCCAACGGCCTGCCGTATCGAGTAAGACATCATAAGCACGATGTCGCAGAGACCATTCGGGCTACCTGCCGATTGTCCTGCTTCATCATCACTTTGATAGGGACTAGGGAATTGATTGGACGGTGGGATCGGTGCGTTACTACATATTCAAGATGGCACTCCCCGCAGTTGGCATTGGCAGTGCCGTACCATCTGTTGTCAATCATGTCTTTAAGGAATGGCAAAAGCGCTATGGACATGGAGAAGAGCGAGACTGTCGTCTTCGACGACTGCAAAGTGGACGTGCAAGACGGGGAGCAACATCTACAGGAACTGGAGGTGGATGTAAGCACAGTATTGCTAGAAGAAGGAGAATTTGACTTTGAGTCTGACCGATCGCCATTCCCGTTTTCGACCTAGACTTGTGATGCCAATGGAATTCTGCCTCTGACTGTTGCTACAGTACGCGCTGTGATACCAAGTGTTGACGACCCAGAGATTCCAATTAATACCCTTCGAATGTGGGTACTTGGGATTGTGTTCACGATTGTACGTTTACTCCCACTAATCACCTCTTTACCATGTGGCTGATACAAAAAAGCTTGGATCTGGCGTCAATCAGTTCTTCTCCCTGCGCTACCCTTCTGTGCACATTGTTTCTTTAGTAGCTGAGCTTGTTGCCTATCCGTGCGGAGTATTTCTTGCCAACATTCTGCCTGTCTACTACGTCAATCTAGGACTCCT
>JAABUU010003183.1_pt1 | contig 21261 bp, 20 predicted proteins | sample 5559301 | NCBI WGS metagenome assembly JAABUU01 (sample SAMN10711884, study PRJNA513360) | rock metagenome | isolation source: Antarctica rocks | place: Antarctica: Victoria Land, Richard Nunatak white | reverse complement strand
GTCGTGTGGTGGGCGTCGCGCCGCCTTGCCCTTGCCCCTGTTTGTTGCTATAGCTAAGGACAGTGGTAGGCGCCACACGACGCGCCATGAATAGCTACGTATAGTGGCAGGCGCCACACGCGACGCGCCACGAGGGGCAGGAGGCACACCTGGACAAGCAGCAGCCAACGGGCACGCGCACACGACGGGGCACGCCCGCGCCCGCCGATCCGGGGGGCACAAGCCCGGACGCGGTCCTGCGCGCCGTCGTGTCCCAGGCTCCCGTCGTCATCGTCGCCCTGGATCGGCACGGCGTGGTCACCCTGGCCGAGGGCCAGGGGCTCTACACGCTGGGCCTGACCTCCGCGGGGATCGTGGGGCGCAACGCCTTCGCGGTCTACCGCGACCACCCGGACGTCTTAGACAAGATGCGCCGCGCGCTCGGCGGCGAGGCGACCAGCGCGCTCATGGAGAGCGCGGGCCGGGTCATGCAGGTGCGCTACGCGCCGCTCACTGGCGCGCAAGGGGACAGCGCGGGCGCGATCGGGGTCGGAACCGACATCACCGAGCGGGTGCGCGTCGAGGAGGCGCTGCGGCGGCAGGCGCTCCACGACGCGCTGACCGGCCTGCCCAACCGCACGTTGCTGGGCGACCGGCTGGGCCACGCCCTCGCCGCCGCGCGTCGCGACCGCGCCCCCCTGGCGCTCTTCCTGATGGACCTGGACCGCTTCAAGGAGGTCAACGACACGCTCGGCCACGACGCCGGCGACGCGCTCCTGCGGGAGGTCGGCCAGCGCATCCAGGAGGCGCTGCGCGCCTCCGATACCGTCGCCCGGCTCGGCGGCGACGAGTTCGCCGTGCTCCTCCCCGGCGACGACCAGGAGAGCGCCGTCGGCGCCGCGCGCAAGTTGCTGGCCGCCCTGGCCGCGCCCGTCACGCTCCGAGATCAGGGCATCGTGGCGGGGGGCAGCATCGGGATCGCGCTCTATCCCGACCACGGCGAGGACGCGGCGACGCTGCTGCGCCGAGCCGACGTCGCCATGTACGCGGCCAAGCGCGCCGGCGTCGGCTACGCCCTCTACACGCCCGACCACGACCAACATACGCCCGGCCGGCTGGCCCTCATCGGCGCCCTCCACGGCGCCATCGCGCGCGACGAACTGCGCCTGCACTACCAGCCCACGGTCGATGTGCTCGATGGGCGGGTCCGCATGGTCGAGGCGCTGGTGCGCTGGCAACACCCGGAGCGCGGCCTGCTCCCGCCCGACGACTTCATCCCGCTGGCCGAGCAGACCGGCCTCATCGTGCCGCTGACGCGCTGGGTGCTGGACACGACCGCCCGCCAGCTCCGCGCCTGGGCCGACGCGGGCTTGGCCCTGGGCGCGGCCGTCAACCTCTCGGCGCGCGTGCTACACGACCCCGACCTGCCCGCGACCATCGCGGCCCTGCTCAACGCGCATGATGTGCCGGCCACGCGGCTGCGCGTCGAACTGACGGAGAGCGCGATCATGGCGCACCCGGCCGGCGCGCTCGACGTGCTCACGCGCCTGGCGGGGTTGGGCGTGCGCATCGCCATCGACGACTTCGGGACGGGCTACTCCTCGCTCACCTATCTCAAGCGCCTGCCCGTCGACGAAATCAAGATCGACAAGTCCTTCGTGACGCACATGACCACGGATCATGACGACGCGACAATTGTAGCCTCCACCATCGGCTTGGGTCACTCGCTCGGTCTGCGCTTCGTCGCTGAGGGCGTGGAGAGCCGTGGGACCTGGCAGGCCCTCGAAGCCCTGGGGTGCGACGGCGCGCAGGGCTACTATTTTAGCCAGGCGTTGCCCGCCGACGAACTGACGCGGTGGATGCGCGAGACGCCGTGGGTGGGAGGGCCGGGACCATCCTCATGACGCGCGCGCCCAGCGGGCCACCGTCGCGTAGAGCGCGGCGATCTCGAATGGCTTGGGCAAGCGGTCATTCACCGGCATGAGCGGCCCGGTGGCGCGCAGGCGATCTTGCGCCGACATCACGATGATCGGAATATGCGCGGTAGCAGGATCGTCGCGCAAGCGCTGGCTCACCTCGATGCCGTCCATACCGGGCATGTTGATGTCGAGGAGAATCACAGCCGGCTGCATATCGTGGGCGAGTTGCAGGGCGGCGGCGCCACACGTCGCGAAGACGTGGTAGCCCTCATCTTCCAGCGCGGTCTCTAGGAAGTCAACGATCGCGGCGTCATCATCAACGACGAGCACCAATAAACCCGGCATCGGCCCGCCCTCCGCTTGCTCCTGCGACGCATTTGTGTTTCTATAGAGGTATACGTGTATGCATCATCGTCTGGATCAGTGTAGCAACAATGCACGAACGATAGCGTAACCTACGCGGGGCGTCGCACGTTGTAAGAGAGCGGGGGACGGACACAGGCCGACATCGGCGCTCTTGGCTGATGGAGCGTCGCCGTCGTGAACTTCATGTTCGTCCTTGTCGCTTATCTACGTCCGACGTTCAGAACCAGCAATCTCGGTCGCAGGTGGCGCTCCGGCCGGGGCGAACAGAAGGACTGGAATGACGCCCTACGCGTCGCGCCCGGACGCACGGCGGGGCAGGGCCAGGAGGACGACCAGATGCCAGGCCGGGGCCGGGGGCAGGGCGGTCGCGACGCGTACAGCCGCAGCTAGCCTGCGTGGCGTGCGGCGCGAGTCGGAGGATGCTAGCCGTGTCATGTCGGCCGTCGCGGGATGAGCAGACCAACGGCGACGGCCGCGCCCAAAGCGGTGATCCCACCGAGGTAGAAGGGCGTGGCGGGGCTCACATGATCCCACAAGAGGCCCGCGAGCACGCTGGACACCAACGCCATGAGGCCCGTTGTCGCGGCGTACAGGCCCAGCGCCCCCCCGCGTTGGGCCGGCGGCACGAGGTCGGTGATGTAGGCTTTCGTGACGCCATCGGTCAGGGCGATATAGAGACCATACAGTGCGAAAAGGGGCCATACGACGCGCGCACCCGTGGCCAGGCCCAGGCCACCGTAGACAACGGCGAAGATCAGGAACCCCGTGCCGAGGATGCCGCGCCGGCCGAGCCGGTCGGACAGGATGCCGGCCGGCCAGCCCACCGCCGCATAGGCCACGTTATAGACGGCGTAGGCCAGCACAGTGGCGAGTGTGTCGAGCCCCAGATTATGCGCGCGGAGGATGAGGAATGTGTCGGAGGAATTGCCCAGGGCAAAGAGCACGCCAATGCCGAGGAAGACCCGATAGGGGCGCGTGGCGCCGCGCCAGGTGAAGGATGCGGCCGCACGACCCATCATTGGGGCGCGCTCGGTGACGCGCCGCGGTTCGCGCACGCGCCCGATGAGCAGCACGCCCGCGATGGCCGGGACGGTGGCCAGGAGGAAGACCAGCCGGAAGTTTTGGGCGGTCCAGGTCAGCAGCGCGTAGCCGGCCAACGGGCCGGCCACCGCGCCAATCGTGTCCATGCTGCGATGGAAGCCGAAGGCGCTACCGCGCGTGGTCGGGTCGCTCGACGCGGCGATGATGGCATCGCGCGGCGTCCCCCGCGTGCCCTTGCCGACGCGATCGACGAGGCGCGCCAGCAGGACGAGCGGCCAGACGGCGGCCAGGGCCAGCAACGGCTTGGAGAGGGCCGAGAGGCCGTAGCCGGCGAAGACCCAGGCGCGCTGCCCCCCGCGGCGGTCGGTGATGCGCCCGGACACCAGCTTGAGCACGTTAGCCGTCGCTTCGGCCAGGCCCTCGATCAGGCCCACCACCGTCGCCGGCGCGCCGAGCACGCCTGTCAGGAAGAGCGGCACCAGCGGGTAGATCATCTCGCCGGAGGTGTCCGTGCAGAGGCTCACCAGGGCCAGGACGAACACGTTGTGGGAGATGCCCCGGATCGGCGAGGGCTCGTCCGGAGATGGCGATTGCTCGTCGTGGCGTTGTTCAGGCACAACACCCATCAGGACACGCGGACAATCTGCCAGGTCGGGTGCAGCTCGCGCCAACCGTGGACGCGATCCGTGACGTAGGCGCCGGTGACGCGCACATGCGCGCCGAGTGTGGGGATCGTGACGCCGGCACGGTCGGCCGGGGCCACCTCGACGACCAGTGTCCCTCCCTGTAAAGCGAGATTGTGCGTGTCGAGGAGGCGCCAATAGCCCCGGTCGGGAAGAACGCTAATGTGGGTGTCGCCGTCTTGGGCGTGGAGGATGAGCGCCACCCGGCCAAAAGCGGTGACACAGCGTTGCTGCAAGATCAGGTGATCGCCCTTATGAGCGCTCGCCAGGACATCCCCCGCGCGGCACACCACTGGCCCCCCAGCCGTGGACGCATCCCCGTGAAGGGTCCCCTGTAGCCCGTGGCGCAGGCGCGGCAGCACCAGAGCCGACGCATGGCGTAGGCGTGGCAGCACCAGAGCCGGCCCCTGCGCGGCAACGGTCGCGACGACACCGAGGACGACTAGGAGAACGAGAAAGCTACCGGCGCTAGAACGCCGCGAGCGTGTAGAGAGATGAGACCGCATACGATCACTGTAACAAACGCTATTATTCGCTGTGACGCGGCAGGAGCGGCAGAGAGAAGGGGCGAAGGGTTGTCTATCCCGCAACCCTTCGCCCCTGTACGGTCCTTGTGGTGGCCCTGGGAGTCCCATTTAATGGTCGGGCACGATAGTCCCCACTAGGAGGTAGTCCCCAAAGGGGCCAGGCTCCTCCGACGCTGTACCGTCGCCCGCCGTCGCCGCGCTGCCGCCCTGCTTCCCCCGATGGCGCGCGGCCGGAGTCGTCGCCCTCGGGACCCTCCGGCGCGTCGTCGTCGAGCGCGTCATCGAACTCGGGAGCCTCTAGCGGGCCGTCCGTACGCTCTGGGCCGAGCGGGGGCACCCAACTCTCGCCCCTGGCCGGCGCGCGGCCTTTGACAGCGAGATCGTCGTCGCGGCGTTGGGTCAGGCGGTGGTCATTAGGAAGGCGACCCCGACAAGTGGGGCCACCCTCTGCACGACGGAAACGTGCGTTCCCACATTTAGAACCAGCGATCCCGGTCACGGTTAGCGATCCGGGCCGTCTCGCCCCGCGCGCGCTCCACATCGGGGTCCAGCAGCACGTAGCGCGTCGTGCGCTCGGCGTAGTCGTAGACATGGCCCCGCTTGCGCTCCTCGATCCGGGGGCTGCCCTCGCCGATCGCGCGCATCAGCGCCTCCTTATCGGCCTCGGGGTGCGCCCGCGCCAGGTCGCGCGTCACCATCCAGTCGAGCCGGTGCAGGTCCGTGAGCGCGGCGTTGGGGTACCGCTCCAAGAGCCGTTGGGCCCGATGTACGTACTCGCGGCCCAGGGGCGACACAGGACCGGCCGGGGGCCGGGAGAAAGCGGTCCGTCGCCCGGTTCGTTCCTGGGGTGACTCTCTCGCGACGCCGCCCCTTTTCTCCGCCGCCGTGCGGCGGCCCTGTGTGGCCTGGTCTCGCGCCCGAGCGAGGATCGCCGGGGCGTCGGCGGCCCGCTCGCCGCCGTCGTCGCGCAGCCTGACGTACGGGTAGCGTCCATCGGGCTGCCGGTGTTCCTCTTTGCGGTTGGTGAAGCCGGCCAGCCGCCCCATGTGCCGCCAGTTGGCCGAGCTCATATCGCCGCCGAACCGTTCGGCCAACTGGCGCGCCACGGCGGTCCCCTCGCCGTTAGACAGGGGCGTGTCCGACACGCGCACCCACGCCTGGTGATTGCCGGGGCTGGTTTCGACAACGGCGGCAGGCGCGTAGCCCTCGGCGCGCATCCGCTCCACGGTCGCGGCGGGCACGTCGTCGACGATGTAGAGGCCGCTGCTCCCTGTGGGCCGGATGTAGATGTCCCGGCCGTTGGCGTTCATGCCCTTGAACCATCCGACCGCGGCCTCGACCTGGGCGAGCGTCCACTCCCGGCGCAGCAGCATGGCGTCGTTCCGGCGGTCGTACACGCCGACATCGTACCGCTCCGCGCCCATGCCAGTGAGTTGCACCCGCACCACCTCGGTCGTGCGATCCCCTTTGCGTGCCCACCGTGTCGCGGCCGGCGCCGGCGTCATCCGCTCCGTCCTGTCTGTTCTGTCCGGCCGCCGCTCCTGCGGCTCCTGTGGCCCCGCCAGCGCGGGGGCTGACCCGCGTGGGTCGAGCGCGGCCAGTTCGGCGCGCAGGTGGGGCCGGTTGCCCAGCTCCCGACCCACGTCTACCCGCCTGACGCTGTCCAGGTGTTCCACCTGCGCCGCCAGCGTCGCACCGACGGGTCGCCCCGCGGCGTCCACGAATCCGTAGCGTCGCCCGTCGTCGGGGTGGACCCCCAGCGGGGCGCGTACCGCCGGCTGCGCGGCCTCGTCGCGCGCCGGGCGCGGGTACACCTCGACCTCCTGGCCGCGCGTCGCCAGGCGCAAGAGCGCGTGCAGGTCCTCTGACGGCGCCGGCTCGCTGGTGAAGATCCAGAGCCGCCCGCCCCGCGGCGCGCGCTCCACGGCCGCGTCGATGCCTTGCAGGGCCAGCCGTTGCCGCGCCTCCTGCAACGCGGCGATGCCGTCCTCGGGCGCACGTTGTGGTTGACCGTCGTCGTCGTAGGCCGTCCTGTAGCCCGCGTGCGTGACGAGGCCGACCGTAGCGTGGTCCTGGCCGTCCCTGAGATAGAGCCCGAGGGAGGCCTCCCCGCGCAGGTGCGCCCGCGCGGCGTCCCCGGTGAGGGGCGTCGCGATCTCCTCGGGCGCGCCACCGGCGGGGAGCCGGGCGTGGCGCTCCCCGCCGCGGCCGAACCGCGCGGCGTAGGCGTCGGCCGTCGTCCGGCCGCTCGCCGGGTGGGCTGTTGTTCGTTCCGCTGTGACCATCGTCCCGTCCTCCTGCTACGCTCACAGGGCCACGTCGCGCCAGTCGTCCCCGTCGTCGTCGCCCGGCGGCGGTTCCGGGGGCGCCATCGTCGTCGCCGTCGCCGCCGTCGCCGTCCCTGCCCGTGTCGCTGTCGCCGTGCCCGCGTTGCCGTCCTGCCGCTTGCGCTTGATCCCCTGTAGCTGGGTGCCCAGCGGCGGCGCGGACCGCGCAGGTTGCGCGGGGTCCGTGGCCCGCGATGGTGTCGTCCCCGCCCGTGTCGTCGGGGTCGTCGCCTCCGTCGCGGCCGGCGGCGCGGTCAGGGCGAAGGCCACCGCCGGGACCGGGAGCGGCATCGGGCGCGGCGGCCCCGCCGGCGGCACGGTCGCGCCGTCCGGCAGGCGCAGCAGCCCCCGCTTGCGCACGCGCGTCGAGAACAGGCCCAGCCGCTTGCTGTACCAGCGCACCTGCGTCACCACTACGGGCGGCCGGTTCCCGCTCAAGAGCAACATCTTGTTGGTGGGCATCCGCGTCACGTCGCCCGCCGTCATCAAGGGCTGGCTCGTCTCGCTGTAGCCCTGGTTGCCGTGGTCCACCAGGACCGCCCCGCGCTTGCGGCTCACGCCGGCGTTGGCCGCGAGCACCGTCGTCGTGCCGGTCTGCTCGCTGAACCACTTGGCGTCTTTGTCCGTCGTCTTGGCCAGCGCGATCTTGACGTTGCACGCGCCCATGATGATCTCCTTGCCCTCCGCGCCGTACAGCTCCTCCAATTGCGCGAGCGCCTGCACCGCCAGGATGAAGCCCATGCCCGCGCTGCGCACCGTCGTCATCCACGTCGGGAAGTTGTAGATCGTGCCCAGGTTGCCGAACTCGTCGCAGTACCCGAGGATCTGACGCGGCAACATCCCACCGGGCGAGCGGTCCGCCACCTCGATCACCTCGTTGAACATCTGGCTGAAGAAGCAGGCCGTGAGCGGCCGCAGCTCCTTGCTCATGCGCCGGTCGAGCACCAGGAAGAGCGCGATCGGGCGCGCGTCCCGGTCGGCCATCTCCGCGAAGGGAACTTCGTCGCAACCCGTCGTGGCCTGCACGCGCGGGTCCGCGATGACCTGGAAGCGCAGGGGCAGTTCGATGAAGATGCTCCCCTGTAGCTTCTCGTTGCGCTCCAGGTCGCGCTTAAACCCCTCCATGGCCTCGCGCACGTCCCGGTCGGGGCTGTCGCCGAGCGTGCCCATGATCTTCTCACTGCCCAGCATCAGGAACTTGCGGACGTGCGCGAGCGTCGCCTTGCCCCCCTGCGTGGCGTTCAGGTGCAGCACGATCGCCGTTATCAAGTATTTGGCCGCCGAGTCCCAGAAGGGCTCACTGCTGCTCTCGCCGGTGTTGGCGATCCAGGTCTGTGCGAACACCATCGCGTCGAGCGCGGTTTTGATGTGCGCGAGCGGGTTGTAGCCCGCGCTCGTCGCCGGCGACACGAAGTTGACCACGATCACGCGATGGGTGCGCGCCAGGGCGGCGTAGGTCCGCTCGGTCAACTCGCCTTTGAGGTCGGTGGCGACCATGCTGCGCACGCCGCGCAGCCGTCGGCGCATCAGCCGGCGCTCGGCCCGGTTGAGCGCCCCCGCCGCCAGGCGACGGTCGAAGCGCACCCGCGCGCCCTCGCTCTCGCCCTCACCCTCGGCCGTCGTCGCCGTCAAGCGCTTTTGGACCCGCTGCAGGAGTCTCGTCAGCGCCGCGCCCCGCCCGATGCCGCGCTCAAGTAAGAGGTTAGTGATGAACAGCCCCACGCTCTTACCGGCGCGCGGTGGGCCGACGACGAGGGCGCTCTGATACTGCTCCAACCCGCGCAAGGCTAGCAGCTTGCCGTTGAGCTTGCCCAGGATGATTTGGGCGTCGCGCGTCGTCGCTTTCAGCTCCCGGAGATCGCGCCACGTCGCCAGCACCGCCCCGCCCAGCGCCTTGGACGGCTTGAGCTTGGCCATGCCCGTGGTCACGTACCAGAGCGGCCGCGACAACAACAGGACCACGAGCAGGAGCGCACCGCCCAATTCGCCCATGACGCTCAGGCGCAGCAGGGCCATATCCTTGCCCGCCCGGTGGATGCGCGCGTACTGCCGCTCCGGGTCGCGCGTCCAGTCGCCCCAACTCACCAGGCGCGGCGACACCTGCGCCTGGCCACCCTTGGGCATGCTGTAGAACCCGCCCGCGCCGCGATTATGCGCCTTGATGTAGGCCCCCAGGTAGATGCCCGCGTCCTCGGCGGGCCACGCCGCCGCGACGTAGGCCTGGTGGTAGCGCGCCGTCGCCTCACGCACCCCCCGCCCATACCAGCCGCCCGGCCCTAGCGCCACGGCGGCCGCGGCTGTCACCACCAGCACGGCGGCGATGATCGCTTGTCGCATCTCCCTTATCCTTTCTACTACTACTTCTGCGCATCTCTATGTGTTAGACTGAATCAGCGGCCCTGCATGGCCTTCGGGCAACCTTTGCGGTTATCCATGTCCGACCGGGAAGGTCTGCCCCCATGTCCCTCACGGCCCTGCGTATCGCTGTCCTCGATCACGACGCCACGTTCCTCGCCTTCCTCAAAGAGGTGCTCGCCGACGCCGGCTATGAGCCCTCCGTATTCACCGCCGGCATCGGCATCCATGAGGTCCTGCGCCACCTCGCCCCCGCCGCCATCATCCTCGACATCCCCGACGAGGACGCCACCTCAAGCTGGCAAGCCCTCATGCTCCTCTCGCGGCCCGCGTACGTGCGCCACATCCCGCTCATCGTGGCCGTCCGCGACGAGCCCCTGGCCCACGCGCAGGTCGTGGTGCACGGCGGTCCGGCGACGGTCCTCCTCGCCAAGCCCTACACGCTGGATGAACTCCTGGACCGGATCGAGGACCTCATCGCCCTCCCTCACGCCTTGTCACCGGCTCTCGCGCCGAACGGCTAGCGGTCGCCACGGCCGTCGCGCTCGTCGTCCGCGCGCCCCGGACGCCGCCGGCGTCGATGATTGTCCTCGCCCGCCGTCCGGGTCGGCTCGTCGTCGCGGGCTAGTTCCTCCGCGACGGCCTCGACAAGGCGGCCACCCCAGCGCGCGATCCCGCCGCCGCCCCGCTCCTGTTCGTGTTCCCGCACCTCAGCCTCCCGTTGCGCGACAACGCGCTCCTCGGCCTCGGCCCGCGCCCGCGCCGCCGCCGGCGTCACCCGGCCCGGCTCGTCGCCCGCCATCCGCACCGTCACCGGCGTCGCGGAAACGTGCGTTCCCGCACGCGCTATGTCGGCCCCGTTTTCCCCGCGCGCCGCGCGCGCGCCTGTGTGGTCGATGAAGCCGGCGAGCGGCCCGGCGTGCGCCACCGCGCCGCCCTGGCCACGGCCATCCGCGCCACCCTGGTCACGGCCGTAGCGCGCCTGTAGCGCGCGTGCCACCTCCGCGGCCACGTGGGGGTCCATCTCCTCGGCCGAGAGCCGGAGCCACGCCTGATAAGGGCCGTCCGTCGTTCCTGTCGCCCCGGTCGTGCCGGTCACGACGACGGGGGCGTGGCCGTCGTCGCGCAGCCGGCGCAACCCTGCCGCGTCGAGGTCGTCGAGCACGACCAGCCCGCTTGCCAATCCGGTCGCCGGGCGCACCGTGATCGCGCGCCCCTCGTCGTTGAGCGCGGCCAGGCGCGTGACCTGCAACATCGCCTCGTCGGCCGTCAGGACCGCCCGACGCACCCGCGCGCCGTCCGGGTCGTGGACGGCGATCTCGTAGCGCGCGCAGCCCAGCGCCGCCAGGTGCGCCCGCGCCTCCTCCGCGGCCAGGGCCGCACGACCGGCTAGAGCGGCCGGTGCAGCGCCAGCGCCGCGATCGCCGCCACGGCGAGCACCGCCAGCAGGCTCACCAGCGCGACCAGCACGACCGCCCGCGTCGCGGCCGTCCGCACCCGCCGCAGCACGACCTCCAACTCGCGCGCCTGCATCGTCAGCGCCGCCCGTGTCTCCTCCTCGGCCCGCTCCCGCACCGCGGTCACCTCCGTCTGCCCGGCCGCGATCTCCTCCCGCAGGCGATCCAGCTCGGCCCGCACCGTCGGCAGGCCCTCGGCGATCTCGTACCAGCTCGTCGTCATCGCGTTGTGCGCCCGTTGCACCTCGCGCAGGTAGTCCTCCTGGCGCTTGGCCACGGTCGCCACCGCGCGCAGGTCCTCCCGCACCCCCTGGTGGAGCCGCTCCACCGCCTTGAGCACCGGCAGCGGCTCCACCACCTTGAGCGGCCGCGCTAGTTGTGGAGCCGCCGGCGACTCGGGCACCGCCGCCGGCGCCGGCATCTCGACTGTCTCGGCTTCCCGCGCGGCCGAACTCGCCGCCCCCGTCGCGTCGTTGGTCGTCGGCAGCGCCTGCTCGGGTGGCGGCTCCTCTGCTTCCGGCGCCCTCTCCTCCTGCCCCTGGTCCTCGTCCTCCCACGGCGACGCCGGCGGGATCGCGGCGTTCGCCCGCGCCAGCAGCGCGTCCATCTTGCCCATGTGCCCTCTCCTCCAAGCGACCCTGTAGCCGCATCCAGCTATAGTCCTTGCCGATCTGCGAGCCCTTTAAGATCGGTTGCATGGTGCCCTGATAGTCGGCCAGCGCGAAGCTCGCCCCGCTCACCCGGCCGGTGCTGGCGATGTTCCAGTGGGCCTCCACGCCCAGCGCGTGCAGGCTGCGGTCGAAGCCCTCGCGCGTCCCGTCGCTCCTCGTGATCGCCTCGTCGATGCGCGCGGCGAGCAGCAGCTTGGGCGGGATCTCGCCCCGACGCTCGGCCACCCCGATCTCGTCGCGCGTCACGCGCGGACGGCCCCCACCCACCCGACCGTCGGCGCGCTCCCGGCGCATCCGCTCGGGGTCGATAGCGTGGGACAGGCCATACTCCCGCTCCAACTCATGCACCACCCGATTGCTGCGCGGCCGGTCGTTGGCGTCGCTGACGGTGTGGCCGTCGAAGCCGATCCGCGAGGCCACGATATGGACGTGGTTCTCGGCATGCGCCACGACGACGTAGGGCGCGTTCCCGAAGCCCATGCGGTCCAGGTAGTCCCGCGCGAACGCGGCCCACTCCGCATCGCTCAGGCGCTCGCCGGGGGGCAGGCTCAGGGGACAGTGGTGGACCGCCCGCGTCAGATCGGGGTTGAGCCGGCGCACCACGCCGAACTCGCGCGCCAGGTCGCGGGGCGTCGTCCCGCCCATGTTGCTCCCCACGATCCGCGCCTCCTCGTGCTTCAACTCCGCGCTCTCCTTGAACACGTACTCGAGCACGCCCCGGAAGCCCCGCCCGGTGATGATCTTCTGGATCACGCCTCGCCCTCGCCCCCAACTCCCCGTCCCTAGCTCTCGTCGTCCGCGTCGTCGAACGGCCCGATCAACACGGCTCGCAGGCGGCCCAACTCCCCGCGCACCGCGTCGAGGGCCTGGGCCACGCGCGGCGTGCCCCGCTCGTCGAAGCGGCCGCCGCCATTGAGGTGGGCCGCGATCTGGTTCACGTTGGCCGTCGTGCGCGCCAGCTCGATCCACGCCCCACGGTTGACCTCCGGCACGACGCCGACGACGCGCCGGCCCAGGCCCATGGCGCGCACGTACACCCCGACGTCGAGGCCAGCCGCCGCCGCCCGCTCCTCCAACAGCGCGCGCTCGGCGGGCATCACCTTGACCGCGATCATGTGCCCACGCCGCGCCTCCGCGCCCAGCGCGGGACGGCCAGGCCCGCGCTTCATCCGCCGCTCTATGTGCGCGCTCTCATCCATGTCCATGACCTCCACCCCCTCTTTCCCGCCGCCCCGCGGCGGCCCCCGTGTGGCGTTTCACGGCCTCCCGCTACGGTGCGCACCGGGGCCACGCGCGCCGCCGGGCGACCCGCCAAGCGCAGCGCCGGCGGGGTTTTCGGGTAACCGAAAACATACCTTGCTCCCCGCCCCAACGTCGCGCGCACACCCCCGTCATGGCGCGGTGTCGTCGGCCCACACAGGGCGGCGCGGGCGCGCCGGGAAAATGGCCCTTGCCCGCGTGCCCCGCGTCGCCGGCGCGGTCGCCAGCGCCGCCCTCGGTAGACCCTGGCCCCACTGCCCTCATTGGCCCGCTCCCGTCGCGGCGCTCACCAGCGTGCGCACGACGATGGTGACGATGCTGCCCGCCAGCACCATCCCCGCGGCCCACCACAAGAGCCGCACCAGGCGGCGATAGTCGTCCAAGCCCATGCTCGGCTCGGCCCCGCGCGCCAGCGCCCGCCGGTCGGACCACACCAGGAGAAGCACCGCCGCGAGCGCCGCGACGCCCACGGCGAAGCCCCACCACACGCGCTCTTGTAGCCCCGCGCCGGTCGCGCCGCAGGCCAGATACAGGGGAGCCTCGATCCGGTCGATCAACTGTGTCAGGTCACGCCTCTCCATCAGTCCTCCTCCTCGACGTCGGCCAGCAGCCGGTCGTAGTCGGCGGCGGAGACCAGGCCCCGGAGCGCGGGCAACGCCGCCGGCGGCAGCGCGAAGTAGTGCCGCCCGTTGTCGGCCTCGACCGCGACGACGCGCCCGCCGTCCGCCGGCCCGCCCGCGATCTCGCTCTGGTAGGGCAACGTCACCACATCCATCCCCCACTCGCGCAGGATCGCCAGCCAGTGCCGCAGCGGGATCGGGTCGTGCTGCGGCAGCACCTCCAGTTCGTCCTCCCACGCGGTCGGCACGATCCACAACACGGTCGGCTCGTCGGGTGTCCCTATCGTCGGCACGTCCATCCTCAGCCCCTCCTCTCGCGTCGTTAGACACACATCTAGCAGTCTCATCGCCGCCCCCTCTCCAGGAACTGGCGCGCGAACTCCCGCGTGTCGGGGAGCGCGTCGCGCCGCAAATCATCATTAGTCACGATCAGGACCTCCCAGCCGGCCCGCTCGATCCGCCCTTTCTTCTCGGTGTCCTTGCGCTCACGGATGCCGTCCTTGTTGAACAAGGGGCCGAAGTGGACGCCGCCGTGGACCTCAATGGCGCGTCCCAGGGCGGGCCACCCGAAATCGACGTGCGTGCGCGGGGCCACCCGCACCTCGCGGTCGAAGTCGATCTTGTACCGCTCCCCCAGTTCCTGGGTCAGCAGCATGAACAGCGTGCGCTCGTCGCGTGACATGCGGCCGAGGTCGGCGCGGCGCTTGTCGGCAGCGCGGTCGAACGCGAAATCCTCACCATATTTAGTGGCGGTCGCGGCCCAGCCCCGCTTGCCCGCCGCGGACAGGCTCCGGTGCGTGCGGAAGGATTGGACATACCGCTGATAGGCGGGGTCCTGTAGACGCGCGGGACCCAGGGTCTTGAACCGCGTGCGCTCCTCGGCGGTGATCCACACAGGGCGCTGCCGCGTGGTCCGCGCGGGCGGCGTACGGTCGTCCTCGCGGCCACCCCCGCGACTCATGGGACGCCCCTCTCGCCCACGGATGGGACAACACGGTGGTACGCCACGTCACACGCCCCTCACGCTGTCCACGGTCGGCGGCGGGGTGTAGGCGAGCGCGTTGACGCGCACCGCCGCCTCGATGAACGCGGAGGCGCGCAGGCGGTCGTGCGTCAGCAGCGTGGCGAGTACGCCATCCGCCGTGTCGCGCACGGTCGGGTCCGCGCTGTCCTGGAACAGAGCGATCAGGCGCTCCGCCGGCGCGGTGCGGAAGAAGTCCCGCAGCGCGGCCAGGCCGAGCACCTGGTCCGGGGGCGCGCCGCACATGGCCGCCTGGAGGTGGAGCAGCGCCAGCTCGATGACCAGCGTGGCGATGTTGTCGTAGAAGGGGTCGGCGCTGGGGCGGCTCGCCCGCAGCATGAGGTGGGCCACCGCGCGCGCGTCCGCGTCGTCGCCCACGCCGGATAGGATCTCGTCCCAGGCCGCCTCCGTGGCAGCGAGCGTCGCGCTTGCCGTGGCGATCAGCGCGGTCGGCGTGACGTCGGAGGTCTGGGGTCCGCGCGGATCGTGCAGTTCACGGCCGAAAAGGGATGGTAGGTTCATCGTCGATCATCTCCTGTACGCTTGTATGCTTTGTGCGTGTGGCTGTCCTGGCATGAGGGGCCGCCGCTCACCGGCCGTGGTCCCCCTCACTCGTCTTCTGTGGGCGGTCCTGGCCGCCTGGTGGCTCCTGGCCCTGCGGGGACTGCGCGGCGGTCAGCACCTTCGCGGCCGTCCGCGCGATGTAGGCCTCCCGCTCGGGCGGCGTGCGCCCTTGGCCCTGACCCGATGCCCCGCCTTTGTCGATGGCCTCCTTGAGCTCGTCCTGAGTGAGCTGCGGATATGTATCGACGAGCTGGTGGGCCGCGCCCCACTCGCCCTGTCGTTCGTCGAGCCGGCCGTCGCCGCCATCGAGGAGCGCCCGGCGTAAGCGGCCGAATTGCGTGGCGTAGGTCGGCTCTGGTGGCGTCGTGGACAATGGCGCGGGCACGCTGGCGTCGCGAGCGGCCTCCCGGTCCGGCCTGTCGGCGGCCGCGGCACGTTCCGCCTCCTGGCGCGCGTGTTCAAGGGCCACGATGCGCCACCGCTGCTCCTCGACAATCTCCTGGGGGAGGGACGCCCGCTCCAACACCCAATCGGCCAGGTCGAGCGCGGCGGGGGCCACGCGGCTCTCTCGATCGGCGTTCACGAGGGGGATGCGCCGGTCCGGGTCGTCGCGGGTGGTGAAGCCGGCGAGCGGGGCGGCCTGCTCCGCGCCGGCGGTCCGGGGGTCGCCGCCGTAGCGCGCGGCGATGATCTGGGCCATGCTGTCGTGCAGCCCGCGCTGGACGCCCATGCGATCGAGGCGCACCCAGGCGTCGAACCGCTCCGGCCGCGGCTCGGTCAGCAGCACCGGCGGGAAGCCGTCCCGCGTCAAGTCTCCGATACGCGCGGCGGGCACGTCGCGCAGCAGCGCCAGCCCGCTGCGCTCCACTGGCCGGATCGCGATATCCGTCCCGGCCATGTTGACCGCGCGCAGGTCGCGCACCCGGTCGAGGATGTCGGCGGGCGTGACGTGGGCGTAGGATACCTGATCGTCGCGCGTGCGCAGGGTCAACTCGTAGCGGCGCTCGCCCATCGCCTTGAGTTGCATCGTCAGCAGGTCCTTGAGGTCGGCCACGTCGCGGCGGTCCTGCCGCTTGTCTTGGTCGAAGATCCACATGGCCTCACCTCACCACCGGTGTATCGGCGGAGAGGAGGTCGTCGAGGACCACCAGCGCCGGGGGCGGGAGCAGGAAGTAGGAGCGGCCGCGCGTGGTGTCGAGGGTCACGACGCGGCCGCAGTCTCCGTCCTGGCCAGGCGCGTCGATGGCCGGCGAGATGCCGGCCACGCGGGCGTCGTCGGCGCGCAGCGCGCGCAGCCAGGCGCGCACCGTGATCGGCGCGTGGGCCGGGACGATGGCCCGGTCGGCGTCCCAGCGCGCGGGGTCGAGCCACAGCACCGTCGCAACGGTCCATACGATGGTCCTCTCTTCTAGCGTGTCTAGCGTGTGCATGGGTAGGAGCCCTCCCGCTCATAGGCAACGTCATAGGCGACGTTCAGGGTCGGTGTGTCGAGTGTGTCGAGGGCGTCGAGTGTGGCGCCGGCCGCGTCGTCCCACAGGCGCGGGATGCGGCGGGCCACGGCGACGAGCTGGACCAGGCGCGCGGTCTCCGCGCGCGCGATCAGCTCGCCCAGGTCGGTGAGCCGGAAGAGGCGCCGAAGCTCAGGCGCGTCGTCGATCGTGCCCCGCGTCTCGCCAATCAGGCCGGCCGTCAACATCACGTCGAGAGAACGGTACAGTGATCCGTTGCCCACGCGCATGCGCCCCTCGGTGGACGCGACGATCTCGCGTCGGAGGCCATAGCCGTGCCGCTCGCCGGCGGCCAGCACCAGCAAGATGTGGTAGATCGGGTGCGTCAGCGGGAGCGCCACGGTGAGACCATGTGTGCCCTGGTTCATGGCACAGCCCCCTCTCCCACGGATGGGGCGACGAGGCGCGCGGCCAGGCGATCTTTCCCACGCCCCTGGGGTGTCCCTGTGTGGATCAAGGACGCGGCCACACAGGGCACCGCTGCGCGGCGGGGAAAACGAGGATGTAACGTTGTGCGGAAACGCGCGTTCACGGGAAGCGGTCGGCGTGCGAGGGAAGGGGCACACCGAGCTTGACGGAGCGACGCACGCTCGTCGTAGCGAGAGCCTACGGGGCGCGCCTCAACTGTGTAGTGATAGGGCGAGGCTAGCGGATCGGGAGACGCCTCTTGAGGTAGTAGCAGAAGTGCTTGATCATGGCATTGCCGGGAGTGACGCTGACCAACTCCCACCCTTCGATACCAAGTCTGTTCAAGGAATCCATGTAGGCAGGAGTGCCCATATCCTTGGCATCCTTTACCACTATCTTGTACTCCCACTGTTCCGTGTCGGGAGCACCGGCGTAGGATGACGCTGGTGGTCCGAACGAACCGGGTACTTGATTGCGCATATCTAACCATCCTTCCTGCGTACTCCTAACACTATACACCCAACCCGAAGCGTGACGTGCTGCCACAGGGGCGCGCGGCGCGAGAGGCGCTTGACTGAGAGGAAAGCGCGGAGCTGGCGCACATCGCCGCGGACCCCCTTGCCCCGCCCGCTGAGCAGGACAAGGAGGCTGGCGAACGCGAGTACGAGCATGACATGGATGGGTCCAGTCAGCAAGTGGTGCCGCGCCGTCAGAACACCGACGAGCCAGAGGGTGACGCCGGCGGCCAGAAACATTCCCGCGAGCTTGGCACGAGGCACGAGCGCGGTCGCGTCGTCTTGCCAGCGCCGCCCACCACGAAAGAGGAGAATCAAGTTTTTCATCCTTGAGGTCCTGGTGCTTTCGCGAGGCCGGCGCCAATTGCGGTTGCGTAGCCGCCGACAGCCCCTGTCGCGATCCTCGTCGCGGCGCCGGTGATCGCGCCCGCCGGCGCGTGCGCCCCGGCCGCGTTGGCGACGGCCCCGCCGGGGTTGAGCGAGGCGATAATCTTGGGCACGCGGTAGAGCACGATCAGGCCGGCCAGGCCCACGAGCGATTGCAGGAACCCGTTCTCGTGCAGGCCCAGCTCCATCACCGCGAGCATCTTGAGCGCCACGGCGTAGCCCACCCCCCACAGGCTCGTGTTCACGAACGCGGAGGCCCAGCCGCGCGCGAAGCCGGACGCCTCGGGCAGCACCCAGCAGGCGATCATCAGCGGCGAGATGCCGTACAGCGTCCCCAGGAGGAATAGCCCGACCAGCTTGGTCAGCGCCGTCAGCAAGAGGATGATGAGCCCCACCGCGCCGAAGACGAAGCCGAGGGTCCAGGTCCAGGCCACCGCCCACAGCGTGCCGGCCGCCGAGCCGAGCAGGTTGTGGGTGTCGAAGTCGAAGTGCGAGAGCGTGCCCGCGCCGAGCGTGCCGGTGTAGCCGTTCACCGCGCCGCCCAGGTCATTGAGCCCCGTGAACCACAGGTGCAGCGCCTCGGGCAGGATGATGACGGCAACCAGGCCCAGCACGGCGCGCCAGAGCACATCGACTGCCTCGACCACGTTGGCGCGGCCCACATGCGCCAGCCCGAACTTACACAGGCCGATCAGCGAGAGCACCCCGTAGAGCCCGAAGGCGAGGTCCTGCATGTCGCCGAAGAAGGTGTTGAGCTCGCCCCAACTCTTCTTGTCGGAGAAGTCCGGCATGCCGGTGAGTACCGTCACGAAGCCGTCGGCCACCTTCTGCGTCAAAGTGGTAAGCACGCCCATGATGCCGGACCCGACCTTGTTGAGCATGCCGCCGATGAGGCTCATCACCATATTGCTGGGGTCGAGGCACGAGGGCAGGAACGGGATGTTGCCGAGGTGGATCTCATCGGCGGGGCAGCCGCCGTTGTCGCCCGTGGCCTTGCCGTCCGAGCCGTAGGCGCCGCCGATGGTGGGCGGGGCGGTCACGGTGTAGGGCGCGCCGGCGCTGGTGTGGTGCGCGCCCACAGCCCGGATCTCGTGCGGCCCCACCGGGGCGTCGGGGATCGTCACGTCGAAACGCGTGTAGCCCGACTCGTCCGCGTCGCCGCGGGCCAGGATATGCGTGGTTTGGTCCCAGTACAGCGTGACCGTGGTCGCCGCCGGGAAGTCATCGACGATGGCGATGATGTGGGTCGTGCTGATCCCCTGCGACGAGGACAGCACGATGGCCGGGTGGTGCGTCGGCGTCGCCGACGGGTAGGGGGTGTACGTCGGCTCCGGCGTGGCCGTGGCGTACGGCGTGTTGGTCGGGTAGGGCGTCTGCGTGGGGACCGGCGTCTCGGTCGGTGTGGCGGCGCTCGCCGCGTGCGCTGTGCGGACGGCCAGCGGGACGGCCAGCGCCGCCAGCACGACGACAATCGCCGCGAAGCTCCTTATCGTGCGGCGCATACCTGCGCTCCTCCCTGCGCCCTCTCGGGCGTCACTATCGCCATGGTCATCTGCTCGGGCGTCTTGCCCTGGGCGAGCGCGTCCACCGCCGCCCACACCTCCGCGGTCGTGGGGTTGGCCCGGTCGCGCGACACGGCGGCGATCATGCGGTCGCGCTTGATGCGCTCCGACTTGTACGAGGCGGTCATCCAGTAGTGGTGCCGCGTCGTCGGGAAGCGCACCGCCCCGTGTGCCGCCTGCCCCGCCTTGGTCTCGCGGATCAGGAACAGGTCGCTGAACGCGCCCCGCTCCGACTTGAGGTTCTTGAGCTTGGCGACCTCGTGCCCGGTCAGGTCGAGCGTGCCGGCGAGCCAGTCGAGCGCCTGCTGCGCCCCGCCTTTCTTGCCGCGGTCCTTCTGCCGGAACAGGATCTGGATGCTGGCCTGGTTGAACAGCGCCGCCGCGGCCGGGTCCTCAGTCAGATCCGAGACCTGCTGCGTGATGAAGGCGAGCACCAGCCCCCAGTGACGGCCCTTGCGCGCCAGCGTCTCGATCCACTCGCCGGCGCCCTGGTACTTCACGACGTGCCAGCCCTCGTCGATGATGAGCAGCTCGCTCATGTGCTCGGCGTCCTCCTCGGCGTCCGCGTCGCGCCCCTGGGCCTCCACCTCGCGCAGCGCGCGGCGCTTGACTGTCTCCGCGACGGCGAACATGGCGAAGGCGTGCGCCGGCGTGCGCGGCCGCAGGTCGCGCAGGTCGAATTGCAGGAAGGGCGCGTCCAGGTCCAGCTCCGGGCTCGTGGGCCGATCCACCAATCCCCCGTAGCGGTTGTGGTAGGTGTAGGGCCGGAGGTGGTAGGCCATGTCGGAGAGCGCGACGCGCTGGTGCTCCTTCCACCGCGCGGTGTCCTCGGCCTGCCGCGCCAGCCAATCCACTAGCTCGCGCTCAAGCGGGCTCGATCCGTCGGGATGGGCGGCGTAGACCGCGCGCACGCCCTCGTCGATGGCCGCGCTCGGGAAGCCCTCGTAGCCGCCGGGGATACTCGCCAGTAGCACCTCGCGCGCGTCGCACACGAAGGCGATCTTCTCCTCCAGCAGGTCCTCGTCGGCGGGGTCGATCCCCGCGCGATCCCAGATGTTGAGCGCGACGGGCGAGCGCGGCCCCAGGCGGGCGCGCACCCCGCCGACGACGCGCCGCGTGGTGTCGTAGTGGTCGGTGCTGTCGATCACCGTGACGCGGCCCCCGGTCTGGAGCATATGCGTCGCCAGGAACTGCGCCAGGACCGTCTTGCCCGAGCCGGAGCCGCCGGTGATGCACATGAGCGCGTTGCGCAGCGAGGGGTCGGCCCAGTCGAGCAGCACGGTCTCGCGGCCCTCCGGCGTGTAACCCACGAGCATCCCGCGCGCCGTGCCGGGGCTGCGCAGATGGTAGGGCATCCCGTTGCCCACCGTCTCGGCGTACATGCGGTAGACGCTGCGCGCCTTGTCCCACCCGATCGGGCGTGTCGCCATGTATAAGGGCTCCTGATGCCCCTGCGCCAGGGCCACCGACGACGACACCGAGAGGATGGACGCGACGGTCTCGGCGCGCTCGTCGAGCGCGGCCACGTCGCCGGGGGGAGCCGTGACCGTGACGTAGACGCCGACGTGGGCCAGCGTGTGCCGGCGCTCACGCAGCATCCGCGACTCATCGCGGGCCTCGCGCCGCGCCTCCTCCACGTCGGTCGTGACGTGCCGGCTGACCGCGACCTGATCCCCCAGGTAGCGGTCGCGCCGGGCCGCGCCCTTGCGCTCGCGCTCCTGGTCCAGCCCGCGCAGCGTCACGACGAGCGTGTAGGGGACCTCGGCGCCCACGAGGGCCTGGGTCCAGCCGGGGTCGGTCTCCGGCGGCGGGGCCAGCACGTAGAGCGAGCGTGCCAGCGTGCCGTCCGGCAAGACGACGTGCGCACGCTCCTCGTCGCCCGTGAGGTCGGGCGCCTCGAAGGTGACGATGCCGCCGGGGCCGTGTCCGGGCTCGGCGGGCAGGCTGTGCGCCAGCAGCGCGGCCACGGCCGGGCCGTCGAGGCGGGCCGTGTCCACGCCCATGTTCGTGAGGTGGCGCACGGCGCCGCGCACGGCCGCGTCGAGGGCGGCGCGCTCGCCGGGGCTGCCCGGCGCGTGGCGGCCCGGCAGC
>JAABUU010003180.1_pt1 | contig 21278 bp, 22 predicted proteins | sample 5559301 | NCBI WGS metagenome assembly JAABUU01 (sample SAMN10711884, study PRJNA513360) | rock metagenome | isolation source: Antarctica rocks | place: Antarctica: Victoria Land, Richard Nunatak white | reverse complement strand
CGTATCCTGCGCCCGCACGCCGGCGCGTCCCACTGGGCTATGCTGCTTATTGAGGCCCTGACACGGCCCCCTCGTTTCGTTCAATTATCCTTGCCTTTTGCTCGTTTGCACAAAACTTAGGTAGGTAAGCACACGAAGGTGAACAGGGGCGGACCGATGGTACAAACGGCGGCAACGGCGGCAAATGATGAACCGAAGGCTGATAGCTGACGGCTGGCTGCTACAATAGAGGTGTGACACATCTATATTTGATTCGCCATGGCGAAGCCGTGGTCAACGTCGAGCCCATCATCGGCGGCATGCGTGGCGATCGCGGCCTCACGCCGCGTGGCGTGGCTCAGGCCGAGCGCCTGCGCGATCGCCTGGCCGCGACGGGCGAAATCGTGGCCGACGTCCTCATCGCCAGTACGTTCCCACGCGCCCGTCAGACCGCTGAGATCATCGCGCCGGCCCTGAACCTGCCCATCATCTGGGACGCCGAGGTGCAGGAGATGCGCCCCGGCGAGGCCGACGGCATGACGCTAGACCAGTTCAGGGAGCGCTACGGCGGCCCCGAGTTCGAACAAGAGCCCTTCCGGCCCCTCTCGCCCGGCGGCGAGAGTTGGGCGTCCTTCTATTTTCGCTGTGCGGAGGCGTTCGAGCGCATCAGCCGCCAGTATGCGGGTAAGCGCGTCGTGATCGTCTGTCACGGCGGCGTGATCGACAACTCGTTTCTCTACTTTTTCGGCGTCAACCCGCTGCCGCGCCCCGACATCGAGTTCTACACGCGCAACACCTCTATCACCCATTGGGAGTATTTCTCGCGCAACAACGGCCCGTCGCGCTGGCGGCTGCGCCGCTACAACGACGCCGCGCACCTGCACGACGTCCCCTCTATTGAACCGCCCGACTGGCGTGATATGTCGACCATGCAGGAAGAGGGCGAAGGCGGACCGGCCGTGCCTCTACCGACCGAGGAGAACGGCCAATGAACGGGGGACGACCGCAACCGGTGACCACGCCGACGCTCGACCAGCTGCAAGAGGCGCTGCTGGAGCATCTCTACGTGGGCGACCGCGCCCTATTGATGAGCCTGTTCTTGGCGCTGCGCCTGGGCAAGCCCCTGTTGCTGGAAGGTGAGGCGGGCACCGGCAAGACCGAGGTGGCCAAGGTGTTGGCCGGCGTGATGGGCGCGCGCCTAATTCGCCTGCAATGCTACGAGGGTCTGGACGTCAGTTCGGCCGTCTATGAGTGGAATTACGCGCGCCAGATGCTGGAGATCCGCCTATTGGAGGCGCGTGGCGAGACGCGCGCGCTGGGCGAGGGCGAGGGCCTGAAAGATATCTTCGGCCCCGACTTCCTGATCGCGCGGCCACTGCTGCAGGCCATCTCGCATACCGACCTCGTCCCGCCGGTGCTGCTAATCGACGAACTCGACCGCGCCGACGCCGAGTTCGAGGCCTTTCTGCTCGAACTGCTCTCCGACTTCCAGGTTAGCATCCCCGAGTTGGGCACGATTAAGGCCGCCGCGCCGCCCGTGGTGGTGCTGACCTCGAACCGCACGCGCGAGATCCACGACGCGCTCAAGCGGCGCTGCCTCTACCACTGGATCGACTATCCTACGCTGGAGAAAGAGCGGCGCATCGTGGCCCTGAAGGTCCCCGAGGCGTCGGAGCGGCTGGCGGAGCAGGTCTGCGCCATGGTGCAAGCCCTGCGCGGCATGGACCTCTACAAGTCGCCCGGAGTCTCCGAAACGCTCGACTGGGTCGAGGCGCTGGTGGCGCTGGGTCAGCGCGAGGTCGACCGCGAAACGGTACAGGCCACGCTTGGCGCCGTCGTCAAGTATGAGGAGGACCTGCACCGCCTCAACGGCCCCGAGGGCGCCGCGCTGGTGGCGAAAGTGACAGGTGATAGCTAACGAGGGCGACGGCCTCACCGTCGCGGCGCTACGCTTCGTGGGCGTGCTGCGCCGGCTGGGCCTGGCGCCCGGCACGGGGCAGGCGCTTGACCTCGTGCAGGCGCTCGGCCTCGTCGACCTGTCGCGACGCGACGACGCCTACGCCGCGGCCCGCGCCATCCTGCTCGACGCGCACGCCCACGAGGCTGTGTTCGCCGCCGCCTTCGCGCGCTTCTGGAGCGGCCTGCCGCAGATCATCGAGGAGTACGGCGCGGCGATGGCCGAGTATACCAGGACCGAGAGCGGCCAGCCCTGCGAGGGGGCCGGGCAGAGGCATAACGCCACCCGCGCGGCGGCGCGTGGCGGGAGCACGATCTTGCTGGCCGGCGAGGGCGCGGATGCCGGCGAGGAGGACGCGGGGGCCGAAGGCGACGAGGGCCAGGCCGTGGCCTACAGCGCGGCCGAGGCGCTGCGCCGCAAAGACTTCGCCGACCTCACGCCAGCCGAGTCCGCCGAACTGCGCCGCCTGCTGTCCGGCCTCACCTTCACGCCGCCCATGCGCCGCCTGCGCCGCAGCCAGAGCGCGCGCCACGGTCGGTTGCTTGACCCGCGCCGGACCGTGCGTCACAACCTGCGCTATGGCGGGGAAGTCCTGGCGCTGCCGCGCCGCCGTCGCAAGCGCGAATCGCGCCCGCTCGTGCTTATCTGTGATATCAGCGGCTCGATGGACCGCTACACGCGCCTGCTGCTGCGCTTCCTGCACGCTACGACGCAGGGATTGGAAGGAGTCGAGACGTTTGTGTTCGGGACGCGCCTAACGCGCATCACACACCAACTGCGCACGCGCGATCCCGATCGCGCCCTCGACGAGGTGGCGCGCGAGGTGCTCGACTTCTCAGGCGGGACACGTATCGGCGAGTCGATGAGCATGTTCAACCGCCGCTGGGCGCGCCGCGCGCTCGGCCGCGGCGCCATCGCGGTGGTCATCAGCGACGGCTGGGACCGCGGCGACCCTGCGCTGCTCGCGGCCGAGATGGCGCACCTGCAGCGCTCCTGTCACCTGCTGGTGTGGCTCAACCCCTTGTTGGGGCTGGACGGCTACCAGCCGCTCACGCGCGGCATGAGCGCGGCGCTGCTCTACGTCGACCTATTCCTGCCGGCGCACAACCTGCGCTCGCTCGAAGCGCTGGCGTCCCTGCTCGGCCGCCTCTCCGACGAGCGCCCCGCCCGCCGCGCGCCCACGCCGCTCACACGCGCCGGGTAATCATCCGTGACGCCGATGGAGGAATCAAACTGGGTTGTTCAAGGTTTCCATAGTACACTGATGGCATTGATGACGGTGACGGGAGTAATAGTCCAAATACTGCCGGATGATCTAGCGGCGGAACTAAGCGCTCATTTCAAACGCATGCCGAACCCAGCGCGAGGCCCATAAGGAGAGACTAATGGCGGCTCATATTTATGTAGACTTTAACACCATGATGATGGACCCGGAGGAGCGGGTTTACATCGGTAAAGAGGGGTCAGCACAGGATGACCAAGATATGTTGAGCGTCCTACGATCTGGCATGCCGGTTGTCCTGTATGACGGAGAGATGCAGGTAAAGGCCGCCATTGAATACGACGGGGAGCGCAAAATATGGTTCGGGAAGCCAGATTGGGCTACCCGTCGTGATACGGCGCCGATGAAGCAAGAGGCCGCCACGTTCTGAGCGGAAAGGAGCAAGTATGGTTACGGCACAAACGATTAAGGTGGCCCTAGCTGCCGCGGATGAATTGCGGCAGCGGGGCGAGATCGAGCGTGCACAGGCGATTGACACGATCGTCGAGGCCGTGCGTACTGCCAACGGCGCCAACGGCGCATCCGTGGCGCCGGAGCCTGTCGCCGAGGATATGGAACGGGTAGGACAGCTGTACGGCGTGTCGGGACAGACACTCAAGCAATGGGTCGAGGAAGGGCGCTACACACGCTATCAAGTGGGACGCCTCCCGATACGCCGGGAAACCGTGGAAGAGTATGTGCGCCGCGCCGGCCCGTCGTTGGATTTAGAAGAGGTCTCGGATGAGGAGGCTGCCCAGCTAGTCGCCGAAGGTCGAGAAGGTTGGCGGAGGAGAAGTTGAGTCAAAGGACGTCTTTGTCCCAGGATGTTCCGCGTGCCGTCCTCGATACGTCCGTCCTTGTAGGTGAGCAACGCGAATGGTTGTGGCCTCTGGCGCGAGATGGGTATTTTGCCGGCGTATGGAGCACGTTTATCGTCGGCGAGTTGGTTCGAGTCCGTGTAGAGTTGGCTATCGCTCGTAGTGTCAAGCGTTCTGTCTACCGCGAACGTGTTAACGCGCTTGTGCATCGGCTCTCCGATGTCTTAACTACCGCGGACTACCGTAGCATCCTCCTAGACGGTGCGCTATCCGACCCGGACGACGACCCTATCCTCGCCGCTGCTCTCGCCTCAGGCGCCCAATACATCGTGTCGCTCAACACCAAAGACTTTCCATCGAACGATACAATTATGCATGTGCGCTTCATCACGCCGACAAATTTCCTCATGATGCTGGACGAGTTGTATCTCGACGCTAACATCAGAGGGCATATAGGCAACGTCGGCAGGTAATTGACCTAGCCATTCCCTTTTCCTTATCATGCCGCCACGGTTACTCCTAGCGGCGCGGCCTTGAGCGGGGACGAGGGCGCGAGGAGGGCGTCGACAAACAGGTCTGTCAGCGTGGGGTCGAACTGCGTGTCGCGGTTGCGGCGCAGTTCGTCGACCATTGTCTCCAACGAGAGGCCCTTGCGGTACGGCCGGCTCATATACATGGCCGACGCCGCGTCGGCGATGATCAGGATGCGCCCGTGCAGCGGCACGTCGGTCCCCGCGATGCCGTGCGGATAGCCCCGGCCGTCCCAGCGCTCGTGGTGGTGCCGCACCGCGTCCACGATGTCGGGCCCCGGTATCACCTGCGCTATGATGAGATCCGAGAGCACGACGTGCTGCTTCATGACCGCGTATTCCTCATCGGTCAAGCGGTCCGGTTTGCGCAGGATGCGGTCGGGCACGCCGATCTTGCCGACATCGTGGATCAGCGCGGCCATCCAGAGGCGTTCCCGCGCCTCTCTGTCGAAGTCCAGCGCTTGCGCCAGCACGTCGGCGAAGCGAGCGACCCACTCGGAGTGCTCGCGCGTATAGGAGTCCTTGTGGTCGATCGCGGTCCCCAGGCCGTCCAGAACGCCGAACGGCGCGTTGGGGGACAGGCGCACGGCGGGCAACGCGTCGTCGGCCATGTAGAGCCCCCCGCCGCCACGCTTGCTCTCGAACATGCGGCGGTCGGCGAGTTCCATCAGCGCCAGCGCGTTATCCGCGTCCGCGGGGGTGGCGGCGATACCAATAGACAGGGCGAGCGGCAACGAGGCGGCGTCCTCGCGGACGCGGATCGCCGTACGGGCGCAGGCGTCGAGCAGCCGGTGGGCTAAGGCGCGCCCATCGTCCGGACCGGTGTGCGGGGCCAGCAGGACGAACTCGTCGCCGCCGTAGCGCGCGATACGATCAGTGGCGCGGCACTCCCCGCGCAGCAGATCGGCGAACGTCGTCAGCACGCGATCGCCGACGGGGTGCCCGTAGGTATCATTGAACAGTTTGAAGTTATTGATGTCGATCACGAGCACGCATAGCTCGCTCCCGCCATCGGTCTGTATCCGCGCGATCTCGTCCGTGAGTTCGCTGTGGAAGGCGCGGTGGTTGAGCAGCCCGGTCAAGGCGTCGCTATCCGCTCTCCTCTCGGCCGAGAGGAGGGCATCGGTCGTGTGGTTGAAGGCCGCGGCGAGACCGGCTATCTCGTCTCCGCCGCTTTCATCGGCGCGGACGTGCAGCGCGCCGCCGGTGATAGCGCGCGCCGTGGAGAGGAGATTGTGCAGCCCACGGTTGAGGCGGCGGATGATGAGGGCGGCGAGGGCCGCGCCGATGGCCAGCGCCGCGACGAAGCCGGCGACAGTCCCGCGGATGGCGTCCTCATCGCTCACTATCGCGGCGCGATAGAGGTTTTGCCCCGCGTAGAGGTGCGTCCCCGCGTCGGTCTGCACGATGTCGAGGACTGTGTTGAGCCCGTCCGTGAGCCGCGACAGGAGCGTGGCGGGGACCGGGTGCGCGCCCCCACGCCGCACCACGTCGAGGTAGCGCGCACGCGCCGCCAGGTAGGCCGGCCAGGCCGGACGCCACTGCGCGAAGGCGGCGGGCGTGAGCACGCGCGGGGCCTCGGTCGCGATGCTGTCGTCCAGGCCAGCGAGTTCGGCGTCGACGGCGTCGACGCGCGCCCGCGGCATGTGCGCGAGGTCGAGCGCGATGAAGGCGCGCTCCTGATCGAGGTATTGGCTGACCAGCGCCAGGCTTACCGCGGGCTCGAGGCTGTGCCGCTCCAGCGTCGAGACCTGTTGTGCGGAACGCGCCGTGGTGGCGATAGCCAGGACGCCCTGGACGCACGACGAGAGGGCGAGCAGGGCAAAGGTCCATAGCACCATGGCGCGCAAGGAGACACGCATCGTTTTCTACTCCCTCCCGTCCCGCTACGTCGTGACCGTGGCCGGTAGCACGATGATCCATGCTTCCATTGGGTCGTGGTCGTCGCCCGTGCCCCATCCATCCGACGCCGGGCGCACCGTCACATCGTGCCACCCGCCCGTCATGCCGGCCATCTGTGTATGCAGCGTGCAGTACACATGGTAGAGCCCCGGCTGCTGTAGCACGAGCGCGCGCCGCGCCCCGTGGGTGGGCGTGTCGTGCGTGCCGTCTATCATGAACGCGGCGCCGGTCGGCGACGCGGAGTCGACCACGAAGTTGTGCGCGTACTCGTCGTGGTTCACGACTGAAATCGTGCTGCCCGCGACGGCGACGAGCAGTTTGGGCGTAAACACGGCATGGGCCGCCGGGATCGTCAGTTGTTGCAGCAGGCCGGGGGTGCGGTCAAGCACCGCGATCCAGCCCTGTCGCGGCAGGCCCGACCCCGCTTTGGGCACGATGACGTCCGATGGCTTGTTGTAGCCTGTCGGGGCGGGATATTCAAGTGACGCGGGAGCCGGCGGGGTTGACGGGCGCGCCGTCGACGCGTCGTAGTAGTGGTACAGCCCCGGCCGCCGCAGGGTAACGGTCGCGCGCGCATGGGCTCTAATAACCATCGCGAACGGCGCGGGCGCCGACGTCGTGGAGCGCACCAGGATGGGGACGGCGAGGCCATTGACGAACGTCACCTGCCCACCCGACATCACGGCCGCGGCAGGCGGCCCAAAGGCGGGGGCATGGGCCGGCAGCGCGATGGTGACCGCGCGCGGCATCGACGCGGGGGGGACGTTACCGATACCCAGTAGGCGCCAGACGGCGGCGTTAGCGCCGCTGCCGGACCAACCGGCGACCATAAGAGCGGCCAGAGCGCCGGCGGCGATAGCCCCGCGCGTTACGTTACGAGGAAAGAATCGCGGCGTCATGATCCGTCCACTGCTCCCACGTCAAGCGACGACGATGTTTTCTATCTACGCCTATAGGGATAGGGCACGGGCCGCGGTCGGACAATAGTACTTTCGCAGCGCGTATCCCGTTCGCGCTACGCTACAATAGCGGCATAGGGCGAAAAGGAGGGCGCGCATGATAATCGAGCAAACGATTAGGGGCGAGGCATCCTTCGGGCAGTTCGTGGGCAATCATGAGGCGCTGCGGTCACGGTCGCGAAGATAGTTTTTCAGCGCCATGCGAATGAGAGTAGCCTGTTTCACTCCTTGCTCACGGGCGGCTGCCTCTAATTCCTTGCGCGTCTCGCTATCAAGACGTACCTGGACGTTCTCGGTAAAGCCGCGTGTTGAACCGACTTTTACGGGGAACGTTTCGGCCTTGAAGTCGCTTGCGCTGTGGCTATCCCAAAATGCGGCTTCTTCCTCATAGCTGTTGAAGGCTGGAATAGAGCCATGCGCTTGCGTGGGGTACTCTGGCCCCTGGTAATCTGAGTTCTCGCTCATCGTTGTTGCTCCGCCTTCCACTGATAATACTCGCGCCGGTCTTTGTTGTCCGCTTCGTAGGCGGTGACGGGGTAATACCTCCCTCGATCTTTGGGCGCAAGAATAAGCACGAGTAAGGCGCCGTCAGCCTTCGGCCCGGTGACGAAATAGCGGTTACTGTATGTCCCTCGCACGTAGAGTTCAGAGGCGGGGCCATACGCTACTTCTTCCACGTCGGCACGGCTCACATGGTGCTTTTGCCGTATATGAGGCTCGTTCACCTTGTCCCATATAAGGTCTTGAATGTCTAGCTCAATATCCGCCACATCCCTATTGTAATGCAAAGAAGTACAATGTCAAACACGCTTACACGCTTTACCAAACATGGCGCGTGTACTGCGTTCGCGCTACGCTACAATAATGGCACAGGGCGAAAAGGGGGGCGCGCATGATAACCGAGCAAACGATCAGGGACGCAGAGGCGATAGCGGACGAGTTGCGGCAACGTGGCGACGCTCAACGCGCCCAGGCAATCGACACGATCGTCGAGGCCGTACGCACTGGCAACGGCGCCAACGGCGCATCCAGGGCGCCGGAGCCTGTCGCCGAGGATACGGAACGGGTAGGGGATTTGTTTAGTGTTTCGGGGCCGGTACTAAAGAAATGGGTTGAGGAAGGCCGCTACACGAGCTATCGGGTCGGAAGGTTTTCTATACCAAGAGAGTTGGTGGAAGAGTACGTGCGCCGCTCCGGGTCGTCGCTTGACCTGGAGGATTTTACACCCGAAGAGGCTGCCCGGTTGGTCGCCGAAGGTCGCGGGCAGTAGTGGACGATAGTATGCTGTCCGTCACCGCCACGGATGTGCCCCGCGTTGTCCTCGACACGTCGGTCCTCATCAGCTATGAACGTCACTGGCTCTGGTCCATGGCTCAATTAGGGTTCTTCGAGGCGGTGTGGAGCACGTTTATTGTGGGTGAGATGGTCCGTATTCGAGTAGAAAGTGGTATCGCGCGCAACACAGACCGCTCTGTCTATTGAAGACGCGTCAATCTTCTCGTCCATCGACTCTCCGATGTCTTGCTCCTGGCAGACTACCGTAGTATTCTCCTCGATGGCGCACTATCCGATCCTGCCGATCCTGATGACGACCCCATCCTTGCAACAGCCCTCGCCGCGGGCGCGCAGTTCGTTGTATCGAACGATGTCAAGCATTTTCCGGCCGGCGCCACGATCATGCATGTACGCTTCATCACTCCAGCTGACTTCTTGATTCTGCTCGACGAGCTGTACCCCGATGCGAATCTCCGACAAAGCATAGACAGTGTCGGGAAGCAGTTGCCCTAAAATGACGTTATGACTATGCGCATCGCTCTCATCTCCGACATACACGGCAACCTGGTCGCGCTAGACGCCGTGCTTGCCGACATCGCAAAACACGCTGTCGACCATATCGTGTGCTTGGGCGACCTCGTCATGTCAGGGCCACGCCCACATGAGGTTATCGCGCGCGTATGCGCGTTGGGATGTCCCGTCGTCAAGGGCAACTGCGACGACCTTGTCGTGGCGATGCGGGCGACGGGACGGCCGCATGACGCGGCTATCGCGCGTTGGGCCGTCGAGATCGACTATTGGTCGGCCGCGCAACTTTCATCATCCGACCTGGCATATCTCCAGTCGCTCCCGCCGACGGTCCACGTGCCCCTGGGCACTGGCGCGACGCTGCTGTGCGTCCACGGATCGCCGTCTTCGTATACGGACCGCATCTTGCCCGACACACCCGACGAACGACTGGACGGGCTGTTGCTCCCGCTGCCGCCGAGTGTCTGTGGTATGGCGGGCGGTCACACCCATGTCCCGCTGGCGCGGCGCTACCGCGGCGTAACCATCGTCAACCCAGGCAGCGTTGGGCTGCCGCTCGCGCGCGATCCGGCGACGGGCGCCATCTACAACCCCGTGTCACTGGCCGAGTATGCGCTGGTCAGCTGGCGGGACGGCGCGCTTAATGTCGTACAGCGGCGTGTCGCCGTCGACGCGGAGGCCGTCCACCTGGACGCGGCCGCTAGCGGAATGCCGCACCCCGAATGCTGGGGCGGTGATTGGAGCATATGATGCACAAGCATCCGGCTACCCGGCGCCGCCGATAGCCTCGATGATCTTGCCCGTACCGCCGCAGGTCGGACACTCGCCGCCCGCGCGGCGTCCCGTGCCGCCGCAGTCGGGGCAAATGTTCTCGCCCGTATCAGGCGTGCCGGGCGGCGCTTCGTCGCCCGGGTTCATGCCCTCGCGCGCGCCGTGCAGCCCTCGGGCGATCCCCAACTCACGCCCTGGCGTATAGTCGTCCATATGTGACTACCCTTCCCGTATCTATGCCGCGCCCCACCTGTCGATCGCGGCTGAACGCTGAACACTGTATGGGCAGATCCCGTGCCTGAGCCGCCAACGTCGTTATAAATTGGGTGTGTTTCAAGTGCGTGAAGGGGCGGCTCCCCCTCTCCCGCGTCAGGGAGAGGCGCGCTAGCCCGTCGCCTGCGGCTAGGGCGAGGGGCTAGTTAGCCATGGGGTGGGGGTGAGGGCCGCCTCAACGTGAATGAAATACCCTCGTCATAAATTGTCACCTGGGTCCATCACCGGCGCATCGGGGGCGACAACGTCGGGGTATTTGAGCCCCGCGCCGGTGTTGAACGCGACGATACGCTCGTCGCGGCCGATCAGCCCCTGCTCTAGCAGATGGGGCAGCGCCGCCACGGTTGCCGCGCCCTCGGGCGAGAGGAACAGACCATCGTCACGCGCCACGGCGTAGACAGCCGTGGTTATCTCTCCATCGTCGATGGCGATGGCGCAGCCGCCTGTTTCACGCAGCGCGCGCAGCACCAGGAAATCGCCCAGCGCCTTGGGCACGCGGATACCGCTGGCGATCGTCTCGGCGCCCTGCCAGAAGTCCGAGGCCGCGGCACCTTCTTGCCAGGCGCGCACGATGGGGGCGCAACCGGCCGCTTGCACCGCGATCAGCCGTGGCCGGCGCGCGCCAATGGCGCCGATGGCTTCGAGTTCGTCGAACGCCTTCCACATGCCGATCAGCCCCACGCCCCCGCCACAGGGGTAGAGGATAACGTCGGGCAACTCCCAGCCGCTCTGCTCGGCCAACTCGAAGCCCATCGTCTTCTTGCCCTCGATACGGTAGGGCTCCTTGAGCGTGGCGGCGTCGAAGGGGACGGACGCGGCGTTGTCGCCGCCGGCTACCTCACGGCTGTGGGCGATGTAGCGCGCCACGATGGCGCCGGCGTCGGAGATGAGGCCGCGCACGAGACGCACGTCGGCGCCGGTCACCATGGCTTCACGCACGTTGATCGTCGGCGCGTCCGCGGGCATCACCACCGTCGCGCGCAGCCCGGCGCGCGCGGCATAGGCCGCCCAGGCGCCGCCGGCGTTGCCCGCCGTTGGTAAGGCTACATGACCGATGCCAAGCTCACGCGCGCGCGACACGCCCACGGCCGCGCCGCGCGCTTTGAACGAGCCTGTCGGCAGCAGCCCCTCATCCTTGATCGTGACCGAGGCTAGTCCGAGGCGCTGGCCGGTCCGCGTCAGCGGCGTCAGCGGCGTGACCGTCTCGCCGAGCGAGGCCGCTTCGTCGGGCCGGCGCAATGGCAGCAATTCCGTGTAGCGCCACAAGCTCCATGGCCGCGCGGCGAGGCGGTCGCGCCAGGCGTGTCCGTCCAGTGTTCGCACGTCATAGCGCGCCAGCAGCGGCTTGCCGTCGACGGCACAGAGGTTTTGCGGCGTGTCGGCGTCATAGCGCGCGCCGCACGCGGAACATTCGAGGTGTGTCAGGAGCGAGGCTTCTTGTCGCATATTAGTAACTCCTCCTACTTGATAGCCATCAGCCGAGACGCCCTCTTGACACCGCCGATAGCGCTCGCTATATTATAACCAACTTAATTAATTAATGGCGCGGTCGATGGAGAGGAGTCATGCCGATGGCAGTCGTCGCCGGGTATGGGTCTCGCACGACTAACCGTGAGCGTGTCTTGCGCACGATGCTGCGTGATGGCGCCCTCGCGCGTGTCGATTTGGCTCAGCGCACCGGGCTGACGACCGCCGCCATCAGCAACATCACCCGTGAGCTTATCGCGGATGACCTGCTGCGTGAGGTCGGGACGGCGCGCAACAATCGCGTCGGCGCCAATGCCATCCTGCTTGATCTGGCCGCCGACGCGCCGCTGATCGGCGTCGTCCACCAGGGCGTTAGCGCGCTACGCGTTGGCCTGTGTACCCTGCGCGGCCGCCTCGTCGGCCGCCGCGTCGTGGCCACACCTGAGCGCTACACGCCGGCGTGGGCCGTGGCGACGATCGCCAGTGTGTTGGACGAGTTGCGCGTGTCCGGTGGGTACGAGGACGCCGCGTTCGCGGGAGTGGGCGTCGGTCTGGTCGGTCTTGTTGATGTGACGCGCGGCCTGGCGCGACGGGCGCCAAGCCTAGGCTGGACGGACGTCCCCATCGCCGACATGCTCGCGCGCGCGATCGGCCGCCCCATCAGCGTCGAAAACAACGTCCGTGCTATGGCCCTCGGCGAAGCGCTCCTGGGGGCCGGCCGCTCCTGGTCCGACTTCGCGTTCGTCTACGTGGGGATGGGCATCGCCGCGGGCCTCATCATCGACGAGCGCGCCTATCGCGGCGCCCGCGGCGGCGCGGGCGAGATCGGCCACATCACCGTCGCGCCGGACGGTGAGCCCTGTGCGTGCGGCAACCGCGGCTGTCTGGAGACCGTCGCGGCGGAGCCGGCGCTGGTCCGCCATGCCCGCGACCGTGGGGTCGACCCGCGCGCGCTGGATGCCCCCGTCAAGGATGCGGTGCGCGCACTCGCCGCGCTGGCGCGGTCCGGCGATGACGCCGCCCGCGACGTGATCGCGTGCGCCGCGGAGGCTCTGGGCATCGCGCTGGCCGATCTGACCGACATCTTCAACCCGGATCGCATCGTCCTCCATGGCGCGGTCACGGAGGCGGGTGAGCAGTTCTTTGCCATGGTGGCAGGCTCACTACACCGGCACGCGTTCCTCGCCGCCGGCGAATCCATCCAGTTGATCCCGCCGACCTTTGGCGAGGATGCCGGCCTTATCGGCGCCGCCGCTGTCGCGCTCGACGCGCAGGTCTTCAGGGCGCCGCGCGAACGCTTCATGCGCGTAGAGAGAGCAGGATAGAGCTAATGATGACGACGACGATGACGCGCGCCGCCGCAGTCCCGACGTTGGGCCTCGCCTGCGTGGCGCGCCCGACGTTCGCCGTGGATGACGCCGGCCGAGCGGCGGCGCGCGCGTCCGCACGGCTGGCGTCCCTCGGGTGGCCGCTCGTTGGCGATGCGGCCCTCTTGATGGACGCCACGGCCGCCCGCGCGGCCGCCGCGCGCCTGCGCGAACGCGCGCCGGATCTGCTGGTCATTCTATGCGCTACCTTCAGCGACGCCAGCATGGTCGTCGAGCTCGCCGAAGCGGTCGACGCCCCCGTGCTGCTCTGGGCGCTGCGTGAGCCGGGTCCGGACGGTGACCGCCTGTGGCTTAACTCCTTGTGCGGGGCCAACATCGCCGCCCATTCTTTACGTAAGATGGGGCGCCCGGTTCGTTACATCTACGGCGACCCCGAGGAGGAGGGCGTGCTGGCGGAGTTGTCCACGGTGGCGCGCGCCGCGGCGACGCGCGGCCGGCTGCGGCGCGGCCGCGTGGGTCTGGTAGGCTCCGCGCCCAACGGTTTCTATGGCTGCCAGTACGATGGGCTCGATCTGGCGCGTGTCGTCGGCCCCACGGTTACACAGGTCGATCTGGCGACGCTCTTCGCGGCGGCGATGGCGGCGCCGCCGGAGCCTGTCGCCGCGGCCATCGCGACCACAGCGGAGCGCTCGCCCAGTTTGCGCGCGTTCGATCCGGCGGAGGCGCGCCGCTTTGGCGCCGCGTACGTCGCGCTGCACGCTATCGCGCGGGACGGCGGGCTCGACGGGCTGGCGATACGCTGCTGGCCGGAGTTCCCCCAGGAGTACGGCTTGATGCCGTGCGCGACGCTTGGCCGGTTGGCCGACGATGGCCTGGTGTGCGCCTGCGAGGCCGACGTCCACGGAGCCGTCACTCTGCTGATGCTGCAGTGGCTCGCCGGCGCCGCGCCCCTGCTGACCGACCTCGTGGCTCTGGACGAGGACGCCAACACGCTGACCCTCTGGCATTGCGGCAACGCGCCAGCGGGGCTGGCGCGCGACGGCGCGGAGCCACGCTTGACGACACATTGCAACAGGCGTATTGGGGTCGCGGGCGACTTCGCCATCCGATCCGGTCCCGCCACGCTGGCCCGCTTGGGGGTTGGTCCTCACGGCTATCGCTTGCTCTATGCCGAAGGCGAGCTACTTGACGCGCCCACGAATCGCTTTCAGGGCAACACCGCCGTCTTCCGTCCACGCGGCGCGGCGCGGGCGCTGCTCGACCGGGTCATGTTGGACGGCTGGGAACATCACACAGCTATCGTCGCGGGCCACCATGCCCCAGAGCTCGCCGCCCTCGCCGAGTTGTTGACTATCGAGGGGGTACGGGCATGATCGTGGTACGATAGATCGTTTAGCTGTTAGGCGCTATCTATGAGTATTGATGTACTAGCTGTTACTATGCGCTAATCAAGGAGAGCATCCGTGGACGTCAAAGACGACATGACACAGTCGACCGCCGGCGCGACGCCGGAGCACACCGCGCCCGCGCTATCGCGCCGCGCGCTCATTGGTAAAGGCGCCGCGGCGGGCCTGGGCGTGGCGGCCGCTAGCTCGCTGCTCGGCGCCCCCGACGTCGTTCGCGCCGCTGGTCGCCGCGCGCCTCAGAGTACGGTCAAGATCACTTTCGCCGCCCTGCTGGACCAGACGGGCGAACTCGCCAACGAGATCAACCAGTTCAACCACATGCATTCGGAGCGTATCTACGTCGACTACCAGCAGCTGCCGCCCGTCGCCACCGACCAGTACACCAAGTTCGTGACCGCGTTCCGCGCGCAGTCGGCCACGCCGGATGTCGTGCAGATCGACGTCACCTGGCCCGCGCAGTTCGCGCCGTTGGGCTGGCTGGCGCCGCTCGACGGCTACGTCAAGTCGGACTATCTGAGCCAGTTTTGGCCCAGCGCGCGGACCGTCGGCCACATCAACGGCAAACTCTACGGCATACAGCGCTACATGGATGTGGGTCTGCTCTATTATCGCACTGACCTGCTGCACGCCTATGGCGCCGCCGTCCCCAAGACGCGCGAAGAACTGCAACAGTTGGCGGCCAAAATGCTTTCCGGCAAGAGCAAGACGGGCATCCAGTACGGCTATCTCATGCCGGGCAAGAAGATCGAGGCCATCGTCGACGAGTGGCTCGAGTTCATCTGGGGCGCGGGCGGCGGCATCGGCTCACCCGGCAATCTCAAGGTCAACGACGCGACGGCGGTCGCCGCGCTGCAGTACATGTATGATCTGATCTATCGCGCGAAGCTCAGCCCGCCGGGGACAAGTACCTACGCGCCGAACGACATCCTGGCCCTCTTCCAGAATGGGCAGGCTCCGTTCATGCGCAACTGGACCTTCGCCTATGCCCTTGCCAACAATCCATCCAAATCGAAGGTGGCGGGGAAAGTCGCCATCGCGCCCACACTGGCAACCTCGGGACACAGCGGCCACGGCTGCACCGGTGGGTGGGTGTTGGGCATCAACGCCTATTCCACGCATCATGACGAGGCCTGGCAGTTCATCGACTATATGCTCAGTAAGGGCACGCAGACCTCGCTCTCGCTCAACTCGGGGTTGATCTCGAGCCGGCCTGACGTGGTGGACAGCGCGACGGTGCGCGCGAAGTTGCCGTACTTCGCGCAGTTGAGCAGCATCCTGAGCTCAGGCTACAACAGGCCGCAGCTGCGCAACTACAACCCGTTCACGACGCCGCTGCAGGCTGCGATCAACGGCGTGCTCAGCGGGCAGGACTCGGCCGCCGACGCGCTCAACGGCGTGCAGTCGCAGGTCGCATCGCTGACGTAAGCCTATGAGGACATAACCCGTGCAAACCGTTCGAGCCGTCCCTACTGAGCAGGCCCGGCGAGTGTCGCGCCATCGCGGCGGCCGTGGTATCCAGGCGCGCCGCGAGGAGCGCCTGGCCTGGGCGATGCTGGCGCCGACCCTTGTGGCCCTGCTGGTGTTAAGCCTCTACCCCGCGCTTGCGACGATCGTGTACTCGTTTCAGCATGGCGGTTCCTTCGGCATCGGTATGACCGGCTTCGTGCTGTCGAACTACCAGCGCCTGCTGCACGACGTACAGTTCTGGAGCGCGTTCAAGTTCTCCATTCTGTTCAGCGTCATCACGGTCGCGGGGCAAATGGTCTTTGGTGTCGCCCTGGCCCTGTTCGCGAACCGTGAGTTCCGGGGGCGCTGGCTGGTGCGGGCGGCCATCCTCTTCCCGTGGGCCATCCCGACGGCGACGAACTCCGTGGTGTGGGCCTACATGTTCAACGACCAGTACGGTCTCGTCAACGGTGTGCTGGAACACCTGGGGCTTTTGAGCCCATCCCACAGCATCGTGTGGTTGGGCTCACCGACCTCGGCCACCATTTTGATCTATATCATGGCTATCTGGAAGGCGAACTCGCTTGTCGCGCTGCTCGTCTTGGCGGGGCTACAGACGATCCTGTCCGATGTCCGCGAGGCCGAGAAGGTCGACGGCGCCACGCGCTGGCAGGGTTTCTGGTATGTTACCCTGCCCCTGCTTCGTCCGACCCTCGCCGTGACGCTAATCCTGCGCACGATTCAGTCGTTGCAGGCTTTCGACCTAATCAGCGCTTTCACCAACGGCGCGCCGGGTATCTCGACGCAGAACCTGGGGCTCTACATCTACGCGCAGATCCAGCAATTCGGCGACTTCGGGTACGGCTCGACGATCGCGGTCGTGGTCATGGTCGTGACGCTGGCCTTTATCGCCCTCTACCTGCGGGCGCTCTAGTGCAGAACCAGGGAGCTTTGTTTGAAGCGGTCCCAGGGGGTACGCCCCGCTGCAAAGTAACCCTGGGAGAAAACACTAGGCGTCCGGCGGCGCGTCGCGGGAGGATAGACATGGCACGTACGATACAGCACGGAGCGGGGGCGGGCATCGCGCGTCCCTCGCTGCGGCCCAGAGCCGTGGCGACGCTCGTCTACGCGGTGACGGCGCTGATTATCCTCATCCAATTCCTGCCCATGATCTGGGCGCTGCTGACCTCGCTCATGACGGCGCAAGAGACAACCTCGAGTCCGGCGACGCTGTGGCCGCATCACCCCTCGCTGTCCACGTACGGCGACGCGCTGGCGGGGGATATTGGCCGCTACTATCGCAACAGCGTCATCGTTTCGCTCGTCTCGACGGCCGTGACCATGGTCCTGGCCACGCTCGCCGCCTACGCCTTCGCGCGGCTCCGCTTCCGCTTCAAGCGGGGCATCCTCTTGCTCGTGCTGGCTCTCTCGCTTTTCCCACCGCTGGCGCAGGTCATCCCCATCTACCAGGTGTTGCGGCAGGTTCACCTCATTGGGTCGCTCGGCGCGCTGATCGTGCCCTACGCGGTGTTGGAACTGCCGCTGGCCGTGCTGGTGTTGATCGCGTTCTTCCAGGACGTTCCCGCCGACCTCGAGGATGCGGCGATGATCGACGGGACGTCGCGGCTCGGCGCCTTCGTGCGCACCATCCTGCCCGTCACGATCCCGGGCGTCTTCACGACCGCCATCATCACGTTCGTCGCGGATTGGAACGAATACCTGTTCGCGCTCAACTACACGACGACGAACACGTACACCCTACCCGTCGGCATCGTTACGATCAGCCAGACCGAGTTCACCACGAACTTCGGCATCCTCTCGGCCGCGACGGTCATGGCCGTGGCGCCGTTGGTCGTGCTCATCCTGTTGCTGGAGCGGCGCATCGTCTCGGGGCTGACGGCGGGAGCGGTAAAGGGATAACGGATAGAGGCGGAAGCAGTAAAAGGATAGGGAACGACAATGGAGATTTACCTCGACACGGCGAACCTCGACGAGGTGCGCGCGGCGGCCGCCTGGGGCGTGCTACGCGGCTTGACCACCAACCCCAGCCATGTCGCGAAGGCGGGCGTCCGTCAGCTGCGGCCGCATATCCAGGAGATGTGCTGGATCGCCGATGTCCCCATCAGCGTTGAAGTCACGACGACCGACGTGGACGAGATGGTGGAGCAGGGCGTTGCATACGCGCGCTGGTCGCCGCATGTCGTCGTCAAGTTGCCGACGATCCCGGCGGGTCTGAGTGCGATGGCGCGCGTGACGCGGACGCCGGTCACGGCGTCCTGCGACGGGTGTACGCATATAGAGGGCTGCCCTATCCGCGCCCGCTTCGCCGCACGGGACGCGCTGACCCGCGTGGCGGAGGTGAACGCCACGCTCATCTTCACGCCCAACCAGGCCATCCTGGCGCTCGCCGCGGGCGCCGGGTACGTCAGTCCCTTCGTGGGCCGGCTCGACGCGGTGGGCGAGGATGGCGTCGCGCTCGTCGCCGACATCGCCGCGATCCTGCGCGCGCACGATCAGCCGGGCAAGATTATCGCCGCCGCCATGCGCCACCCCGCGCATGTCACCGCCGTTGCCAAGGCCGGCGCGCATATCGCTACGATGGCTTACGCGCTCTTGACGCAGATCGTCGAGCATCCCCTGACCGAGCGCGGCCTGGCCGAGTTCATGGCCGACTACGCGCGTAGCCAGCGTCCCGCGAGCGACGATTAGACTAATAGACAGGACAACATAGCGATGACGACCGAGCGATTAGAGGGCATGCGTGTCCACGGGCACTACGCGCGGCGGCTGGCCGCGACGACGGCCCTCCCGCAGGGCATACAAGCGGACGTGCGGCTTGTCCTGTTCGGCGACATCGGCGATGAGCGGCGTCCCATCATCGTGAGCGATGAACCCCTCGCCCATCAGACGATCAAGACGGACGTTCCGAATCGCCCCTCCGAGATCCCGGCCGGCGATCCCGAGATCGCACAGCGGCCGGCGCTGTTGCGCGCGCAGGCGCTCTCCCCACGCATTGTCCGCGTGCGGTTGGGCCTGCCCGACGAACTGGCCCGTCCCCGCGAGTTTGGCATGGTAGTCCCCGGCGCGCTCGACGCCTTCCCCGCGCTGCCGAGCGCCACGTATGACGAGACGGATGAGCAGGTCATCATGACCATCGCGGGGCTTACGGTGCGGCTGCGACGCGATCCGTTCGCCATCAGCATCACCTGCGCCGGCGTGCCGGACGCCGTGGTCGAGACGGCGCTCGACGACCGCAACGTGCACGGCCTGCTCTGCACGCCGCCGCCCGGTATCATGTCCGGCGGCGATGGCGCCGGCGATGGCGTTGGCGACGAGGCTTTCTGGTCGTGGGCGCTCACCCCCGACGAGCGGCTCTATGGCCTTGGCGAGCGCTTCACCCCGCTTGACCACCGTGGCGAATACACGTCACTGTGGGTCACCGACGCCTGGGGCACGACGACCGACGCCTCGTACAAGTGCGTGCCCTTCCTGCACTCTTCGCGCGGCTACGGTCTCTTCTTTCACACGCCCGCGCTCGTCACGGCGCGGCTGGGGCGCTCATCGCGCCGCGCCGCTCAGGTGAGCGTGAGCGAGCCGAGCCTCGACCTCTTCGTCGTCTTCGGCCCGACGCCGGCGGACATCCTGCGCGAATACACTGCCCTGACCGGCCGGCCCGCGGTCCCCCCGCGCTGGGCTTTCGGCGTGTGGCTCTCGCGCTGCCGCTACCAGAATCGCCGCGAGGTCGAGGAGGCGGCCGCGCGGGCGCGCGCCGAGGACGTGCCCTGCGACGTGCTGCATATCGACCCGGCGTGGCTGGAGCATCCCGCCCTTTCCTGCGATTTCGTCGCGAACGACGACGCCTTCCCCGACCTCGCCGGCATGGTCCGCGAGCTTGGCGCCCAGGGGTTCAAAGTGTCGTTGTGGGAGTTGCCGTACATGTCGCCGCGCGCCCGGCGCTACGCCGAGGCCGTCGCGCACGGCTACTTCCTGCGCGACGAGCACGGCGCGGTTGCCCACGCCGACTTCGGAGGCCGCGCGGGCGACGGCTCCGCGCGCGCCGTCCTCGACTTCACCAACCCCGCGGCGCGGGCCTGGTGGCAGGACCTGCACCGTCCCTGGCTCCAGGCCGGTGTCGCCGTGTTCAAGACGGACTTTGGCGAGGGCGTGCCCGTGGCGGCCCGCGCGCACAACGGCATGACGGGCCACGCGCTGCACAACCTGTTCCCCCTCCTCTATAACGGAGCGGTTCACGAGGTTATCACGCAGGAGACCGGGCGGCCCGGCCTGGTGTGGGGCCGCTCCGGCTGGGCCGGCTGTCAACGCTACCCCGCGCAATGGGGCGGCGACCCCAAGACCGATCTGTGGTCGATGGCGTCGTCGCTGCGCGGCGGCCTCAACATGGCCCTCAGCGCGCCCGGCGTCTGGGCGCACGACATCGGGGGTTTCTACGGGCCGCCCCCTTCGCCCGAACTGTACATTCGCTGGGCGCAGTTCGGCCTGCTCTCGCCCCTGGCGCGCGCCCATGGTACGACGCCGCGTGAGCCGTGGGAGTTCGGCGCGGCGGCCCTGGCTATCTTCCGGCGCTACGCCAAGTTGCGGACGCGGCTCGCCCCGTATCTCTACACGCTGGCCTGGGAGGCGCACGACGCCGGCCTGCCGATGCTGCGCCCGCTCCTGTTGCACTACCCGGACGACCCGATCGCGCCGCTTATCGACGACTGCTACCTGCTGGGCCCCGATCTCCTCGTCGCGCCGGTCTTCAGCGAATCGCCCGCGCCGGTCGCGCGGCGTCTCTATTTGCCGCCCGGCGTGTGGGTCGACTTCTGGACCGACGAGCCCATGACGGGCGGCCGCTATATCACGCGCGTCGCGCCGCTCGACACGATACCCCTCTACGTCCGCGCGGGCGCGCTGCTGCCGCTCGGCCCTGAGTTGCCCTACATCGGTGACGAGGCGCCCGACACACTCACCCTGGACGTCTACGCCGGAGTGGAGGGATCGCGGCGGGTCGTGTGGGACGCCGCCGGGACCGCGACGAACCTAACACTGCGCCGCGCCGGATTGGACTGGCGTCTCGAGATACAGGGGGAGCGCGCGGCGCACTGGCGGGTGCGCTGGCACACCGGCGACAAGATCGTCGAAGCGGATCTGGGGTACAGCGCCGCGGCGACCACCGTCCTCGACGGGACATCAGCTACAATCCACGCATCGCCGTGACGATCGATGTGATCGCCATCGGGTACATGCCCACCCTTGTAGGCCATTGATAGACCGTCAACCGTCGACTAGAGTGCTAGTGTATGAGATCCCGCCCAATCTCCCCACTGGCATCGTGGACGCCGTTCTATATCGGCATGACCATTCTCGCCGGCGCCCTG
>JAABUU010003179.1_pt1 | contig 21280 bp, 26 predicted proteins | sample 5559301 | NCBI WGS metagenome assembly JAABUU01 (sample SAMN10711884, study PRJNA513360) | rock metagenome | isolation source: Antarctica rocks | place: Antarctica: Victoria Land, Richard Nunatak white | reverse complement strand
ACTACCTCGGCTTCTTCCAGTTCGTGCACAACGCACGCCGACGCGGCAAAGCCCTCCTTACCGCACTCATCGCGGGCTTGCTCGCATGACTGTGCTCCTCACCACCCCGGAACCCAACAAGAGCCAAATGGGTTAGCACCAACCAGCCGATCCGTGCACCACACTGTCCCATGTGCGAACTGCCGAGCATCACCGCTCGGATCGCGGCACTATGGGCGCCTCACGCCGTCCACACATGCAACAACGCCATCGGCCGGAGGACGCTGCCCTCCTCATGGAAACGGGTCTATCGACCGGTTGAAAGAATACTGCTAAGCAGTATTGGTATGCAGGACGGTGCCTTCGAATGGGACGACACCAAAGCCACCCGCAATTGGCTGGATCATGGCATTCGCTTCGAAGCGGCGCGTGATGTCTTCAGGGACGCGTTCGCCATCGAATGGACGGACGAGGGCCACGATGACGCCGAGGAGCGCTTCGTGACGATCGGCATGGTGGAGAACCGTTTGCTGTTTGTTTCTTACACCCTGCGTGGTGAACGAATTCGCATCATCTCAGCACGCGAAGCCGAACCCCGTGAACGACGGAGATATCACAATGAAAACCAAGCATGACTGGAGCCGGGTAGATGCTATGACCGAGGAGCAACGCCACGCCGCCGCGCTCGCTGATCCAGACGCGCAGCCGCTGACCGATGCCGAAATGGATCGCATGAAGCCGACGCCACGTCTGAAGATCATCCGCAGGGCGCTTGGCCTGACGCAGGAGGAATTCGCAGCGCGGTATCAAATTCCACTCGGGACACTGCGGGATTGGGAACAGGGTGCCAAGGAGCCCGACCAAGCCGCGCGTGCCTATCTCCGGGCTATCGCCGGCGATCCGGCGGCAGTGCAACGTGCCCTCGATGCGGCCGTTCGGCAGCCCGCCTGATTGACCATGGCGGAGACGGACTTCGAGCAAGGTAGCACCAGCATTTTTGCTGACCTCGGCTTCGCACCGGACCAGGTGGAAGGGCGTTGTCAGGTTGATGGTTGAGGCGACATCGAAGGCTTGCGGCTGATCAGGTGCTTACGCTGCAAACGCGACGCCCACCACCTCGCGCCAGATGCGGAAGGCGCGGTCGCGTGCGGCGCGGTGCTGGTCGGCGGTCAGACGATGGCGGCGGAGCTGGAAGTGGTTGTGGATGGAGCTGTGGGCGGACAGGAAGCGCTGGGCGTGGTGAGCTGACTTGAACCGCTGCATCTGCCGCTCTCGCCGCCGCGTCGGCTGGTGCGACACCTCGGCCCGGTTGTTCAGGGAGCGGCTCTGGCGGTGCTCTACCCCGGGCAGGATCTCGCGCTACGCGGCCGCGTAGCTGCGCAGCTTATCTGTGACGATTACACGGGCACATACTGCAGACCGCGCAGCAGCTTGCGGAAGAACCGCTTGGCTGCTTTGGCATTGCGCCGGCTCTGGACGAGGATGTCGAGCACGTGGCCGTGCTGATCGACGGCCCGCCAGAGGTAGTGCAGCTTGCCGCGGATGCGGATGAACACCTCGTCCAGGTGCCACTTGTCGCCCGGCTTGGGCCGGCGCCGCTTCAGGGTGTTGGCGAACAGCCGGCCGAAGCGCAGGCCCCACTCGCGGATGCTCTCGTAGCTGACCACGATCCCGCGCGCGGCCAGGATCAGCTCGACGTCGCGCAGGCTCAGGCTGAAGCAGTGATACAGCCAGACCGCGTGCTCGATCACCTCGGCCGGAAAGCGGAAGCCGCGACAGGGATTGGGGGACGTCGTCATGTCTGGCACGGTGCCACCGCCCGATCGGATCTGCCAACCTGACAACGCCCTGCCAGCTTCTCGTCAGCCACGGCGACCGGCGGTGGACCCGCAAAGCGGCAGGATTATTCCTTGTCACGGCGGACGTCATCTCGGCTGGGCCGTCTCGCCTGCCCGGCTCGTCACCGAGCCACACCTATGCCCCTGGCAGCGTTCGTCTCTCGTTCCTGGAGCCGACGCCCAAAGCTCGTTGATTGAGCCAGGATGGCGATGGCCACACCTGTTGACAGGTGTGGCCATCCTGACGGTTACGCGACAGACGTGACAGCTACCAAGTGCCCGGTGGTCTCGAAGTTTGCCAATGACATGAGGGCGCCGACGTGCGCGGGCGTGTTCGGAACGACCATAGCCCTCGCGCTGCCCAGCCCCGCCAGGAGCGCGGTGACGTCGCTGGCCGACGTGACCGGGGGCAGGCACAGCATATGCTGGGCGAGCATCCCGGCCGACCCCACGGCCAGGCTGTCGTAGGCCGGCATCGCCGGCGGCGACGTCGTGGCCGGCGTGCCCGCAGCGTCCGCCACGAACAGCAGGCCGTGCGGCGCACCCAGGCCGGTGATCACCGGCGTGACCGTGCCCGTCTTCGTGTCGATCTGCACCACGGCGTTGTCGCTGCCAACCGAGGCGTACAGGTCGTGGGTGTTCAGGCCGGTGACCTTGGCGGCGATCACGTCGTTGCCGCCCTGGTTCGCGACGTAGAACGTGCCCGACGTGCTGCTCGGCACGACCGCATCGTCTAGGCCGGTGCTGCCGGCTGGCAGGGTGACGAAACCTTCGCTCTGCTGTGCGGTGCCTGGCTTGGCGACGATGGTGTAGGACCGGTCATGGTCGCTGGTCAGGATCAGCGAGCCGTCCGACAGGGTCTTCAGCGAGTCCGGATCGTTGACCGGGAGCGGCTGGTTGACCTGGCCGTTGACCAGGTTGGTGCCGGTGTCACCGAGGCGCAGGATGCTGGTGGCCTTGAGGGCGCCCACCGGGTTAGTGCCGTTGTCGAGCTTTTGCACGACGGAGTCACCGACATTCTTCGGATTGGTGTAGCTCAGATAGACCCTGTTGCCGTCGAAGGCCACGTCGTCGTAGCCGCGAGCCGACGCGTCGCCGTAGACGTAGGGCGGAGCGTAGGACAGCTCCGGGCCGACCTGGTTGGTGGCCGGGTCGATCAGGATCAGCCTCGCGTTGGCATCCTGGTTCTCCAAGGCCCAAACTTGGTTGGTGGTCGGGTCGACCTTGAGCCCGTCGATCGAGCCGGGCAGCGTGTAGGTGTTCAGCACGTCGCCGGCCGGGCTGTAGTGCGCGATGGTGCTGGTGCCGCCCTTGCCGGTGCTGTCGGCACCGTTGCCGTACTCGACCCACAGCGAGCCATCCCGGCCCATGGTCAGCGAGTCCGGCTGGGTGCCGCCGACCTCGCCGCCAACCGCGACGATCTTCTCGCTCTGTACCACCGGGGTGGTCGCGGTCGCGTCGGGCACGAAGGCCAGGCCGTGCGATGCCTGGAGCCCGGTGATCAGCGCGGTCTGCGCGCCGGTGGTCAGGTCGACCTCGACGATCTCGGTGCCCACTGAGGCCAGCGCGACGTTGGGACCCAGCCCGGCGAGGGTGTCCTTGAGCACCTGGTTGGCGCCCAGGTTGGCGATGTAGAGCGTGCCGGACGTCGAGCCCGGCACGACGACGTCGTCGAGCGAGGAACCGGCCGGCAGATTGGCGAGCTGGTAGAAGCTCTGGGTCTGGTTTGCGGCGCCGGGATTGTGGATAAGAGTGAAGGTGTTGTCCGCGCCGCTGGTCTGCACCAGGCTGCCGTCCGGCGTGGATTTCAGCGAGTCCGGGTCGTTGAGTGGGATCGCCTGCGTCTGCCCCGCCGCCACGTTGGTCCCGGTGGCACCGTCGGCCAGGATGGTGGTGTAGGCGAGCGGGCCGAATGGCACCTCGCCATTGGTCAGTTGCTGCAGCACGGCATCACCGCTGCCGTTCGGGTTGGTGTAGCTCTCGTAGACCTTGTTGCCGACGAAGGCGACGTCGTCGTAGCCGCGCATGTCGCTGGCCGCCGCTGGCGACAACGGCGCGCTGACCGCGCCGGTGGCGGGGTTGATCAGGGTCAGGGTGGAGTTGCCGTCCTGGTTCTGCAGCGCCCAGACGATCCCGGTGCCCGGGTCGATCTTGAGCCCGTCCACCGAACCGGTCAGCGCATAGGTATTCTGCACGGTGCCGTCCGTTGCATACTGGACGAGGGTGCTGCCGCCCTTTGCGCCGGTGCTGTCGGCGCCGTTGCCGTATTCGGCCCAGACCGAACCGTTGCCGACCGTAAGCGAGTCCGGGGCGCTCTGCCCTTTCGCGCCGAACGCGAAGACGTCGCTGCTTGTGACCTGTGCCATTTTGGCTAACCCCTGAAGTGCTGCCGAAAAATCCGGCAGGGATGTTCCAAGTTCACACAGCCATACGGCACTGAAGTATTCCAGTTACAACACCTATTGTCATAGAACACTAACCGTTCTGACGCCGATCAGTCATCTCGCTTCGCCTGCCAGATTTCATCGTCCTGCATTGGAGTCGCGGACTCTCGTTTCCTATGATGCGCGCGTTTCATCGTCGGAGGGCGTCATGCCGCATTGTTCCCATCTGCGTATCGCGCTGCTTGCGACGACCACGCTCGTGTGGTGTGGCTCGGGCAATCTGGCGCGTGCCGCCGACGATCCCCGCCTATCCAGCATCGAGGCACAGATCCGCGCACTGCAGATCCAGCTCGGCCAGGTCAAGCATGACCTCGCCGCCCGCGATGCCCAGGTCCGCAGCGCCCGAGCAGAGGCAGCGCAGGCCCGGGCCGAAGCACGCGCCGCCGCTGCCGGCGACGCCGCGCAGGCACACTCCGCCAGTAGGCTTGCTTCCGGCACGCAGGACGCAGGGCGCAGCGGCGTAGGCAATCGCGATGAGGCATCGGCACCGGCGTCCTCTGGCACGCAGCCAGGCGGGGGCATAGGCCAGGAAAGCATGGGCCAGAGCGGCACAAGACAGGGGACCCAATTTACCGCACAGCCGGGCACAGGCGGCCAGGGCGGCGAGTTCGGCGCCACCAGCTCGCGAAACGGCATCAGCCTCAACTCGCCGGGCTCGATCGGCCAGCAGCAGGCGGGGCCGACCGGCGGCCCGCTTGGCACCTTCAAGGTGGGCAACGCCACGGTCTCGTTCGGCGGGTTCGTGGCGCTGGAGGACGTGCTGCGCAGCCGCAACGAAAGTGCCGACATCGGCTCCACCTACATCGGCATCCCAGAGCGACAGTCGCAGGCCGCGCACGAGAGCGAGTTCCGCTTCTCCGCGCGCCAGAGCCGGGTATCGCTTCTGGTGCAGGACGACCCGACGCCGCTGGTCCACCTCGCCGGCTACGTCGAGTCGGACTTCCTCGGTGCTGCGCCCACCGCCAACTCGCTGGAGAGCAACAGCTACACGCCGCGCCTGCGCCAGTTCTATGCGACGTTCGATGGCAAGGGGTCCGGGCTGCATGTCCTCGCCGGGCAATCCTGGAGCCTGCTCACCCTGAACAAGATCGGCCTGACGCCGCGACAGGAGGACATCCCGCTCACCATCGACGCGCAGTACGTGCCGGGCTTCAACTGGGCGCGCCAGCCGCAGCTCCGGCTGGCCAAGGATTTCGACAATCGCCGCGTCTGGCTGGCGGCATCGATTGAGGGCTCGCAGACCAACTATTACGCAGGCCCGAACGGCACCGGCTCCACGAGCGGCACGGTCAACACCACAAATCCCGGCGGCGCAGAGTTCTTCTCCGGCAACACCTACAGCGACGAGGTCGCGCCGGACCTGGTCGTCAAGGCGGCGTTCGACCCGGGCTGGGGGCATTTCGAGGCGTACGGGCTCGCCCGCTTCCTGCACGACCGGGTCAGCGTCGTGGGCGCCGGACACAACAACACCGTGCTGGCCGGCGGCGGCGGCGCGGGCATGGTGCTGCCGATCGTGCGCGGCGTGCTGGACTTCCAGGCCAGCGGGCTCGCCGGATACGGGCTCGGGCGCTACGGCTCCGGGCAGCTGCCGGACGCCACCACGTCCGCCACCGGGGCGCCGGCGCCGCTGCCGGAGTATCAGGTCCTGGTCGGGCTTGTCGGGCACCCGGCGAAGGATTTCGACCTATACGGTTATGCCGGCACCGAGCAGGTCAGCCGCGCTGCGTTCTCGGCGGGCGGCAAAGGCTACGGCTACGGCAGCCCGCTGTACAGCAACGGGGGGTGCGGCGTGGAGCTGAGCACGGCGGCGACCTGCGTCGCCAACACCTCCGGGATTACCCAGGGCACCGTCGGTGCTTGGTGGCGATTATACCACGGTGGCTTCGGCACCGTGCAGGCGGGTGTTCAGTATTCCTACACCCGGCGCGACATCTTCGGCGGCGTCGGCGGGCACGCCGGGACGGACGAGAACATGGTCTTTACCAGCCTGCGGTTCTCGCCGTTCCAATAGACCTCAAACCCTGTCGATTCTCCCGCCAAGCTCTAGCCCTGGATGGAAGGCTCTCCACGTCTGCGCCAGGAGCTTCCCACAAGATATGACCTGCCAGACCCCACGCCGGCGCCGAATAGACGCCCGCAACGCCTGCCACGTGCCCGCCCGTGCTAGCAGGGCCGCAGCAGCGTCCCTGTTGACGACGGCCGGCCGGGTATATGTCGCCTAACCTTCACAACCGGCCTCGCCGCCTGCGTTCTAGCGTCAGGGCATGACCCTGCCACCCCCACCGAATGCCAAGGCTCACCAGTTCGGCCAGCGCCGCCCCGCCATCCAGCCGCCACATACAATGCAGTCGCCGCTGTTCAAGGGCAGTCCGCTTCAGCCGCTGCCGGCTCCCACGGGCAGCAAGCCGTTCCGCCTGGATCTCGAGCAGATCGTGCCGGCCGCCGTCGCAGCCGCGCGCAAGGCCGGCGGCATGGCGTTCCACATGGTCGGGGATACTGGCGGCGTCAAAGACCCAAAGCCGCAGCTCCTCGTGGCGCAGGCCCTGGAACATGATGCCGGCGTCGCCGGCGCGTTCGGAACTCCAGCATTCTTCTACCATCTCGGCGACCTCATCTACTTCGACGGCCAAGCTCAGGAATACGGTCCGCAGTTCTACGAAGCCTACGCCACTTACCCGTTGCCCATCGTCGCAATCCCCGGCAACCACGATGCCGACGTGTTCGACAACGGCGCGCGCACCAATCCGCTGCCCTCGCTCACCACGTTCGTGCGCAACTTCTGCGCCGCCCAGCCCGGCGAACACTCGCCTGACGCCGGCGAAGCGACCCGCACCGCGATGATCCAGCCCAACGTCTACTGGACCCTCACCTCGCCGTTCGCCACGATTGTCGGACTCTATACCAATGTTCCCGAGGGTGGCGTCGTCGAGCCGGAGCAAGCCGCCTGGTTTGCGGAGGAGCTGGCGGCGGCACCGACGGACCGACCTCTGATCGTCACTCTGCACCATCCGATTTACTCACTTGACACCTATCATTCCGGAAGCAAGACGATGGCGGCGCTGCTCTCCGGTGCGATCGCCACCGCCAAGCGCCGGCCGGAGATCGTGTTCGCGGCACATGTGCACAACTTCCAGCGGTTCTCCGTCAGCAATCCCGACGGCAGTGGCACCACCCCGTTCTACGTCGCAGGGCAGGGCGGCTATCACAATCTGCACAAGGTCGCGAAGGTCAACGGTCAGCCGATGATGACACCCTATGCGGTGCCTGGCGAGGCTGGCGTCACCTTGGAGAGCTACTACGACGATCGGTTTGGCTTCCTGCGGCTCGATGTTTCGCGCGAAGTGCTGACGGTTTCGGCCTATACCGTGCCGCGTCCCCAGGAGAAATGGGACCAGGGGCCGCGGCTATACGACGTGATGCATCTCGACTGGCGGAGCCGGACAATTCTTCGCACCTGAAAAGGGGACTGGAGCCTCGGCAGCTCCCCACCTCTGAGCGGCCCTCCCGCGGTCTCGTCCAGGTACGCCAGGGTGAGATGGGTGGACCTCGATCCCACACGGGAGAGCAAGATCCGCGAGACGCGTTCAGCCGTGGTGCTGACAGCGGGCGCGTTGAACCGGGCACGGCACATCGTGGTGGTCGTGCCGCTGTCCACCGGATCGGCACCAAGGTCGCCAATCGTGGTGGCGACCCCCTCGGCAGGGGCAGGAAATGTCGCGGTGTGCGACCAGGTCGGGGCCGTGGATAAAGGCCGTCTGATCCAATGCGCAGGAGTGTCGACGACGGTAGAGCTGCGCACGGTCGAGGATGAGGCGCGCGTTGTCCTCGAATTGTGAGTCGGTGCCGCACAACCACAGTGGTTCCATCAGCGTTACCAGATCCCCGCTCACTTTCCACGTGCAAGTGGAAACTCTTTTAAGAAATGGTTATGCAGCAGCACTCGGAAAACGGTGACGATCGATCGACCATTGCCGATGGTGAAAGTACACGTCAGCTCTATAGCGCCATTGCTGCGCAATATGACGCGACCTTTGCCTCACCGACTCATCGCCGTGCCTACGATCTGCTGGCCTATGAGCGGGTGTGCAGTCTGCTGCCTTCAACTCCGTGCGTGATCATCGACGCCGGCTGCGGCACCGGTCGTGGTGCACAACAACTGCTGGATCTTGGCCATTGCGTGATTGGCATCGAGCACGCACCCGATATGATCAACGGCTTGGCAAAGAGGGAGTTGGGTCCGAACTTCTCCCTTTTTACGGAGAGCATGGAAACCGTGCAGATCGTACCGGCCTCAGCCGATCTGGTGATCGCCATGGGCTCGGTGCAGTACACCAGCGATCCGGCGGTGATGCTGACGCGGTTCGCCACCTGGGTGAAGCCAGGTGGCTCGGTCTGCGTGCACGTTGACTCGCTGGTTGCACTTGTTATGGAGCTACTCGGCTCGGATCGACAGGAAGAAGCGCTGAAGCGCTTGCTGTCTAGACGAGGCGTGTTCCGCCAGGACTCGTTTACCGCAAGGCTCCGCCTCTACGATCGCCGCACTCTGGAGGCCGACTTTGCTACAGCCGGCTTGGTCAACATCAAGTGCTGTGGCCTTGTGATGATGGCCAGTGCCTGGGGTCGAGAAGGTTGTGCCAGGGCCATGTTAGATAATGAGGCTTCCTATCTTCAGCTTGAGCGTGAGCTGTCAATGCAGCAGGTGCTGGCTGACACTGGCCTACACCTGTTTGCTTCGGGTCGACGGCCAACATCTGTCGCCTCCTGAGGTCGTCGGCCGACGGACACTTGCGCTGGACCGTGTCGCATGGATCCGTTGGCCGGCGCCCCGCTGATGTACGATGGCTACACCAAGTCGCCTGTCCATCGTCCAGAAATCCTGATCTTGCCGTTCAAGGCTAACGCTGCCAGTCGTCACCACATTCCGAAGCAGCGGCAGAGGGTGACGAACTCGGCAGCGTACGATGCGACGTTGCGTCAGCGCGGCAGCCTAACCGTCTGGTTCACCGAGGCGGTGATCGCGGCCTGAAAGGCTGCGAGCCGCGAACCAGAGCTATGGCGTCGTCAGGTTGGCAGCTCCGATCGGGCGGTGGCACCGTGCCAGGCATGACGACGTCCCCCAATCCCTGTCGCGGCTTCCGCTTTCCGGCCGAGGTGATCGAGCACGCGGTCTGGCTGTATCACTGCTTCAGCCTGAGCCTGCGCGACGTCGAGCTGATCCTGGCCGCGCGCGGGATCGTGGTCAGCTACGAGAGCATCCGCGAGTGGGGCCTGCGCTTCGGCCGGCTGTTCGCCAACACCCTGAAGCGGCGCCGGCCCAAGCCGGGCGACAAGTGGCACCTGGACGAAGTGTTCATCCGCATCCGCCCCGGAACCCGACAAGAGCCAGCGACGTTTGCCGATCAACCCGGCGTAGCTGCGACAACCGGGATACAACAGGCGGGGGAGGTCGGCAGATCCATGAATGGATTCGACCAGAGCAATATCATACCGCTGAGCCTAGCAGTTGACCTGTTGGATGTAGGGGTAGTTGCATAGCGAGCGGAGGCGTTCTGGCGTGAGCCTGTTCCAGGCGGCGCAGCAGGCGTCGACGATGGCGTCGTAATTGTCGAGCAGCCTGTGCGAAAGGAAGCGCTCGCGCAGATAAAGTCAGACGCGCTCGACCGGGTTCAGCTCGGGCGCGTAAGGTGGCAACGGCACCAGCGTGACGTTGCCGGGGATTTTCAACGCACGGGCGCCGTGCCATCCGGCCTGGTCCAGCACCATCACGGCGTGCTCGTCAGTCTGGCGCTCGGCGGAGAAGCGCTCCAGGAACAGGCTCATCGCGTCGGTCGAGACCTCCGGCAGCACGAGCGCGGTGCTCTCGCCGGTTGCGGGCTGGATGGCGGTGAAGATGTATGTCCAATGGATCTGCAGTGATTTTGCGCACTATTCCTGCCCCGCTTGAGCCGCCGTCGCCGATGGATACCGCAACGCTGCTCGATCGCTTCGAGAGCATCGGCGACAGTTGCGAGTTCGCGACCCTGCAGCAGATCGCCGGGGTGACGACACCGGGGATCTTCAAATGGAGCGCGGTGCCGTTGCCGCGTCTCGCCGAGCTGATCGACACCCATCTCGAAGGGGTCGACGATCCGGTGCATTTCCGGCTGCGGATCGAGGCCCGCGGCAATGGCCGGGACGAGTACATGCTGGATCACGCCGCGCTGCAGTCGCCAACACATACTTTCGCGATCGCAGACGAGACCGCCGAGGAGCACCTGTTTGCCCGCGAGGTCCGCCGGCACACGATCCTGCGCCGCAAGTTCCTGGAGGACGCGGCGGTTGGACGCAGGATCTTCGTCTATCGCAGTCTTGCCCCGCGCCCGCTCGAGGAGGTGGCACGCGTGCACCGGGCGCTGTGTCGTCTGGGTCCGAACCGGCTGCTGTTCGTGCGCCCGCCCGGGGACGGGCTGGCGGCGGGCGACATCGCGCTGCTCGATGACGGCTTCGCCTGGGCGGCGCTGGACAGGCTCGCGGTCTATGAGGCGTCGACCGCGATCAGGAGCGAGATGTGGCCGGACCTGCTCCGCAGCGCGCACGACAGTTTTAGCCCATAACCATAACCAGGCAAAGTATGACCCGGGTTTTCGATATTGTCGTCGCATGCATCCATGCCGTGCTGCGTGACCGGCCGGCGCTGGGTGCGCGCACATGGGCAGCCGAAGTGCCCGGATGGGATTCCTTCGCGACCGTCGAGATCATCTTCACCCTGGAAGCCAGGCTCGGTTGGCAGATGAGCAGCGCGGAGATGGAGCGTGTCGACGGCGTCGCATCGCTGCTGGCGATCGCGGAGTGCCATGGGTCGATCCAGCAGCACGCGGTTTGATGCCGGAGCGCGGACATTTCGCAACTGCCCTGGTCGAGGCCGGTCACCTGATCGCGACCGCCGTGCCCGGCCTGCATGGCCAGGGCGCGGTTCTCGCGGCGATCGTCGATGCGATCGGCGGCACGCTGCGGCGACGTCTCGGCTGCGGTGCCGACCGCATGCGCTTCGCCTCGGTGATGCCGAGGTCGGATCTGGAACGGATCGGCTACTTCAGGAACTTCCCGCATCTGCTCGGTACGGTTCACTGCTTCTGCGGCGACGAGCCGGCACATCGCACACAGCTCGTTCGACACGATGCGGGCGAGGACTGGACCGCGCTGCAGGCCGCATCCGATCTCGTTCTGATCCCGGCAGCCTGCTATCCGGTCTATCCGGCGCTGGCCGCCCGCGGGGAGGTTCCCGAGGAAGGCTGGCTGGTGAACGTCGAGGCGAACTGCTTCCGTCGCGAACCGTCGCTGGATCCGATCCGGATGCAGAGCTTCCATATGCAGGAGCTGGTGTGCGTCGGCTCGGCCGACGTAGTGCTCGCATTCCGTGACCATTGGCTCGGGCGCGGTCTCGAGGCGTTTGCCGATTGGGGACTGCCGGCGACGGTGGAGCCGGCCGACGATCCGTTCTTTGGCCGCGCCGCGGTGGTGATGGCGCGGTCGCAGCGCGAGAAGGCGCTCAAGTTCGAGATCAGGGTGCCGGTCGGCGATGCCGATGCAACCGTCGCCTGCATGAGCGCCAACTATCACATGGATAGTTTCGGCCGCTCGATGGGGCTGCGTCTTGCCGATGGCACGGTCGCGCATTCCGCCTGTATCGGCTTCGGGATCGAGCGCGTGGCGCTGGCCTTGCTGCACACGCATGGACTGGATCAGGCGGACTGGCCGGCCGGAGTGCGACGCGGGGTCGGCATCGCCTAACCGGTCCGGGCGCGCTCGGCTTGGTCGACGGTAGCTATGGTCACGGCGTTGGTGCATGTGTGGACATCGGGTAATCGCGGCTAACGGCGTGAGGCGCCCATAGTGCCGCGATCCGAGCGGTGATGCTCGGCAGTTCGCACATGGGAGGCTGCAAGATGACCCGATTTGTTGGTTTGGACGTGTCGCAGAAGCTCACCTCGATCTGCGTAGTCGACGAGACCGGTCGAAGGCTGTGGCGCGGTCAGTGCTCGACCGATCCGGAGCAGCTCGAGCGGATGGTCAAAGGGCATGCGGGAGGAGACGCTCGGGTAGGGCTGGAGACCGGCCCGATGACGCCCTGGCTGGTGCACGCGTTGCGTGGGCGCGGGCTCGATGTCGTCTGTCTCGACGCCCGGCATGCGAGTGCGGCGCTGAAGATGCCGATGAACAAGACCGACCAGAACGACGCCGAAGGTTTGGCGCAGATCATGCGCACCGGATGGTATCGGCCGGTGCATGTAGCGCGACAATCTGGCACTCCGATTGCGAGACAATCAGAACGTCTCAAGGTGCTCTGACGCACTCGCGTTATAGTAGCATCGCGCCTTCCAGTGTCTGGGCTGGCCCGACACCCGTAAAGCCTGGCCTTGTAGGCCACCGTCTACGACGGCTTCGGGCTTGACGGCTGCCGATCCAGCCCAGCGTTCTGCTACCATTAGGTGTAGCGCTTGATTGTCGCTGACGACGTGTCACAGATTGACGCGCAACAGGGCGGCATTGTACTTGAATGGCATTCAGCCGGAGTAGCCGAGCCGTCACTCCTGGGCTAGCAGCCCACCTCCATGCACCAACGCCCACTGGGACGCCACTCGCAGCGCGCGATCTTGCGAGCGCATCAAACAGTGGCGCGCCGCTTACGCTCGGCCCGCGCCGACAACACGGCGGGGAGACGGGTCGATGGCGGCGAGCTAGAGCCAGCCCTCAGCCGTTGGATACCTGATGGTTGCCTGGGTGCCGTCCAGCCCTTTGCGGCAGCAGCACGATGCAGACGACGATGACGGCTGCCAGGACGGCCGATGCCTCGAAGCGGCCAAGGGCGAGGCCACCGTTGCCCACCGGCTTGTCGAGCAGGTCCCCCACGGTGGCGCCGAGCGGCCGGGTGAGGATGAACGCCGTCCAGAACAGCATGGTGCGCGACAGCCGCGTGTAGAAGTAGAGGCCCGCAACCACCGCCAGGGCCGCACCGAACACCAGCGCGCCGCCCTCGTACCCGATGCCCCCGGTATCAGCCAGGAAGTCGCCGAGCGCGGTGCCCAGGGTCTGGGAGAACATGATCGTCGCCCAGTAGAACGTCTCGGCCTTCCGGGAGACGACCGTGTCGACCGAGACGGAGCCAAGCGACCAATACCAGAGGCCGAGTGTGGCCATCAGGAGCGCGAGCAGGATGGATGATCCGCCGGCATAGCCGATGCCCAGCAAGCGGTCGCAAAAATCAGCCAGCGTCGTGCCGGCCGTCGTGGTGGCGATGATGACGGCCCAGTACAGGAACGGGTGGAATCGCCTTGCAATAATCTGTGCGGTGACCGCGACGACCAGGATCGCGGCGAAGATCGCGGTGCCGACCAGGTAGCCGAGGTTGAGCGTCATCGTCACCGCGTCGCCGCCGGTCTCCCCCAGCGTCGTTGCGAAGATCTTGATGACCCAGAAGCCGATCGTCACCGCGGGCACTTTGCCCAACGCGCTTTCCACAACCCTGTTCATGCGGTCCTTCCCTCTGGTGAATCGGCTTACGACGCGCTTGGCCCGTGCGCTCAGGGCGTCGGCGATGGTGGGCGCCCCGCTGACCGCTCCGCCGAAGCGGCCAGCGCGTGGTCCGTCGGCGGAAACGAGAGGCTGACCCGCAAACCGGGCGTCAGGGCGTCGATGCGCATCGCGGCGCCATGCAGCTCGGCGACTGCGCTGACCAAGCTCAGACCAAGGCCGTTGCCTGGCGTGGTGCGGCTGTGTTCCCCACGATAGAAGCGGCGTGCGAGGCACGGCAGGTCTGTCGCCGCCGCGCCCGGTCCGTCATCCTCGACCACAAGAGTCACACCGGTGCCGGGGGGTTCCGACAGGTGGATCGCGACGCATGTGCCGGCGGGAGTGTGGCGCAGCTCGTTCTCCAGCAGGTTTGCCAGCGCCTGCGCCAGGAGCTCCCGGTCGCCGCGGACAACGAGGCCGGGCGAAATGGTCGCGCGCAGGATATGGCCCGCATTCTCCGCGTCCGGCCGGTAGGCGTCGGTCACGGCACCGACCACCTCGCTGAGGCTGACCCTCTGAAAGCCTGCGCGGGGGAGGGCTCCCTCCACCTGGGCGATTCGCAGCAGGGCGGAGAAGATCTCCAGCAATCCCTCCGCCTCGGCCAACGCCGAGTCGATCGCGCCCTCGTACTCTGCGACGGAGCGCGCATGCTCCCGTGCGTCCTCCAGCCGCTGATACAATCGCGACAACGGCGTGCGCAGGTCGTGGGCCACGTCGCTGCTGACCTGGCGCAAGCTGTCCACCAGCACGCCGATACGGTCCAGCATCCGGTTCAGCGTGCCCGCAAGCCGGTCGAGGTCGTCGCCCGTGCCGCGCAGCGGGACCCGGCGGGCCAGATCGCCCTCAATGATCGCCTCGGCCGTGCGCGATATCGCGTCCACCCGTCCGAGGAAGGCCCGGCTGAGCAGGGCGCCGCCGCCGACGCCGAGCACCGCCGCGAGGCCGACCGTCCAAAGGAAGGCGGTGGCGATGGCCTCCTCCACCTCCGTCATCTGTCCCTGGTCACTGCCGACCGCGAGCAGGACGCCGCCGCCTGGATCGGCGACCAGCGCCCGCACCCGCTCAGGCCCGCCGCCATCCTCGGAGGCCTGAGGCACGTCGATGGTGGTCCAGCCGGGTTGCAACCCCGGCACGGCCGGCATCTCGCCGGCGAGATGCCGGCCGCCCTGGCCTTGCACCAAGTAGTCGAGCGCGCTGACGCCGTGGCCCCGGGCGCGGGCGACGGCCAGAAGATGGTCGAGTCCCCCGGCCCGGAGCTCCTCGCGCAGGAACGCGATCTCGGCCTCGATGCGGCTGTCCCTCTGCTGCTGCAGCGCCGAGCGTGCGGCGAAGAAGACTGCCGCACCCAGGACAAGAGCCGACACGGCGAACACCGCGACATAGAGGGCTGCGAACCGGAAGCTGGCGGCGCGAAGCACCCTGGGCAGCACGTACCGGCTCACGGCGTCCCTGTTGCCGGGGCGCGCAGACTGTAGCCGGAGCCTCGCACCGTGTGGATCAGCTCCGCCGCGCCAGCCTGCGCCAGCTTGGCGCGCAACCGGCTGATGTGGGTCTCCACGATGTTGGTCTTGGGATCGAAGTGGAAATCCCACACCGCCTCCAGCAACATCGTACGGGTCACCACGCGGTCCATGTGGCGCAGCAGGTACTCGAGGAGCTGAAACTCGCGCGGCTGCAGCTCGACAGGCCGGCCGTCGCGCACGACGAGGCGTTTCAGCAGGTCCATCTCCAGGTCGCCCGCACGCAGCACCACCACGGCGTCGCTGAGCGGCAGGCGGCGGCCGAGGGCGTTGATGCGGGCAAGCAGCTCGGCGAACGCGAACGGCTTGACCAGGTAGTCGTCGCCGCCGGCCTCCAGCCCACGCACCCGGTCGCCGACGCCGCCCAGCGCGGTGAGGAACAGCACCGGGGCCTTCACGCCGGTCTCCCGGAGCGCCCGCACCAGCCCCAGCCCGTCGAGCCCGGGCAGCATGCGATCGACGATCAGCACGTCGTGCCCCCCGCCGCTGGCGAGGAACAACCCGTCCTGGCCGGTCGCGGCGCTGTCCAGCACGTGGCCGTGCTCGCGCAAGCCGCGGGCGACGTAGGCGCTTGTCTCCGGATCGTCCTCGATCAGAAGGATTTTCATGCCCACCCCCGTCGCCCGCTGCGTGGTCAGTCCGTCTCGGCGCCGGCGTGGGTTCCGACGACCGCCCCGCTCTGGGCGTCCACGACCACGGTCTGCACCCCCTTGGGGCCGTTGGTCTCGACCGCGATGCGAGGCTGGCTGCCCTTGAGGTCCACGCCCGCGTCGTAGGCCTTGCCGCCGGTCTTCTGTTCAGCCGTGGCGATCGCCTGCGACAGCGAGACCTTCGCCCCCTGCAGCGCCGTCGCCTCCTTCTGCTCGTCGCTGGGGGCGGCGGATGCGATCGTGGTGCCCGCGGCGAGCAGGCCGGCAAGGGCGAGGGCCGTCGCGGTTTTGACGTTCATGATCTGACTCCTTGGCGTGGTCCGCGACGGCACGATGCCGCCGCGGATCATGGAGATAGCCGCCCGGCGATTGGCGCCAGTGGGACGGCACTATACGGATCGCCAACCCGATGCGCTCGTGCAACGGCGGCGGCCATCGCGGCCTCCGTCCGGTTCGCTCCCGCCGAAGGCGAAGCCGGCCGCACCCGGGTCGTCGATCAGGCGCGAGGGGACTTTCGTGGAGCAGGCGCTGCGCGGGCTGCCGGGCGCCGCCGAGGCGCCGTCGTCGAGACCGGAACTCCTGCCTGCGCCGCCGGCCCGCTTCGTCCGGCGGCAGCTGCGCGTGCTGCTGGCGGACGGCAACGCTGACATGCACGGCTACGTGCGGCGGCTGCCCGCGGCGGGTGCTCGCTGCGAGGCCGGGCGCGCGGCGGGCGGCCAGGCGGCCCTGGATGTCATTGAGGTCGCCGCTACCGCGGTCTTCCGCACTTGTCGGTGAGGCCTGAGCGTGGAAAATTTAAACTTGTATTTAATGGACCGGGGCAGGGGAGGCAGCGTTTGTTCCGGTGTGCCGCGCTGCATGGCCGCGACGACGCGCGGTCGCAAGCAGGTTCGCAATTGCCGCCGCAAGGTGGCCTTCCGCGAACCGCTCGACGTGCCGCTTGTGATGAGAGGACACTGGATGCCGGAACCAGAGTACACGCGCCGCGGGATCATCAGGGGCTCCGCCGCAGTGGGGGGGCCGCCCTCGTGGGCGGTCGCTCGGTTGCGGCGCCGGCCGTGCCCCCCTTTGCCCAGACATCAGGGAATCCCTCCATGGCGGACTACAAGCCGGGCGCCGAGCCGGGCGAGCAGGTCGGGAATGCGGGCGAGCTGCATCAGGTCTCGACGAGCGACCGGGTCGCGCTCACCACCAACCAGGGCGTCTCGATCGCCGACGACCAGAACTCGCTCAAGGTCGGGCCGCGCGGCCCGGTGCTGCTGGAGGACTTCATCCTCCGCGAGAAGATCAACCACTTCGACCACGAGCGCATCCTTGAGCGCGTCGTCCACGCCCGCGGCACGGCGGCCCACAGCTATTTCGAGCTGACCGACAGCCTGGCCGACGTGTCCAGGGCCGACATCTTCCAGCGCGTCGGCGAACGCACGCCCCTGTTCGCCCGCTTCTCCACCGTTGCCGGCAACAAGGGCTCGACCGACCTCGCGCGCGACGTGCGCGGCTTCGCGGTCAAGTTCTACACCAAGGAGGGCAACTGGGACCTCGTCGGCAACAACATCCCGGTGTTCTTCATCCAGGACGCCATCAAGTTGGCGTTGGTGCATGGATGAGGCTGGGTAGCCTGAGCCGAGTGGCCCGGCTTCTACCGACCCTCGGTGATCAGAACCCATGCGCCCAGTCTCGCAGCCCCAAGGTCATGATGCGCCATGGCTGGGCCTCGAGCTTGTTCCAGGCATGCGCGCAATGATCGACGATGTTGTCGTAACAGGTGAACACCCGGTTCGAGAGCCAGTTGTCGCGCATGAACTCCCAGACGTTCTCTTGCGGGTTCAGCTCCGGGCATTTGGCGGGTAGCGGCACGATGGGTAACTACTCACCCCCTTGGAGGGCTCGATCCTCATCTGCTTGAAATCGCGCTTGACACGGTGAGGGCGAACTCGGTTCACCGCAGTTGTGAACCGCGAAACCCTCCTCGCCCTTTCCAAAGATGATCTGGTCAGCCTGATCCTGGCGCAGCAGGCGCAGATCGAGGCGCTGTGCGTGCAGGTTCAGATGCTGACAGCGCGGATCACCGAACTGCAAGCCCGGCTCAACGCACCGGCCAAGACCCCGGACAACTCGAGCATGCCTCCCTCCAAGGGCCAAAAGCCAGACCGCCCAGATCGCCCCAAGACGCCCCGCCACGGCCGACCCGGCATCTGCCGCACACTGGTAGCCAACCCCGACCGCATCATCGAGGCGACGCTCGGCACCTGCCCGCATTGCGACCACGCGCTCGGCGTCGCCGACCAGCCCAGCATCCACGCCTACGACCACATCGACCTGCCGCCGATCCGCCCCATCGTCACCCGCATCAACCGCCATCGCGGCGTCTGCCCGTGCTGCCGCAAGCGCGTGGCCGCTCCGGCACCGGAGAGCTTCGAGCCTGGCTCGCCGTTCGGGCCAGGGCTCTGCGCGCTTGTCATCCATCTCCACGTCACGCAGGCGATCAGCTTCGAGCGCCTAGCCCGCCTGCTGGCGGAGGTGTTCGGCCTGACCCTCAGCGAGGGCGCCATCGCCAACATCCTGGCCCGCGCCGAGGCGCCGCTGCTGGCCGCCTTGGCGCCGATCGCCGCCGCCGTGCGCGAAAGCCCGGTCGTGGGTTCGGACGAGACCTCGGCGCGGGTTGGCGGCAAGTCATGGTGGCAATGGGTGCTGTTGAGCACGACGGCGGTCTGCCACGTCATCGCCGACACGCGCGCGGCGTCCGTCGTGACCGCGTTCCTGGACGGCGCACAACCGGACTTCTGGGTTGCTGACCGCTACGGTGGGCAGCTCGGGCATGGCGCCGCGCGGCAGATGTGCCTGGCGCACCTTCTGCGCGATGCGCAATACGCGGTCGAGGAGGGCTGCGGCGGGTTTGCGCCGCGCTTCCGCTCGCTGCTGTTGCGGGCCATGGCGATCGGCAAGCGACGTGATGGGTTGAAGGACAGCACCTTGGCGCAATACCGCGCCGACTTGGAGCGGCGGTTGAACCGGCTGCTGTCAGCGCCCGTGCCGCAACGACCCGCTTCACGCCACCTGTTCCGCGCCATGCGCCGCGGCCGCGACGACTTGTTCCGCTTCGTCACGCGACGCGACGCGCCCTACACCAACAATGCCTGCGAGCGGGCGCTGCGGCCTTCGGTGATCTTCCGCAAGGTGACAGGCGGCTTCCGCGCCGAATGGGGGGCCAGGGTCTATGCGGCTGCGGCGAGCGTGATCGCCACCGGACGTCTGCATGGGCTGACCGCGTTCAAGGCGCTACGCGCGGCACTCGACGGACAGGCGATCATGCGGCCCATCTGAACCCGGGGGTGAGCAGTTACCACGATGGTGATGTTGGACGGCACGGCGAGCCGGTCCGACATGTGCCAGCCAGCCTGGTCCAGCAGCAGCGCCGCGTGCCGGCCCGGCGCGACCTTGGCCGAGATCGCGGCCAGGTGCAGCTCCATCGCCTCGATGTTGCACCACGGCAGAATGAGCCCGGCTGCCTTGCCCTCCTGGGGACAGATGGCGCCGAAGATATAGGTCGACGCCGTGCGCTGATCGTGCGGCGCGGACGGGCGGGAGCCCTTTTTGGCCCAGCGACGGGTGATCTTGTTCTTCTGGCCGATCCTGGCCTCGTCGCCGAACCAGACCTCTACATCGTCGGGATCGACGCCCTGCTCGCGCGCGATCTCGTCCAGGCGCGCGGGGAGGTTTTTTTAAAAGCCTCGATCGCGCCTTCTGCCTGCGCGTGGTGGCGCGGCCGGGCAGACAGCTTGCGATACCCCAGCTCGCGCAGCTCGCGGCTCAGCGTCTGCTCGGACACGCTCACCCGGAACTCGTCATGCAGCCACTGGCAAAGATCGACGATCCGCCAGCGCACCACGCCATGCACGGCCGCGATCGGCCCGCTCTCGACCGCCGCGGCCAGGGCCGCGCGATGCGTGTCGTCGAGGCGACGCGGCTGGCCGGGCGCCTTGCGGTCGATCAGGCCGGCCGGGCCGTGCGCGTTGAGCTTCATCACCCAGTCGCGCACGATTTGCAGGCTCACCCCGCCGATCCTGGCCGCCTCGGTGCGCGTGGCCCCGTCGCGGATCGCGGCCAGCGCCAGCAACCGGCGGGTCTGGCCCGCATCCTTGCTGTCGCGCGCCGCCGCCCGAAGGCCGGCCGCATCGAACTCCTCTCGAAACGGGATCGGCATGGCGAAGCTCCTCGGTTCGCCATGCTTGAATCAAACCCGCCCCGCGTCGGGCAACCCCCAACGAGTCACGATCAGTCGGACTTGGTATTACCTCCTGACCCGGTGCAACCAGATCAGGGATCGCGACCTACCTGCGCAGGAGCCTGTGCGTGACGGCCAGCGGTATGTTCCTGCCCCATTACCTTGAGCGTGCCGTCACCGTCGTCAGCCCCGACCGCCTGCTGTTCTCCACCGATTTTCCCTACCAGTACCGCGCCGGGCACGACGCGAGGCGATCTCTGGATAGATGCAGCCTCGAGGACGCCGCCAAGGCCGGTTTCGCCCACGGCAACTTGCTACGACTGACGGGGGAGCATGCGGCATAGCCGACGGTGCTCCGTACGTCGCCGATGTGTGCTCACCACACCAAGCGGTCATAGCCCCGTTTGGGTATTCCCTATCGAGACCGGGCTGACGTACAAGGCCTGGCGGCAAAGAGCGCGGATCGTTCTGGCGATCGAGCAACTCTCCAAAGGAAGCGCGGTTTCGCAGGTGGCGGCAAATGCCGGTTTCGCCAGCACAGCGGCATCTTCTTTCGCCTTCCGACAGGTCATTACAATGACCCCAACCACCTTTCTTGATCATCCAATGAGTCAACCGCACCGTCTGCATCAAACCACCGGATACTGTTGGTGAATTCGGCAGCTTGTTGCGGGCGCGAGCGTTAAGCGGGTTTTCCGTTAGGAGAGCTGCCATGTCGCTTCGCCCTCAGCAGCCGATCCCGCTCGTGCCCGACGGCACCGCACGGGTTGCCCGTGCGGCATTCCGGCGAGGCAACCCGTGCCTTCTCCTGCGCGACCGGCTCGGCGTCATGTTCGACGACATCGGCTTTGCCGACCTGTATCCCAAGCGCGGCCAGCCGGCCTATGCACCGTGGCGCTTGGCCCTGGTCACGCTGCTACAGTTCCGCGAGGGCCTGAGCGACCGGCAGGCGGCCGAAGCCGTCCGGGCACGGATCGACTGGAAATACCTACTCGGGCTTGACCTGGCCGACCCTGGCTTCGACCACAGCGTGCTGTGCGAGTTCCGCGCCCGGCTGCTGGACGGCGGCGCCGCT
>JAABUU010003177.1_pt1 | contig 21351 bp, 21 predicted proteins | sample 5559301 | NCBI WGS metagenome assembly JAABUU01 (sample SAMN10711884, study PRJNA513360) | rock metagenome | isolation source: Antarctica rocks | place: Antarctica: Victoria Land, Richard Nunatak white | reverse complement strand
AGCTACCCGGACCGGACTCACACCGGCAAGCGACGACGAGCACGAACCATCAGATCACCCCGTCACGAGGCACCTCCAGTTCCGCTGGGCGCACGAAAAACCCAGGCTAGGTGTTACGATCGGAATAATCCAATAAGGGACACTGTATGCACACGCGAGCGGGCTGTCGGGACTGCTTCGCATGTTTGCAGCGGACAGGGCTTGCTTGAAGGGTTCCCGATGTTTCGTGCAGTGCACGCTCCGTTTGGCCTCTATACCGGCCCTCACTCTGGCATGGCAGCAGAGGTTACCGCTGTCCCACCGCCGCAGGTCGTCGGTGTCCGGTGATAAAAATGGCGACAGCAGCGTGGCTTCTGGTCGGAGTGCTCGCGCTGATCATCGGACTCGTGGCCGCCGCTCGATCCGGACGTAATGTCCGGACGTCCGAGAGCGCTGGCCTCCTCGAATCGCCCGCAGGGGGCGCCGCCATCTCAAAGGTCGACGATTTGGGCCGATCGGCCGTGGAAGTTTGATGTCCGACGATCATGTGGTGGAGCGCCAGCCCTTGGGTGGAATCCTCCGAATCGCTTTGATAGGTACCCGGGGGGTACCTGCCCGTTACGGGGGCTTCGAGACCTGCGTGGAAGAGGTTGGCCGGCGGCTCGTCGAGCGCGGCCACGACGTGGGGGTCTACTGCCGGGCGGTGGACGGTGCGGATCGACCCTCGACCTACCTCGGTATGCGACTGGTGCACCTACCTGCCCTCAAGAAGCGCGCCCTCGAGACGCTGAGCCACACCGGGTTGTCGGTTGCCCACATGATGGCTCATCGACCGGACGCAGCTGTCGTCTTCAACTGTGCCAACGCGCCGTGGTTGCCTTTCCTGCGGGCGCGCCGCATACCGTTCGCTACTCATGTTGACGGTTTGGAATGGCGCCGGGCAAAGTGGGGACCCGCCGGGCAGCGGTACTACCGCAACGCTGAGCGTATGGCGGTCAAGTGGTCGAACGCTCTCATCGCCGACGCCCAGGGTATCGCCGACTACTATTGCGAGACCTACCACGCGACAACGGATCTCATCGCTTACGGAGCGCCGGTCATTACACCCGGTGTTAATCGGCTGTCCGAGCTCGAACTCAATCCGGATGGCTACCACCTGGTCGTCTCGCGGTTCGAACCCGAGAACCACGTCGAGGAAATTGTGCGAGGATATGTGGACAGCTCCGCTCGGCTGCCGTTGGTCGTCGTGGGGTCGGCCCCGTATTCGCACGAATATACGCAACGTGTTCACGATGCGGCCGACGGCCGGGTGAGATTCTTGGGTGGCATCTGGGACCAGGAATTGCTCGACCAGCTTTACGCTGGATCGCGCACCTATTTGCACGGGCATTCGGTCGGTGGCACCAACCCGTCGCTGCTCCGAGCCATCGGCGCTGGCGCGGCAACAGACGCGTTCGACGTCGCTTTCAACCGCGAGGTCCTTGGGGAGTCAGGTCGCTTCTTCACCACGCCGGCCCAACTCGCCCATCTGGTCAACAGTGCGGAAGACGACGTCGATTCGGTTCGCCGAAGGGCCCGAGCCGCGCGAATCGAGGCAACCCGGTACGACTGGGACGATGTGACCGGCAAGTACGAAGCTCTGTGTCGGCGTCTTGCTGCCGGATGCCGATCGGCAGCCCACCAAGTGCCCAGGGCTGCGCGAATCGCGAATCGGTAACGGCCGGGCGGACGACCTCATGTGCGGCTTTTCCTCCGGGGCGTTAACGCGCTGAGATCTTTTGACCGGTGCTGTCGTGCCGCCCGCCGTCTCCGGGCGTATGAACCGGCGATCAGCATAATGGGCCGCTCGTGCCTTCGGTCGGCCGGAACAGCACTTCCCGCGCTCCGCGCAGGAGGGGCCTAACCTCATGCTTTCGTGCGCCCAGCGGAACTGGAGGTGCCTCGTGTCGGGGTGATCTGATGGTTCGTGCTAGCTGGCCTACTTCGGTCCCCGAAGGCGCGAACCTGCGAGCGATGAGAGGACACCCGGGTCACGAACGTCCAAGGTCAGTTACGCTGTGGTCGTATTCAGCGGGGCCGTCAGTCGTCGGGGCTGGCCAAACGGTGGGCGGTGTCGCCCACCTTAACTCGACGATTGACGAGTAGGGGTTGCATCATGGCAGTTCGGATGGGATACGCCCCGGGGGCGTACGACCTGTTCCACGTAGGTCACCTGAACATTCTCCGCCACGCGAAGGCCGAGTGCGACTACCTGGTTGCCGGTGTCGTGTCGGACGAGATTTTGGCCATCACCAAGGGGCGAACGCCAGTGATTCCCCTGGCGGAGCGGATGGAAATCGTCAAGCACATCGCTTTCGTGGACGAGGTGTATGCCGAGGTCACCGCGAACAAGTTGGATTCCTGGAGGGACCTCAGGTTCAACAGGATCTTCAAGGGTGACGATTGGCGGGGAACCCCGAAGGGCGACAAGCTGGAGCGCGACTTCGAGGGCACCGGTGTTGAAGTTGTCTACTTTCCCTACACAATGCACACCTCGAGCACGATGCTGCGTCGGGTGTTGAGCCAGATCGGCGGGCCCGAGCCGCAAGCCATCGCCGAAGCGTGACGCGGCAGTCAGTGATCGTTGGACCACCCCCAGGTATGAAAATCTACCGTTCGAGTGAATCAAGCACTGAGCCATAGTCATTTGGGTTACTGCAAGATACGTTTTAAGTGCTCACACGAGTACGGCTCGGCCAAACGAGGGCCTTGCGCGAATGGCGATGCAGTGGCCGGGTAGTCGGCCCGAATAGCTCAAAGGAGGCGGCACGTAATGACGTTGGGCGTAGATCCATCATCCCAAACCGGGCCGTCTCCGTTGGACGAAGTCACGAACCTGACGTCAGCGGTCGGGTCGGGCGCTGGATCAGAGCGGAGCCAGGGATCAGCGATCCCGAAGTGGGTCATGCCCTACGGGCATGGCACGGACTCTGATTCGGCCCTGCTTCCGGTCGCTGGGGTTGGACATGGTCTGTCGCCAGTCCTCAACGGAGGATGGGTCGAGAAGTACCGGCTCCGACTTGTGATCGGGGACTTGATCGGCGTGGTGTGGGCTGCTGTCGGGGCGCACATGGTGCATGTCGGCAGCTTCAGTAGCCGAGTTTCCCGAGATCCCGCTTCTCTCCCTTTCATTGCTCTGACCATCTTCCTGAGCATCACCTGGATGTTGGCACTGCACTGGGGCGGCTCCCGGGACGCCGAAGTCATCGGTCACGGCCCCGAGGAGTACAAGCGACTTGTCCAGACGTCGTTCGGTTTGTTCGGACTCGTTGCGATCTGTTCTTACGTCTTCGACTTGCACCTGCCCAGGGCATATGTGCTGGTCACCCTGCCGGCCGGGTTGATCGCCCTCCTCGCCTCGCGCTTCATCTGGCGGCGCTGGCTGCATGCCAGAAGGCGCAACGGCGAGTTCATGTCCAAGGTCCTGGTCGTCGGAAACCTGCGGACCGTTCGGGAGCTGCTCACTGACCTCAAGCGGGCGCCGCTGGCCGGCTACGGCGTCCTTGGTGTCAGCGTGACGGCGAGTTCAGCTGTGGAAGATCTCGACATCGACCCGCTTACCGGGCGGCGAATGGTTGACGGAGTACCGGTCCTCGGCGGCCTGGAGGACGTGGCAGCGACAGCGCAGGCATTCGGAGCCGACACGGTGGCGGTCACGTCCAGCGCCTCCTTCGGACCTGCCGCAGTTCGGCGGTTGAGCTGGGAGCTTGAAAAGACGGACATCCAGCTCGTGCTGGCCCCGGCCCTGACCAACATCGCCGGCCCTCGGGTACATACCAAGCCGGTAGCCGGACTTCCGTTGATCCACGTCGACCGGCCCACCTATCGCGGCGCCAACCGGATCGTCAAGCGATCGTTCGACGTGGTCGGCAGCCTGCTGCTGCTCCTGTTGTTCTCGCCGCTGTTCGTCGTACTGATGGCCTCCGTCAAACTGACCAGTCCCGGACCGGCGTTCTTCCGGCAGGAACGCGTCGGTCTGAGCGGCAAAACCTTCCGGATGATCAAGTTTCGGTCGATGGTGGTCGATGCCGAAGCCCGTCTCGCGGAGTTGAAGAGCCAGCAGCAGGATGCCGGCAACGGCACGCTGTTCAAGATGAAGAACGATCCGCGCATCACCTCGATCGGCCGGTTCCTGCGGCGGTTCAGCCTCGACGAACTGACTCAGCTCTTCAATGTGGTCAAGGGCGACATGAGCCTGGTCGGTCCCCGGCCACCATTGATGGATGAGGTGGTCACATACCACGCAGAGGCCAAATTGCGGCTTTTGGTGCGTCCGGGCATGACCGGCCTGTGGCAGGTCTCCGGTCGCTCCACGCTCAGCTGGGAGGACACGGTGCGCCTTGACACCTACTACGTGGAGAACTGGTCGCTGACATCTGACCTGGTCATTTTATGGAAGACAGCCAAGGCGGTCCTGTCCTCGTCCGGGGCATTCTGAGCGAAAGATCTGGCAATCGTCGCCCGGTGCTTGGCCGGTTCGGTCGCGGATGCCGCCTACTCGGTCAGAGAAGCGACTGTGGCACTCTTGTCCCTGGGCAGCGCAACTGCCGGACGCCGACCCGCGGAGGACCTACCTTGAGCTTGCTCGCAGCACTACGGATCAGGCCGAACTCGAAGGTTCGCACTCCCAGGACGATCGGCACCGCTGTGGTGGGCGTATTGGCCCTGTCCTTGTTGACGGGTTGCGCAGTGCAAGCGGGCTCCGCCCTGGTGCTCGACGGTTCGACCACTTCCGAACAATCGGTCCAGCAGAACACCGCGGCATTCCTGACCGAGAACACGCCGACGACGCCGCCCACCGATGCGGACAGGGCGGGCTTGAACCGGAGACAGATCACCTACCTGGTGCGCCATGCCCTGATCGCGAAGGCTGCAGTCGCGCAGCACATGACGATCAGCACCGATCAGATCAATGCTGTCAAGGCCTCTGTTGCCCAGCAGAGTCCGCATGGCTCGGTTGCCGCCGGCTTGGAACTGCCGGCATCCGACGAGGCCGGAGTTCTTCGCGATCTGGTCGTACTGCTCTCGATGGCGCAGGCGTTGCCGGCAGCTGGAGTGCCGGTCCAGAACGTTTCGGTCACAGCCGAGGGCGTGCAAGCCACGACTCGGGATGAGGCCGTCGCCCTGCGGTCCAAGTTCCTGGCGAATCCGAACGACCTGGACGCCGCCGTCGCGTCGAACGCCAAGAGCCTTGCCAAGTCACCGTTCAGCTTGATCCAGAACCCCGGCGTCGGTTCCGTCGGGCTATACCAAGCCACCTCGGATCGGGTGGTGATCGTCCCCAACCCTCCTGCTTACCTCGTCTTGCGCGCCACCGGTAGAACGGTGGCTACCACGCCGTTGACGAAGGCGGCCTTCTCCGCCGTTCTGCAGCCCGGCCAGTCCGGACAAGCTCCCTCGCTCTCGGGCTTTCTCGACCTCGGTGCTCTGCTGGTATCGAAGTATCAGCCGTCGACGAGCATCGCGGTCAACCCTCGGTACGGCGTGTGGGACCCCGCGAGCCTGCAGGTCGTGCCCGGCAACGACGGCCTGTGACGGCCGCGGACGACTCGCCGCTGCTGGCCGCGGTCCGGGTGATGGACCGGCTGCGCTCATCCGGCGGCTGTCCGTGGGACGCGGAGCAGACCCACGATTCGCTCCGCCGTTACCTGGTGGAGGAGTGCTACGAGCTCCTGCAGGCGATCGAGGACGGCGATGCCGACGCCATCCGCGAGGAACTCGGCGACGTGCTGCTGCAGGTGTTGTTCCACGCCCGGATCGCCGCAGAGCGCGACCGCGCAGACGGCGGCTTCGACCTCGACGAGGTCGCACAAGGCCTCATCGACAAGCTGGTCCGGCGGCATCCGCACGTCTTCGCCGATGCCCAGCCAATTCACACTGCAGCCGGTCAGCAGGCTCGCTGGGACGAGCTGAAACTGGCGGAGAAAGGAAGGGCGACCGTCCTGTCCGGCGTGGCATTCGGTCAGCCGGCAGTAGCGCTGGCTGCGAAATTGGGATCGCGCGGCGCCAAATTCGGTAGATCGATCGACCTACCGGCGGGGGACACGGCCGCGGAACGGATCTTCCGGCTCGCCTACGAAGCCGGCGCAGCCGGAGCTGATCCCGAATCGGAGCTCCGCGCAATCGCCAAGGAGCATGCAGCGCGGCTGGCCGCGGCCGAGTTGGCCGGTGTGGTGTCGAGTCAAGCCGATTGATCCGCAACAGCGTGACGAAGCGAGCCGCCGCCGGGCCCGCTAGACTCGTCGCCAGGTCATGAGTTCCAGCGACAGCCCCGGCTTGCTGGGCGGCAACCCTCCACTCGCGGTGGGGTGCCCCGGGTGATGACCAGGCAGACCACCGCAGTGGTGGTGTGCAAGCGCGGGGCCGCCAGCGGGCGCGCCCCTAGTAACTCGAATGGGAGAACCGCTGTGTCGCAACGAATGTGCATCAGTCCGTAACGTGCGGCCGGCCAGGTGCCGGTTCACGCCACCTTCGCGCCGCCATCGTCGGCGCTGGGGCCACCTCCGACTGGTTCTGCGGTCCAGCCATGGAACCACGGCGGAGAAATCACCGGATCTGATCGTCCGTCAGTTGTCCCACCGTCCGGTGTGCGCCCTGCTCGAGCACTCCTATCGCCACCGAACAACACACCCCACGACATCCCCACCATCCACAGGAGCCCATCGATGAGTCCCAACTGGTCCTTCGAGACCCGCCAGATCCACGCCGGCCAGACGCCAGATCCCACCACCAAAGCCAGAGCACTGCCGATCTACCAAACCACCTCGTTCGCGTTCGACTCGTCCGAGCACGGTCGCAAACTCTTTGCGCTGGAAGAACTCGGCAACATCTACACCCGCATCATGAACCCGACGACCGCGGTGGTGGAGGACCGGATCGCCTCCCTGGAAGGCGGTGTCGGCGCGCTTCTGGTCGCCTCCGGCCAAGCCGCCGAGACGCTCGCGATCCTTTCCATTGCGGAGGCAGGGGACCACATCGTCTCCTCGCCGCGGCTGTACGGGGGCACCTACAATTTGCTGCACTACACGTTGCCGAAGTACGGCATCACCGTTGATTTCGTCGAGAATCCGGACGACGCGGCTTCCTGGCGTGCCGCTGTCAAGCCGAACACGAAGTTGTTCTACGCCGAGACGATCTCCAATCCCCAACTCGACGTTCTCGACATCGAGGCAGTGGCGGCGGTCGCACACGAGGCCGGCGTGCCCCTGATCGTCGACAACACCGTGCCCACGCCATATCTCATCCGGCCATTCGAGCACGGCGCTGACATCGTCGTGCATTCGGCGACCAAGTATCTCGGTGGCCACGGCACGGCGATCGGCGGCGCGATCGTCGACTCCGGCAACTTCGACTGGACCGCCGACCCGGAGAAGTTCCCCGGCTTCAACAATCCTGACCCGAGCTACAACAACTTGGTCTGGGGCCGCGACCTGGGGCCGGAGGGCCTGTTCAAGGCGAACGTCTCGTTCATCTTCAAGACTCGACTGCAGTCGCTCCGCGACATGGGTCCGGCGATTTCACCGTTCAACTCCTTCCTGTTGGCACAGGGCATCGAGACGCTCAGCCTGCGGATGGAGCGGCATGTGGAGAACGCAACGAAGGTCGCGGACTTTCTGGCAGCCCACGACGACGTCGAATCGGTTTCCTACCCGTCGCTCGCGTCCAGCCCGTGGTACGCCAACCAGCAGAAGTATTCGCCGCGAGGCGGCGGCCCGATCGTCGCGTTCGAGATCAAGGGCGGCGTGGAAGCCGGCTCGAAGTTCACCGACTCGCTCGAGTTGTTCACCAATCTCGCCAATATCGGTGATGTCCGCTCGCTGGTCATCCACCCAGCGTCGACCACCCACAGCCAACTGGCGCCGGCCGAGCAACTGACCTCCGGTGTCACCCCAGGGCTGATCCGGCTGGCGATCGGTACCGAGAACATCGACGACATCCTGGCCGATCTGGATGCTGGTTTCCGAGCGGCGAAGGGCTGACGGTCTGAACGACAGCGCAGAGTTGATGACAGCACAGGGTCGATGACCGCCCAGGGGTCGCGGACAGGCGTCGCTCCGGCATCTACCGGCGGGGTGCAGAGCGGCGTCGGCGACCCCGCAGGCTCTTCGACCGGTGGCGAGCCGGACGCCGGTAGCGAGCGGCGCTACGCCGAAATCGGCGACCTGGAACTGGAATCGGGAAGCGTGCTGCCCTCGGTGACCATGTGTTACCAGAGCTGGGGACGACTCAACGAGGCGGCCGACAACGCCGTTCTGGTGCTGCACGCGCTCACTGGCGACTCCCACGTGATCGGCCGGGTGGGACCGGATCATCCGACTCCGGGGTGGTGGAACGGACTGATCGGGCCGGGCGCGACCCTGGACCAGGACAACCTGTTCGTGATCGCCGCCAATGTGCTCGGCGGTTGCCGCGGCACCACGGGTCCGTCGTCGGCGGCGCCGGACGGCAAACCGTTCGGGTCGAGGTTCCCGCGGTTGACGGTTCGAGACCAGGTGAACGCCGAGGCGGCCCTGGCCACGGTGCTGGGAGTGCGCTCCTTCCGAACCGTGGTCGGTGGGTCGATGGGTGGAATGCGCGCCCTGGAGTGGGGTGTGATGTACCCGGAGGTGGTGCGCTCAGTGGTCGCCATCGCCACCTCATCCGCTGCATCCGGAGATCAGATCGCATGGGCCGCACCGCAACTCGCGGCCATTCGGATGGATCCGCACTTTGCCGGTGGAAACTACTACGAAGGCGAGTTCCCGCTGGCGGGGATGGCTGTGGCTCGGCAGATTGCCCATGTCACCTATCGCTCCGGATACGAGTTGAACACGCGATTCGGCCGGCACCTGCAGCCGCCCGTGTCGGAATCGGGGCTCGGGCAGTTCGCAGTCGAGTCTTACCTGGCCTACCACGGGCAAAAGCTCGGTCGGCGATTCGATCCGAATTCCTACCTGGTCTTGACCGAGGCGATGAACTCCCACGATCTGGGCCGTGGGCGTGGCGGTATCGACGTTGCGCTGCAATCGATCAGCGCTCCGCTCACCGTCGCCGTCGTGGATTCGGACCGGCTGTACACGCCGGCCGAGGGAGCCAGGATCGCCACCGCTCGGGCTGCTCGGCCGTTGATCACCATGCACTCCGATCACGGCCACGACGGATTCCTCATCGAGGCCGAACAGGTGGAACAGGTGGTGCGCGGCGCGCTGAGCTGATCCGCGGCGATCCCGGCCCGCCTCTGCGCGGAACGCGGCCCGGCCATCCGGTCGATTTGACCGTCCGCCGGACGCCGACGGGGCCACCCACTGGGATGCGCCGCGGCGACTGGGGAAGAATGAGGTCGAGCCCGGCGTTCCGATCCGGTCGTGGGGCAGCGGCAGAAGGAGCAACATCGATGGCATTGCGTCTGGGCTACAAAGCGTCCGCGGAACAATTCGGCCCCAGGGAGCTGGCCGATTTCGGCGTGCTGGCAGAACAGGCCGGCTTCGACTCGGTCTTCGTTTCCGACCATCTGCAGCCCTGGCGGCACGACGGCGGCCACGCTCCTGCCGCGCTGCCGTGGCTGGGCGCGCTGGGCGCACGCACCGAACGGATCGTGATGGGCACCAGCGTGCTCACTCCGACCTTCCGGTACCACCCGGCGGTGATCGCCCAAGCCTTTGCCACGCTCGGAGTGCTCTACCCCGGCCGGGTCATTCTCGGCGTCGGCTCCGGTGAATCCCTGAACGAGGTACCGCTCGGCCTGACCTGGCCGGACGGCAAGGAGCGGTTCGCCAGGATGAAAGAAGCCGTCACCCTCATCCAACAGTTGTGGCGCGAGGACAGGGTCAGTTTCGAGGGCACCTACTACCGAACGGACAAGGCCACCATCTACGACAAGCCGGAGAACCCGGTTCCCATCTACATCGGTGCCTCCGGTCCGGCCGCGACCCGGCTGGCGGGCCGGATCGCCGACGGGTTCATCACCACCTCCGGCAAGGCCGACACGTTGTACCGGGACACCTTGCTGCCGGCGCTGGCCGAAGGTGCGGGCAAGGTAGGGCGCACGGTGGCGGATCTTGACCTGCTCATCGAGATGAAGGTGTCGTTCGACCACGACCGGGAGCGGGCGCTGCAGGACACCAAGAATTGGGGGGCGCTCGCCCTGACGCCGGAACAGAAGAGCGGCGTCGAGGATCCGATCGAGATGCAGCGCCTGGCCGACGAACTACCGGTCGAGCAGGCCGCCTCCCGATGGATCGTCTCCACGGACCCCGACGAACACGTCGAAAAGATCCGTCACTATGCGGATCTCGGGTTCCGGCACCTGGTTTTCCATGCGCCCGGACCCGATCAGGCAAGGTTCCTGGAGCTGTACGGATCGGAGGTTCTGCCGCGGCTGCGTGCGCTGGAGCTCTGAACGCCCGGCGCGTCCGGCGGACCCGGAGAACGGTATACAGATTTTCGGACTTTCCGCCGCCCACAAGGGCTGTGTCCGGAAATCTTGACATGGGCGAACGGCAACCCTAATGTCGTGATATGGCGACATCCTCGGATCATCCTGTCTATCCGGTTCGTGGTGCCGATGCTCTCGGGCGTGCACTCCGGCGCCGTCGAGCCGATCTGGGCCTTACGCAGCAGGAGGTCGCCGGTCTGAGCATGGTGAGCCGGCAGACAATAGTGGCAATCGAGAATGGTCGCGAGACCAAGGCGCTCACAGCGATTTTCGATACGGCAGGGGCGCTGGGGCTGGAATTGGTTGTTCGCACCCGGGTCGATCCATGAAGCTTGACCTCTACCTGAACTCGAAAATGGTTGCGACGACGGTCGAAAGAAGTCGCGGTCGGCAGGTCGTTCTCGAGTACACCGATCAAGTCGACAGGGACCATCCGCCCGAGACTGCGCTCTTGTCGTGCTCGCTCCCAACTCCTGGCCCAAGTCGTCCGGCCGCAACGCGCGCCTTTCTGGAGGGATTGTTGCCCGAAGGGGAAGCTCTGTGCACCATCGCTTCCACGACGATCGGCGCGCGCCTCGACCTCGAGGCAATCGCGCCGGCACAGCGGGTGTTTGTGACAGAGCGATTCGACCGGATCGTCGATGGTTCTTCGCCAGTCAAGCGGCTACACCAGGAAGACATGTGTCAGGCTCTCGGACTCCGGCCGAGGGACAAGTATCAAATTGGCCGGCCCTCGCAAAACATGGCACGACTCCTTCGCCGGTGGGCGACGGATCCGGCTCGAAGTGTCCGGGAGCTGTTTTCCCAATTGGTCTTTCGGGCAGTAGTCGGCGATGAGGACGGCCACGGCAAGAACTACGGACTGCTGCTGGAAGGCGGTAAGGTGGCGCTAGTGTCCTGCGCCTGAGATTCGTTTTAATAGCCGTCCGAGGGATTCGAGGATCTCGTCGGCGGTTTTGGTCCAGATGAAAGGTTCGGGGTGGGTGTTCCAGTCTTTGATCCAGCCGCGGATGTCGGCTTCCAGCTGTTGGACCGTGTCGTGATGGCTGCGCCGCAGAAGGTCTTCGGTGACGTAGGCGAAGAACCGTTCGACTTGGTTGACCCAGCTGGAATACGTTGGTGTGAAGTGCATCTGGAACCGCGGGTGGGCGGCAAGCCAGGTCTTGACGGTGGGACTTTTGTGGGTGCTGTAGTTGTCGCAGACCAGGTGGACGGCCAGGTCGGCGGGAACTTGCTCGTCGATCTTGGTGAGGAACTTCTTGAATTCGATGGAGCGGTGCCGCCGGTGCAGGCTGGAGATCACGGTGCCGTCGGCGATGTTGAACGCCGCGAACAGGCTGGTGGTGCCGTTGCGGACGTAGTCGTGGGTGCGTTTCTCGGGCATACCCGGCATCATCGGGAATGCCGGCTGCGACCTGCCCAGCGCCTGGACCTGCGATTTCTCGTCCACGGACAACACCACGGCAGCCTCGGGAGGGTTGAGGTAGAGCCCGACGATGTCGTAGACCTTATCCACGAACATCGGGTCGTTGGACAGTTTGAATCCGTCGGTCAAGTGGGGTTTGAGGCTGAACCCTTTCCAGATCCGGCCGATCGTGGACTTGGAAAGTCCGCTGCGTTCGGCCATCTTCTTCCGCGACCAGTGGGTGGCATGTTCCGGGGTCGATTCCAGGGTCGCCACCACCACGTCCTCGACCTGATCGGCGGTGATCGTGGGTTTGCGTCCCGAGCGCGGTTCGTCGACCAGACCATCCAGCCGGGACTCGACGAACCGGCCCCGCCACTTACCCACCGTCGGCATCGAAACACCAAGCTGCGCAGCGACTTCCTTGTTCGTCAAACCTGTCGCGCAGGCCAAAACGATCCGCGAGCGCAACGCCAGAGCCTGCGCAGACTTCCTCCGCCGAACCCACCGCTCCAGCTGCTCGTCTTCATCAGATGTCAACTCCAGCAATGCTTTCGGTCGTCCAGTCATGGCACAATATTGTCACAGGACAACGAAACTCAGGCGCAGGACACTAGCACCACTTTACGATTGTTTGAGCACCCAGATCTATCCGTCGCTCGCCGGCAGAATGGGCACCCAGCTCGGTCGGCAGGTGAATCTTGCCGCGGTCGATCTGACGGCGTTGGTAGAAGAGGGTGTCGCCTGCGGCATTGGTGAATCCGAGGCAACACAACTCGTCGACACTCTCACCGATCGTATTCTCGCTGCTATGCAGGCCATCAGTCCGCCGTCCGTCGACGTGCGGGCTTTGGAGTGTGTTCTGGGGACGATCGGGCTTCGAGTTCGGCGACTGCGAGAGGGCAAGCCGATGGGCGTGCCACCTGGAAAATGGTTGATACCGACGGCGAACCGGGCGCCGGGCGGAACTTTGGATCAGAACGGCCGCGGCTCGAACCGCGGCTGAGACCGGCTCAGGCCGGCTCGGAAACATCGGTCGAATTCACCGGGGCGCCGGCGGCCGCGACGCCGGCGTTCGACTCGTTGAGCAGCCGACGGTGCAGTTCGGTGGTGAGCACGTGAATCTGCCGCGTCAGGTCGGTATTGGTCTTCAGCTCTAATTCCTGCTCCACGAAATCGTGGTCCGCCTTGTGCTGTTGAAAGGCGGCCGCGCGATTCTGGCCGATCATGACGAACGTCGACAGGAAGATGGCCTCCAGGGAGACGACCAGCGTCAGGGTCGGCCATGGTGACCGCTCGACGACGATCATCCAGACCGCGAACACGACGACGTGCAGATAGACGAAGTTCATCGAGCCCGCGAACGCGGTGATGGCATCGGCGACCTTCAGCTGGAGGTCTGCCGCCCGATGCTCGAGCTGGGCGGCAACGGTGGGGTGGTGGACAGTGGGCTTCGAAGGCGCGGTACCGATGGTCGTCATCTGAAGGCTCCGGGATGGAAAGGCGATGGTCGGCGCGGGAGTCCGTGCCCTCAGGTCGCACTATCCACCCATTTGCCGGGCACAGGGACCCGTGCCGGGCGAGTCAGGTGGGAAACGGACAGCCCGCGCCGATAGGCTGCTGGTGGAGCAGCGTGGCTTCGCGCCGGCACACCGCGCCCGAACGGAGATTTCCGGACGGAGCATCGAGCCGGCACTTCATGTTCTTCCTGACCCGTTAGCGAAGGGATGTGCCCGTGGCGGCCATCGAACTCATCGGAGCCCGCGAGATCCTCGATTCACGGGGCAACCCGACCATCGAGGTCGAGGTAGCACTGGAGGACGGCTCACTTGCCCGCGCCGCAGTGCCGTCCGGTGCCTCCACCGGCGAACACGAGGCCGTGGAGCTGCGTGACGGCGACGCGGCCCGCTACCTGGGTAAAGGAGTCCAGAAGGCGGTCGAGGCCGTGCTGGATGAGATCGGTCCGGAACTGGTCGGCTTCGACGCCACCGAACAACGGCTGATCGACCAGAAGCTGATCGACCTGGACGGCACCCCTGACAAGGGTCGAATCGGCGCCAATGCCATTCTCGGCGTTTCGCTCGCCGTCGGAAAGGCGGCCGCGGAGTCGGCCGAACTCGAGCTGTTCCGTTACATCGGTGGACCGAACGCGCACATTCTGCCGGTTCCCATGATGAACATCGTCAACGGCGGCGCCCATGCTGATACTGCCGTCGACGTCCAGGAATTCATGATCGCGCCGATCGGCGCGCCGTCCTTCCGGGAAGCATTGCGCTGGGGCGCCGAGGTCTATCACGCGCTTAAATCGGTGCTGAAGTCGAAGGGCCTCTCGACCGGTCTCGGCGACGAGGGCGGCTTCGCGCCGTCGCTGGAATCCAATCGCGCCGCACTCGATCTGATCACCGAGGCGGTGACCAAGGCCGGATTCACCGTCGGCACCGACATCGCGTTCGCCATGGACGTGGCGGCCACCGAGTTCCACTCCGACGGCCTCTACCTGTTCGAGGGCGCGAAGAAGACGTCGGCGGAGCTGATCAAATACTACGCCGAACTGGTCGCGAACTACCCGATCGTCTCCATCGAGGATCCGCTGTCCGAGGACGACTGGGACGGCTGGGTGGCGATGACCACCGAGATGGGCAGCAAGATCCAGATCGTCGGCGACGACCTGTTCGTGACCAACCCGGATCGCATCGAAGAGGGCATCGCCCGCGGCGCGGCCAATGCGCTGCTGGTGAAGGTGAACCAGATCGGGACCCTGTCCGAAACTCTGGACGCGGTGACCCTGGCGCAGTCGTCCGGGTACCGCTGCATGATGAGCCACCGTTCGGGCGAGACCGAGGACACCACGATCGCCGACCTGGCCGTTGCGACCGGCTGTGGGCAGATCAAGACCGGTGCGCCCGCGCGGTCGGAGCGCGTCGCGAAGTACAACCAGTTGCTGCGCATCGAGGACAACCTCGGCGACGCTGCTCGATACCTCGGCGACTTGGCGTTTCCTCGCTTCCGGACCTGACATCCCGACGTTGAACCCGGTGAGATCTCGCCGGGTTAGATCACGCGGCGAAAGTCCGCACCACCCCGAAGCGATGAAAGGCACCTGATGGACAGAGCGCCCCGCAGGCGAGCGGCCGGCACCGGCCCGTCGCGGTCCGGTGCCGGCGCGCGTTCCGGGGTGGGCGGAAGCGGCTCCTCTAGAGCGGCTCGAACGATCGTTCCGAGAGCACCCGACGACGCCGCGCCGGACCGATCCGACCGTCCCGTCGTCCGGCAGCGGGCTGCCGGCTCTCGGCCCGGCGCCGGGCGGCCTCGAACTGCGCCGCCGGCCACAACCGGCGGCCGGCGGCTCGGCCAACTCAGCGCGCGGGGGGCGAGTGCGTCGAAGTCGGTTCGGACCAAGTCCCAGCTGATCAAGCAGGTCGCGGTGTTGGGGCTCGTTTTCTGCGCCGTTGCTTTCGCCCTGGCGGTGCCGCTGCGCAACTACCTCACACAGCGCGCCGCTCTGGGCGCGACAGTCAGCCAGGAACAGCAGTTGCGGGTCGAGTTGGCCGGCCTCGTGCAGCAGAAAGCCGCCCTCTCGGATCCTGCCTATGTCGCCGCCGAGGCAAAACGTCGCCTGCAGATGGTGAAACCCGGTGACACCGTCTACGTGGTGCATGCGCCGCCGCTGCCGGGAACTCGACAACCAGCCGCGACCCGCGCCACGCCGGCCGTTCCCTGGTACTCCCCGCTGTGGGACACGCTTTCGGATCCGGTGGCCTCCTCGCCGGCGGCCGGCCCGGCCGCTCCGAAACCTGCGGCGACCAAAGCGGCCGCTCCGAAACCGGCGGTGACCGGTTCGGCCGCGACCGAATCGGGCGCTTCCGAACGGGGCAATGGGGGCGCGACCTCGACCTCCAGGGCCGGAGCCGGTAGGTGAGCCCGGAGCAGTCAACCTCCGGCGCGCCCGTGGATCTGCACCAGGTCACCGAGGCCGACAGGGAGGCCTTTACCCGTGAACTGGGCAGACCGCCCCGCGGAATCCTCGCCGTCGCCTACCGCTGCGCCCACCAGGTTCCGGCGGTGGTGGTGACCGCGCCGCGGTTGGAGGACGGCACCCCGTTCCCGACGATGTACTACCTGTGCTGCAAGGAACTCAACGCAGCTGTCAGCCGGATGGAGTCTTCCGGGCTGATGCGCGAAATGACGGAACGGCTCGGGACCGATGCCGACCTCGCCTACCGGTACCGCGCGGCGCACGAAAGTTATCTGGCCGCCCGCAACGCTCTCGGCGACCTCGGAATCTCGGTGACAGCCGGCGGTATGCCCGACCGCGTCAAGTGCCTGCACGTGCTGGTAGCGCATTCTCTCGCCGTCGGTCGGGGAGTGAACCCGCTCGGAGATGAAGCCGTCGACTCCTTGGCCGACTACTTCCGCGGTGAGCCGGCCTGCTCGCGCCTGTGAGGGCTCTCCGATGATCGTAGGGCTGCTCTGTGCGGTTGTGGCTTCGGTGTGCTACGGGAGCGCCTCTGTCCTGCAATCGGTATCGGCGAAGAAGTCAGCGGCCGGTCATGGCCTGGATCCCCGGGTACTGGCACGGATGTTCGGCCAACTGCCGTACCTGATCGGACTCGCCCTGGACGGAATCGGCTTCGTCGCGGCGATCGTGGCGCTGCAGTTGCACCAACCGTTGTTCGTGGTCCAGGCGATCGTGGCCGGCAGTGTGGGCGTGACTGCCGGTATCGCCGCATTCCTGGGCACCCGGCTCGGCCGGCCGGAATGGCTGGGACTTGCCGCGCTCGGAGCCGGGCTGATCCTGCTGGCGGCCTCCGCCGGCATCGAGAAGAACGAGGCGATCGGCACCGGCTGGTACTGGGTGATGCTGGCGTCCGCGGTCCCGGTCGCGTTGCTCGGTGCGGCCGGACTGCGGATGACGGGTTCCGCGGCCGCGATCGTCCTGGGTACCGCAGCCGGATTGGGCTTTGCCATCACGGCCATCGCAGCCCGGGCGCTGCAGGTTCCGAATCCCTGGTGGAAACTCGTCGCCTCGCCGGCGACGTGGGCGATCGTCGTCGGCGGGATCCTCGGCATGTTGCTCTTCGCCCTTGCGCTGCAACGTTTTGCGGTGACGACGGTTACTGCCCTGGTGCTGATGGCCGAGACCGTGGTTCCGGCGGTGATCGGCCTGGTGTTTCTGGGCGACACCATCCGGGCGGGTTTCGGTGCCGTCGCCGCCGCCGGGCTGTTACTGGCTCTGGCCGGTGCCGGGCTGCTCGCGAAATTCGCGGAGGTCGACCTTGCCGTGAGTTCGGACTGACGCGGACCGACGCCTACGGCAAAGTCGCCGGTCTTGGAAGCCCGGGTGGTTCAGCGAACTATCAACACGCGCAGGCTGCGCGGGCCGTGCACACCTTCCACTCTGGACAGCTCGATGTCGCTGGTCGCCGATGGACCGGAGATCATGGTCAGCGGCGCAGTGGACGTCAACCGGCGCAGGCCATCCGGCACGGTTTCCACGATCTGATCGAGCTGTAGTACGACCACCAGCAGGTCGGGAACCAAGCTGATCGCCCGGCGGCCCTCGTGAGCCTGCCCGCTGAGGATGATGGTTCCGGTGATCGCGATCGCGACGGAGGCCCCGACGACCGTCGCGTCGACCGCGTCGAGCTCAGCTGCGGACAGCGCCACGGGCTCGCCGTCCACCACGACGGTGCGGCCGCGAAGTTCCGCTCCGGCCCTGGCGTCGGGATGCAGGCCCGGCGGAACAACGACGCGTTCGGCCTCGGCCAGGGCGGCATCGACGGATCGGGTGAGCAGGTCGGCGGAGATCACCGTGACTTCGGCGCGGTAGTCGATCAGCCGGTCGACCAGCAGCTCGACGACGTGGTCCGAGCCCGGTAGGTGGCGCCCTTCCCGCTGGTACTCCCGTGGAATGGGACCGGCTGGGGTAGCCGGCGCGCCGGCTGCGACGGCAGCGCGAATGCGAGCCAGCATCGGCTCGCGTCCAGCCCTCTGACCGGAGGGCGCTGGACCGCCGGAAGGATTCGTCACGACGGCTCCCCGTTCCCAGTCGGCGGAAGGACCGCAGCTTGGTGTTCGTCGCGCCACCAATTGCGGAACGTCTGTTGGGGCGGCGCGGGCAGGTCACGGCTGGTCGACCAGGCCGACAGCGGAAAGGGCAGCGTGCTGATCCGACCTTTCTTTCCGGCGACCAGGCGCCCTCCGCGGCTCAGCGTTTCCGCTGCACCAAAACGCTTTTCACTCGACATCACCCAGCTCGCCGCCTTCATCGCGGCTGCCCAACCGCCCGGCAGTCCGTGGCCACGGTCCGCATCGACGGCTCGCCCGCGCAGTTCGACCAGCATCGACGGAATGTCGATCTTCACCGGACAGGCGTCGAAACAGGCCCCGCATAAAGTGGAGGCGTACGGCAGGCTCGAGTTGACATCGTCGTGGCCGGACATGCCCGTCAGCTGGGGAGTCAGCACGGCACCGATAGGGCCTGGGTACACCGAGCCGTAGGCGTGGCCGCCGGCCCGCTCGTACACCGGGCAGACATTCAGGCAGGCCGAACATCGAATGCAATGCAGCGCAGTACGTCCCAACTCGTCGGCGAGGGCGTTGGTTCGTCCGTTGTCGAGCAGGACGAGGTGGAATTCCTGCGGGCCGTCGCCTGGCGTGACCCCCGTCCAGAGCGAGGTGTACGGATTCATCCGTTCGCCGGTGGAGGACCGGGGCAGCAGTTGGAGGAAGACCTCGAGATCATCAAAGGTGGGCAGCAGCTTCTCGATCCCCATCACGGTGATCAGGGTCTGCGGAAGGGTCAGGCACATCCGGCCGTTACCCTCGGATTCGACCACCGCCAACGTCCCGGTGTCCGCGATGCCGAAGTTAGCCCCGGAGATCGCGACCTTGGCGGACAGGAACTTCCGGCGTAGATGGGCTCTGGCCGCCATCGCCAGAACGCGCGGCTCATCCGTGAGATCAGTTGGTACATCTTCCATCTCGGCGAGGAAGATGTCTCGGATCTCGGCGCGGCCGCGATGGATGGCCGGCACCAAGATGTGAGAAGGCTTGTCGTGCCCCAGTTGCACGATCAACTCTGCGAGATCGGTTTCGACGGCGGCGATCCCGTGCTCGGCCAGGTATTCGTTCAGCCCGATTTCCTGGGTGGCCATCGACTTGACCTTGACGACCTCGTCGGCGCCGGTGTCGCGTACCAGTGCGGTGATGATCTCGTTCGCGGCCTGGGCATCGACCGCCCAGTGCACCGTGCCGCCCCGGGCGGTGACCGCGGCTTCGAGCTGTTCCAGCAATTCCGGCAGCCGTGACATCACATCGGCTTTCACCGCAGAAGCGGTGTCGCGCAGAGCTTCCCAATCATCCACCTCGGCCACCATCGCCGCGCGCTTCGCGCGGATGGTTGACGTTGCGCGGCCCAAATTTCGTCGCAACTGAGTATCGGCGACGGCGCGTCCGGCCGCTACCGGAAACGTTTCGGAGCCGCGCAGCGGACTCTCCTCGGGGGTCGATCGCCGCATGGGTACGCCGAGAAATGTTGTCATGAAAGGACTCCGGTCGCTTCTCGGCCGGGTTCGCGACCACTTTCGATGGGAGCAGCAGGCGCAGCCGTCTGCGTCGTGGCCAGAATCTGGGCAAGGTGCACGGTTTGTACGCCGGTTCGCAATCGGCTCAGGCCGCCGCCGATGTGCATCAGGCACGACGAATCGCCGGCGGTGCACACCTGCGCCCCCGTGGTGAGGACGTCGGACATCTTGTCGGCGAGCATCGCGGTGGAGACCTCCGGATTCTTGAGGGCGAAGGTGCCCCCGAAGCCGCAACATTGATCCGCCCGCGGCAGTTCGACCAGATCGATGCCGCCCACCTTGCGCAGCAGCATGAGCGGCTTTTCCCCGACCCGCAGCATCCGCAGTGAATGGCAGGTCGGGTGGTAGGTGACGCGGTGCGGATAGTAGGCACCAACGTCGGTGACGCCGAGCACGTCGACCAGGAGTTCGGAGAGTTCGTAGGTCCGAGCGGCCAGGGCCTCTGCCCGCTTCCGAAGGCCGGCGTCTCCGGCACGCCGGGCGATCATCGCGTGCTGGTGCCGAATCGACCCGACGCAGGAGCCGGACGGTGCGACCGCGACATCGAAGTCGGCCTGGTCGAAGGCGTCGACGTGATGGCGCACCACCGGCACCGCCTCGTCGAAGTAGCCGGTGTTGATGTGCATCTGACCGCAACACGTCTGAGCCGGCGGAAACACCACCTCGTGTCCGAGCCGCTCGAGCAGCTGGGTGGTTGCGATGGCGACTTCCGGGAACAGGGCGTCGGCCAGACACGTGGCGACGAGCGCGATGCGCATGCGGGCTCCTGCTGTGATCATCGGAGGATGCGGTGCTCCGAGCACTTTAAACTACTGTGGTCAGACCACACCACCGGTACGCTGCGCGGTCGCTTCCGCCCGTTGCGGCCACCGGCGCAAGTTGGGGCGCATGGGCAAGCGGAAGCGGCGGTTCGACGGCAGCGGGGAGAATCGATGACTGCTCGCAGCTACCAACTGGTGCTGTCGCGGATTGAGGCCGACCTGGCGGCCGGCCTGATCGAAGTGGGCGGCCGACTACCGGGCGAGCGCGTCCTGGCTGAGCGATACGGCGTTTCGAGACCGAGCGTCCGAGAGGCGATCCGGGTTCTCGAGGCAATGGGGCTGATCAGAACAGCTGCCGGGTCCGGTCCGGAAGCGGGCGCGATTCTCATCTCGAATCCGGCGGCACCGATCGGCGCAGCCCTGCGTTGGCATCTCACCAGCCGTTCGCTACCGGTCGCCGACATCGTCGGAGCCAGGGTGCTGGTCGAGACGTGGGCGCTCCGCAAAGCTGCGACCAGGCAGCGGACCGGCGCAGTGGATCTGCACGTCGTTCGCTCCCTGCTGGCTGCGATGGCGGAGCCGGGGACTGACGCGGCCGCATTCCTGGCCCTGGACACCCGATTCCACGTCGCCTTGGCAGAGTTGAGTGGCAACTCCGTCGTCGCGGCGATGATGTCGGCCATGCGGGAGAGCATCGAGAGCTACGTGATGGCTGCCGTCGCCGACCTCGACAACTGGGAGCGCACCGCGACCCTGCTGCGCGCGCAACATGCTGCCATCGTGGAGGCTGTGCACCAAGGAGACGCGGAGCAGGCTGCAGCGCTGGTCGCCGCGCACATCAACGGGTTCTATGCCTCCACCGGTGTCGGCCAGCAGGAACCCGCGCGAACGAGGAAGGGCTGACTTGGCCAAGCATCGGATGGAGATCGCAGGCGAGTCGTCGCCACGGCGGGTGGCGGCCATCGACTGCGGCACGAACTCCATTCGTCTACTGGTCGCCGATCTGCGTCCGACCTACGAAGGCAGCGCCACGGTCGCCGTCGCCGACGTTCACCGCGAGATGCGCGTGGTCCGCCTCGGTGAGGGCGTCGACGCGACCGGTCGGTTGTCCGGAGCCGCCATCGACCGCACCTGGAGCGCGCTGGCGACCTACGTCGCGATCCTCCG